>ERZ791908.385-NODE-385-length-50609-cov-38.098410_pt1 | contig 50609 bp, 50 predicted proteins | sample MGYA00510144_ERZ791908 | MGnify/ENA primary metagenome ERZ791908 (study PRJEB30046, sample SAMN00792105) | human gut metagenome | study: EMG produced TPA metagenomics assembly of the A metagenome-wide association study of gut microbiota in type 2...
ATAGCTATGGAAGAAGTGCTTACCCTACCAATGGAAAATCTGCTTGACATTCACAGGAGCTCGAAGAGTTCCCGCATCCGGCAAGCATGCCAGCTGCCGCCATTCCACCCCCGATGGCTGTGGAGACCTTGAAGAATTCCCTGCGCGACAGACTGCTCATGATGTATACGACCTTCCTTTTATAGCGAGTGTGACCGTGGGAGAAAGCCTATCCCGGACCGTATGTCCATAGCCAAGAGTTTCGGTGGCCAAGAGTTTCGGTGTTTCCGCCGCGGATGGAGCAGAATGTATCATCCTTTAACTCAATCTTCATTAAGCGACCTGCGGATATGCCGAATGTAACAGGCATTTTTCTTCATATTTTCGCGATTGTATACATGTTTCATCGCGCATTCAGACTCTTTGCCTTCATGCCTTCGCACGTCAGACAGAGAGTTTTACTCTGTCACATTCGTGAAATGTTGGATGCTGAAACCGAATCGAATCCTTTCAGCCAGGAGCTCAGCATTCCTGGCTTCCTATCAAGAATTGAGCTAGTTCCCTTAACCGAAAAGAGGGCAGGCGCCGAAGCGTCTGCCCTCTCCAAGGTTCATATATTCCAGATCCTAGAAGCCTGCGTAGTAGTGCTCGCGCTCCCAGTCCGTGACGGTCGTGTTGTAATCGTCCCACTCGCGACGCTTCTCCTGGACGAGGTAGTCGCAGATATGGTCGCCCAGGACCTCGCGGCAGAAGTCGGACTTCTCGAAGTTGTCACATGCCTCGCGCAGATCTCGCGGCAGGCGCTTCACGCCCTTCTTTGCAAGCTCGACCTCGGTCGCCGTGATGTCTTCCTGCGTCGCCTCATCCTGGAGCTTGAGCTCCTCCTCGATGCCACGCACGCCGGCTGCGAACGTGATAGCAAGCGCGAGGTAGGGGTTCGCCGTAGGGTCGGGCCCGCGGAGCTCGATCCTCGTGGACTGGTGCTTGCCCGGCTTGTGCATGGGCACGCGGACAAGAGCAGAGCGGTTGCGGTGTCCCCACGTCGTGTAGCAGGGCACCTCCCCCATCGGGCGCATGCGCTTGTAGGAATTGACGGTCGGGTTCGTGATGAGGGTGTACTCCGGTGCATAGCGGAGCACGCCTGCGATGAAGTGGTTGGCAAGCTCGGAGAGATGGTCGGGGTACTTCGAGCTCGGGCCCCAGAACAGGTTGTTGCCATCGTGGTCCATGAGAGACTCATAGAGGAACATGGCAGAGCCCTCGGTCTCCGAGAACGGCTTCGGCATGAACGACGCGAACATGTCGTTCGCGAAGGCCTCCTGCTTGATCACCAGGCGGGCGGTCATGATGTTGTCGGCACAGCTCCTGGCCTCGGACCAGCGGAGCTCGATGCCGTTCTGGGACGGTGCCTGGGCGTGGAAGGAGTACTCCACAGGGATGGACATGCGCTCGAGCATGAGCGTCGTGTCGCGGCGCAGATCGCGGGCGGAGTCCCACGGCGTGAGGTCGAAGTATCCTGCCTTGTCCTGCGGAATCGGCTTCACGGAATCGCCGAAGTAGAAGTACTCGATGCGCGGAGCTGCGCAGGGCACATAGCCCTTCTTGTCGAGGTCCTCGAAGACACGCGTGAGGACCGCGCGGGGATCTCCCTCGAACGGCTGGCGGCCCGGCGTCTTGATGTCGCAGAACATGCGGGCGGCACCATTCTGGCTCGGACGCCACGGCAGCACCTGGAAGGTATCGGGCGCCGGGAAGGCGAGCATGTCGGACTCCTCGAGCTGGGCGAAGCCATCGACGGCCGATCCATCGAAGCCGACGCCCTCATCGAATGCCTCTTCGAGGTCTTCGGGAGAGATCGCGAAGGACTTCAGGTTTCCGAGCACATCGGAGAACCAAAGACGGATGAAGCGGATATCGCGCTCCTCTACGGTACGCAGGACGAAGTCGACATTCCTATCGTTTGACATTATGAACCCCCCGGTCAAGCAGCCATGCTCCTATACGCATGCTTCCGCCACCGAATCTCGTATCCGTTCTGAAACTCTGGCATACACGTGTTTCATCCATGTTTCATGGCAAGAAGCTACGCGGAACCGAAACAAAGGCCAGCTCAAAGCTGCCATTCAGGCTCATACGTCTACCGCTCGCCGAGCGTACAGAATCCACACGGACGGCCATCATACATCAGATTTTGAAGCGACAGCGAATCTGCGCATCAGCGCCTGTTCTGGACCTTCGGGAGCTTTCCCTCATCGACCGCCTTCTCAGCACGTGCAAGCATATCTTCTGCCGCAGGGCAGGGGCTTCCGGTCGCGGCAGCAGTGCAGGAACCCCTGCTTCCGCACCCGGCGCAGCCGTTCTTTGAGCCTTTGATGAGCGAACGCACAGCAAGGACAAATGCAAAGACGACCGCAAGTATGATAAGGACGTCTAGAATATTCATAGCAACCCTCCTGATGGAGCCGGAATGGCATCTGTTAGCTACGGGTTACTATACCCTTCTAGGCAGTTCCCGGACGGGGTATGGCCCGGGTCCGGCAAAAGTTCGCATTGGCGCAACGAGGAAAGGAACGCTATGGCAGACGATCAGAACATGCATCTTGTCATCATTCGTCACGGTGAGTCTGAGTGGAACAAGCTCAACCTCTTCACCGGCTGGACGGACGTCGACCTCACCGACACCGGCCGCGCTGAGGCTGCAGCTGGCGGCAAGGCCCTCAAGGAGCAGGGCTATGACTTCGACGTGTGCTACACCTCGCTTCTGAAGCGCGCCATCCACACGCTGAACATCGTCCTCGACGAGATGGACCGCGCATGGCTGCCTGTCCACAAGACCTGGCGTCTCAACGAGCGTCACTACGGCGCTCTCCAGGGCCTCAACAAGGCAAAGGCTGCCGAGGAGCACGGCGAGGAGCAGGTCCTCATCTGGCGTCGTTCCTTCGACGTCCAGCCGCCTGCGCTGACGCCGGGCGACGAGCGCGATCCGCACGTCCAGCCGATGTTCCGTGACGTCCCGCAGGAGGACCTCCCCTACACCGAGTGCCTGAAGGACACCATCGCCCGCGCATGGCCGTACTTCGAGCAGGAGATCAAGCCGCAGCTCGAGAGCGGCAAGCGTGTCCTCATCGCTGCTCACGGCAACTCCCTGCGTGCTCTTGTCATGCAGCTCGAGCACCTCACGCCGGAAGAGATTCTCAAGGTCAACATCCCGACGGGCGTTCCTTGCTCCTACACCTTCGATAAGGACTGGAACATCCTCGACAAGCACTACATCGGCGATCCTGCCACGATCGAGGCAAAGATCAACGCTGTTGCCAACCAGGGCAAGGCCAAGAAGTAGTTCATCTCTCAAAGAGATGCCAGGAGCCGGAAGCTTGCACGCTTCCGGCTCCTTTTCTATCTCTCTATCGTGGCGAATGCTGCATCAGACTGTTTTGTCCTGAGAGGCAGCAGGCAGCGTGATTGTGAACGTTGTCCCATGGCCCGCTTCGCTTTCGAGACCAATCGTGGCGCCCGTCACATCTGCTGCTCTCTTCGCCAGTGCCATGCCGAGGCCATTGCCCTTTGTCGCATGCGATGGGTCGCCCTGATAGAACTTCTCGAAGACGCATCGCTTCGTCTCCTCGTCCATGCCGCAGCCCGTGTCTGCGACCGTGACCATGGCCCTGCCTTCGGGCTCCTCATGCATCCCGATCGATATCTTCCCATCAGGACACGAGGAGCCGGAAGGCCTGTGCCTTCCGGCTCCATTCCTGTCGGATTCCAGGCTGGAGGGCATCTCGGGTGCAGGTCCATATCCTGCCCGGGCGACGCTCGGGCGCAGCCGCCCGAAGCAGCCCTATTTCCCCGTTCCCGCCATCCTTCTTCTCGCCTTTCTTTCCTTGTCTCTCGAAGAGCCGCTTCACGGCAAAGATGGCAAGGGCTGCAAGGGCAAACATCCCGAAGATCCAGAACATGACAAAGACTTCCGCAGGACCGGGCATGGCAGCCTCCTATCGCGCGTCTTCTTCTACACTGCTGGTGCAGGGCATGCAGATGGATGCCGATATATATAGCATCTTCTGGCACTTTTCCGGAACACAAGGCAGCCGCCGGCGATAGGGAGTCGCCGGCGGCTTGATGTCTGCCCTTCATGGCATCAGGGAGAGGGTCCGCTGCCATAAGGACCGTATGAACGAATCGATGCTACTGGGCAAGCTTCTGGCCGAGAGCCTTGAGCTCCTCGAGCGCATCGCCTTCAGGCTCGCCGTTCACAGCAACGGTGGAGACGACGTTGACGCCGGCATCTTCAGCCTGGGACCTCCAGGTATCCAGATACTCGCCGCCGCCCCAGCCATAGGAGCCGAAGAGCGCGACAGGCTTCGAGCCAAGCTCAGGCACGCACTCATTCCAGACGGGCTCGAACTCATCGGGCTCGATCTCCTCGGAGCCTGTTGCCGGGCAGCCGAATGCAAAGGCATCGTAGTTCTGCACGTCGTCAGGAGAGAAGGATGAGACTTCGACAGCCTCGGTCCCGGCACCTTCCGCCACCGCTTCTGCCATAGCCTGGGTATTGCCGCTCTGGGACCAATAGACAACTGCGACCTTGCTCATGGAAACCCCCTAGGAAAAGGCGGAGCGCTGCTCCGCAGATCGTTTTGTTTGATGCGTTTAACTTACCGGATATTCCTGGCTGTTAGCTTGGTTTTACTTGCATCCACAATCTATTCACAAACAGGATATATTCCTGTTAGCTTTGCTCCCTGTCGATCTGCAGGCAGATGATGGAAAAGCCGAGATTGAGGATCCGCCGCATCGCAATGCAAAACAGCCGCCGGCGATAGGGGGTCGCCGGCGGCTTGAAGATTGCCCTCTGTGACAGCCGGGGAGAGGGGTCCGGTGCCTGGAGGACTGTGTAAAAACAAATCAGGTATTACTGGGCGAGCTCTTCGCCAAGATCCTTGAGCTGCGAGAGAGCATCGTCGTCCGGTGCGTCATTGCATATGACGGTGGAGACAACCTTGATTCCGGCATCTTCTGCCTCGGACTTCCAGGTCTCCATCCATTCGCCGTCGCCCCAGCCATAGGAGCCGAAGAGTGCGACTGTCTTGCCCTTGAGCTCAGGGACGCACTCATCCCAGACCGGCTCGAACTCATCGGACTCGAGCTCCTCGGCACCCATGGCAGGGCAGCCGAAGGCAAAGGCATCGTAGTCCGCCACATCTGCTGCGGAGAAGGAGGATACCTCGATGGCTTCCGTGCCGGCACCTTCTGCTACGGCTTCTGCCATGCTCTGCGTATTGCCGCTCTGGGACCAGAAGACCACTGCCACCTTGCTCATGAGACCCTCCAAAGATTCGAGCACTGCTTCGCGTGCGGATTTGTTTGATGTGACTAACTTAGCAGATACAGCCAGTTGTTAGCTCTGGTTTACTTTTCTCCACATTCTGCACACATATGAAAGCAGGGCTGGATGGCTATCCATCCAGCCCTGCATGCCATCTGTCCTGGAATCTCTTCCCTACTCCGGCAGGTGCGAGGTAATTGCCGAGAGCTTTCCTTCAAACTCCATCGTGTCCGCGTCGGCAAGAGCGAGGAAGTGGGAGCCCTTCTTCAAGGGGTAGCGCGTGCCACATACCGTGACCGCGCCTTCGCCTGCATAGACGCTCACGCACATGAACGGCCACTTCTGCTCGATCGACTTCTTCCCTTCGACACGCACGCGGTCGACGACGAACTTCGGGCAGTCCATGAGCTCGGTGACACCGTCCACCTCAGGAGCGCGCACCTTGCCGTCCTTCGGCGGCACCTGGGCGTAGTCCACGACATCGCAGGACTGGTCGATATGGAGCTGGCGCTTCGTGCCATCCGGCTGCACGCGGTCGTAGTCATAGACCCTGTACGTGACATCGGACGACTGCTGCGTCTCGATCACGAGCGTACCGGCGCAGAGGGCATGGATCGTGCCCGGCAGCACCTCGAAGAAGTCTCCGGTGTGGATGGGGACCTTGTTGAGGAGCCTGTCCCACTCCCCTGCCTCGACCATCGAGCGGAACTCCTCGGCGTTCTTGGCATGCTGGCCGATGATGATCTGGGCACCCTCGTCTGCATGCACGACATACCAGCACTCGCGCTTGCCGAGCGAGCCGTTCTCATGCGCTCCGGCATAGGCATCATCCGGGTGCACCTGGACAGAGAGGCTGTCGGAGGCATCGAGGATCTTGATGAGGAGAGGGAAGCGTCCCTGGTCGCCTTCGCAGTTCGCGAAGAGCTCGCGGTGCTGATCCCAGAGCTCGGAGAGGCGCATGCCATCAAAGGGGCCGCCGGTGATCGTGCAGTCCCCTGCCGGATGGGCGCTGATGGCCCAGCACTCGCCAATCTTTCCATCAGGAATCTCGTAGCCGAACTCGGTCTCGAGCTTCCTGCCGCCCCAGATCTTCGGTACGAAGATCGGCTTCATGAAGACGACGCCTACCGGCGCCCCAGTATATCCTGCCATGCGACTCTCCCTTGTTCCGCAATTGGATGCCACTGTATCCTGCCTGCATAAGCGTAAGGGGCTTGCCGCTGCTATGCAAGCGTATTGCACATGTCTTCTTTATTACTGTACATGTCTTTTATGCCCATATAGGAGAGGCTGTCCGGATTGTCTCCAGACAGCCTTGCGAAATATCCTATTTCTCCAGAGGGCAGGACAGGAGCTTCCCTTCAGCCTGCAACGCCTCTTTCTGCCAAGGTCCTGCTCCTCCAAGCATGGGGCGTCTCCCCCATCGTGTCGGAGAAGGCCTTCGTGAACTTCGAGGGGTTCGCATAGCCCACCGAGGAGGCGACCTCTGCAATCGTGAGATCGGTCGTCTTCAGGGTCTCCGCTGCCTGCTTGATGCGGTAGGCACGGTACCACTGATAGATCGGCTGGCCGAAGGTCTCGCGGAACGCTTCCTTGAGCACGGTCGGCGAGGTACCGCACATCGTTGCCAAGGTCGTGATCGTAATCGGCGTCTCGAGGTTGCCCATCATGACCTGCTGCGCCCTTGAAGCCAGCTCGACGTGGGAGAGCCTCGTCGTGCGCCTGTGCACGCTGTCCTGGGCCTGTGCCACCTTCGGGTCTGCCTTCGTAAGGAACTGAAGCGCCTCGACTGCCTTGAGCCGGTACATGCTCTTCGACGCTTCGGCGTGCCCGAAGCACAGAAGCTCGAAGGTCGCGATGAGCTCCGGACGCGCGGCGACGTTGTGGAGCTTCTCCTTCTCATGCGCAAGCGAGCGCACCGCTGAGGGGTCCACCCCGAAGGTCATGAGCACACGCCGTGCCTCGGCACGCATCGCACGTGAAAGGACGATTGCGCAGCCTTTCACATAGCCGACAGGGCACCTGAGCACAAGACGGCGCTCATCGGATGCAGCGATGCCGACCTCGCCGATCTGGACGACGGAAGAGAGCTCGTCTTCACGGTCGAACTCAGCTGAGCCCTGCTTGATGTAGACGATATCGATCGTATCATGGAGGTTCAGGCGCGCTGGCACCTCATAGAACTCGCCCAGAACCTTGCTCTTGAGCTCGAACTGCACAAGCGAGATGCCGGGGAAGAGCTCAACGATCGTCGCTTCTCCACGCGTGCCGTCATCTGCTGCGACCTGGTAGTGGACCGTGCTCGCGGCACGATGTGCCTCGTTCGTGAGCGAGAAGCTCGTGACAGGCTGAGCGCTGTTCCAGGCACGTGGCTGGTTCGTATCGTCCATCACAGGCTCCTTTCCAGCCGGTCGCGGATCGTGACGCAGGCAAGGCTCACCGCAGAGGCGAAAAAGACTGCATCGAGAAGTTCCATAAGGTGTGCTCCCAACATAGCAGAAGCGCTGCCGCTGTGGTGCGGCAGCGCTTTGCCAAACACGTACGGTGACTAGGCGACGTCTGCATCCAGCGTCGTCAGGATCTTGTCGTCTTCCTTGTCCCACTTCGGCATCGGCTTGAAGAGCTGATAGAGTATGAGAGCCAGAAGCACGAAGGCTACGACTGTCCAGAATCCGAAGTTGCCGAGGACGAACAGCTCCCAGAGCTGGTTGATGATGCAGCCGACAGCCCAGGCGAATCCGCACTCATAGCCGATTGCGAACCAGAACCAGCGCTTGTCGTTCATCTGGGAACGGATCGTGCCCATTGCTGCGAAGCACGGAGCATCGAGCATGTTGAAGGCGACGAAGGCGCACATGGCACCGGCGTGAAGGACGCCAGCAGGATCGGTGAACATGGCAGCGAAGCCATTCCACATCGTGACGGAGTTCTCCGTTGCATCGCCGAGGCCATAGAGCGAGCCGAACGTGCCGACGAGGTTCTCCTTTGCGATGAGGGCAGAGATGGAGGCAGCGGTTGCCTGCCAGTAGTCGCAGCCGAGCGGCGCGAAGATGAAGCCAAGAGCGTTGCCCACAGCAGCGAGCAGCGAGTAGTCCATGTAGTCGTCGCCAGCGCCTTCCATGCCCTCGAGGAAGCCGAAGGAGCCAGATCCGCCCTCCCAGGAAGCGAAGCCGAAGCGGGAGAGCACCCAGATGCCAACAGCTGCGGCGAAGATGATCGTGCCTGCCTTTTTGATGTAGGCACTCACACGCTCCCACACATGCAGCCACCAGGAGCGGATGGACGGGAAGTGGTAGTTGGGAAGCTCCATAACGAAGGGAGCAGGCTCGCCGGCAAACGGCTTCGTCTTCTTCAGCATGATGGCGGAGATGATGATGGCAGCAAGGCCCATGAAGTAGAACATCGGCGCGACCCACCACATCGTGGAGCCGCCGGCGAGGACGCCCATCACAAGGGCGATGATCGGGGTCTTTGCGGAGCACGGAATCATGGTCGTGAGCATTGCCGTCATGCGGCGGTCCTTCTCGTTCTCGATCGTCTTCGTGGAGAGGACGCCCGGAACGCCGCAGCCAGAGGAGACGATCATCGGGATGAAGGACTTGCCGGAGAGGCCGAAGCGGCGGAAGACGCGGTCCATGACAAAGGCGACACGGGACATGTAGCCGCAGTCCTCAAGGAAGCAGAGAAGCACGAAGAGCACGAACATCTGCGGGATGAAGCCAAGGACGGAGCCCACGCCGCCGATGACGCCCTCGACCACAAGGGAGATCACGACGTCGGATGCGCCGGCTGCCGTGAGGGCATCCGTCACAGCGTCAGGAATGGAAGGAACGAAGCCATCGTAGTCGGCAGGATCGGGCTCGTCTGCCATGCCGTCGACTGCCGTCTCGAAGTCATCGAGCGTGACCGTATCGATTGCATCGATCGTCTGGCCGGCAGCTGCAACAGGGCTGCCATCAGAGTCGAGCGTCGTGATCACATTGCCGTCGGTATCGGTGTAGTTGCCATCCTCGTCCGTCGTCGGGACGTCCGTGGCAACGACACCTGCTGCATCTGCTGCTTCCTCGAAGTCAGCGATCGTGACTGCATCCTCATCTGTCGGATCCTCGGCGTCGATGGCCTCCTGGACACCATCGGTATCGACGCCTGCAGCGTCAGCTGCTGCGATGTAGCCAGAGATCTGGTCGGCGTAGTGGTTGTCGGTCCACTCCTCGGTATCTGCGTCGTACTCCTCCTGGCCCGTGGCGCTCACGAAGAAGCCGTCGCCGAAGAGCTGGTCGTTCACCCAGTCCGTGGCAGCCGTGCCGACCGTGCCGATTGCGATGTAGTAGACAAGGCAGATGACAGCGACGAAGATCGGGATGCCGAGCCAGCGGTTCGTGACGATGCGGTCGATCTTCTCGGACGTCGAGAGCTTCTTCGGTGCCTTCTTCACGCAGGACGCCATCACATCGGCGATCCAGTCATAGCGGTCGGACGTGATGATGGACTCGGCGTCGTCGTCACGCTCCTTCTCGAGTGCAGAGATGACCTTCTCGCAGGTGTCGAGCTCGGCCTTGGAGAGGCCAAGGGGCTTGATGGCCTGGGCATCGCGCTCGAAGACCTTGATTGTGTACCAGCGGAGCTCTTCAGGCTGTGCCTTGCGCTCGATCGTCTTCGAGATCTTGCCCAAGGCCTCTTCGACCTCAGGAGAGAAGCACTTCGTGCCCGCAGTCGCCTTGCCAGCCTTGGCTGCAGCGATGGCCTGCTTCACGAGCTCGTCGAGGTTCTTGCCGTGGAGAGCGGAGACCTCGACCACAGGCACGCTGAGCATCTCGGAAAGCTTCTTCGTGTCGACGACGTCGCCGCGCTCCTTCAGAAGGTCGCACATATTGAGGCCGACGACGACCGGACGTCCTGTCTCCAGGACCTGGGTCGTGAGGTAGAGGTTGCGCTCGAGGTTCGTGACGTCGATGAGGTCTATCACGGCATCAGGACGATCTCCGAGAAGATAGTCGCGGGAGACGACCTCCTCAGGAGAGTACGGGGAGAGGGAGTAGATGCCCGGCAGGTCGACAAACGTCACGTTCTTGTCTTCTCGCCATTCTGCCATCTTCTTCTCGACCGTAACGCCCGGCCAGTTGCCGACATAGCCGTTCGATCCGGTCAGCTCGTTGAAGAGCGTGGTCTTGCCGCAGTTCGGGTTTCCTGCAAGACCGATATAGATGCTATCCGCCATTTCCTGCCTTCCTTGTGGAGCGAATATGGTGCCACGCTGTGCCCACCTGTTAGCCAAATGCTACTTTGTTGGAAACAATTGTTAGTTATGGCTTACTTGTTGGGCAAATAAAAAAGGGGGTCTCCCCCTAGCGCTCTCCGTCTGCGACGTCCTTGACCTCGACGCAGGCAGCCTCATCCTTGCGGACGGAAAGCTCGTAGCCACGCACGGTGAGCTCGATCGGGTCGCCGAGAGGTGCCACCTTCTTCACATAGACATCGGTGCCCTTGGTGAGGCCCATGTCCATGATGCGGCGCTTGATTGCGCCCGTGCCCGTGAGCTTCGCGACCGTTGCGCTCTGCCCTACCTTCACGTCTCTCAGAGTTGGCATTATGCTCCTTCCATCAAGCTGCAGAAAAAATCCTGCTGCCCTTAATACACAGAGATATGCGATGTCATCGTCCTGTTGAGGCCGAACGTCGCACCCTTGACAGAGACGATGCAGTCGCCGTTCACGCGGCTCACGACCTTGACTTCAGCTCCCTCGATGAAGCCCATCTCGGCAAGATGCTGCCTGAGCTCCTTCGATCCACGGACCTTGGAAACCACGGCCGTCTGTCCCGCTTCCACCATGGACAGCGGCAGGTTTGCCGCGGAGACATGGGATGCCATGTTCTGGCCTGCACCTACCCGTGCCATATCTACCTCCATGCGTGTCCTTTCTTGGTCGCAGCAGGATGAGTCTGGTCCTGCGGTCCCCAAAGTTATACGGCGTTGATTTACGCAAAGAGTATACCGCTGCAAACTCATCTGGAAGGGATAAATTGTGAGATTGGTCGAACTTTTTTGCTCCAATAAGCCACATATCCTGCCAGATGGGCCACTCCATGAAGCCAAATATGGCCGTCTGCCTGCCAGAATATGCCGCAGGCAGAAAAACTCTTTCCTTTTTGGCCACCTCTCCAGAACGACACCCACACGTTGCAGGTGCGCCCTGGAGGACGCACGCATAGACATCCGGAACATTTCTGGCCATATGCCTCAGGTCCAGCGAAGATGCAGGACAGCTTCCCGGCAAGAAGGTGGCACAGCGGAAGGCGCGGCTTCGCTTGCCGACGAATTCTTGCGTTCTCCGATGGATCGAGCTGCCAGGCTGAAATGATTCCAAACTCAGCTTAGGCAGCAGCTCCGGCGGAAGCCATCAATGGCTGCCCAGAGATAGAGGACATCTTTTCCAAAGGAGCTCAGACGCCTGCCTTATCAGCCCCCAGCCCTTGCAGAAAAGGAGGACAGCCATGAGGCCACAGATACGCACCTTCGACAGACGCGATGCTCTATCCCTGACAGTCATGCTCATCTCGACAGCTGCCTCAATTGTCTACTGGTTCTTCTTTGCCGGCCAGGCAGCATACACGTACAACGCCTTTCCCGATGCCCTGTATCGCTACCTCATCGAGCCTGTGATGCTGGGGTCGGCTGCATTCTTCCTCACAAGTCATCTCCATGCACGCATCGCAGCCAAAGCATCAACGCTCCATGCAGCCAAGACCGTCTGCCTGCTCCTGGTTGCCGTCTATATCGTCTGCCTCGGTGCGGTCATAGCGTTCGGGACAGCGATGGCATACGAGCTGCTCGTGGCCTTCATGGGGTATATGCAGGTGTTCCTGCGCTTTGCTCCCGTCTTCATAGGAGCGATCCTGGGCATCAGGATGCCTGAGGGATAGCACATGCTGGCAGCCATGCTCTCGTGCATCCTCAGGCATCGTCTTCTTGCGTGCTGGCAGGCATGGCGCACAAGGAAGCGCTCCCCCTCCCGGAGGAAGAGGAGCGCTGATGAAGTATATGTCTGGGAAAACCTCACCCGGTGTTCTGGAGGCCTGCGGCAACTCCGGAGACAGTGCAGAGGATAAGGAAGATGAAGCGCTCCTTCTCCTCGGGTGTGAGCTTCTCGGACTCGTCCTCGCGCCTCAGGCGGTCAAGCGCCTTCATCTGCATGATCGAAAGCGCATTCACGAACGGCAGACGTGCACGGACAACCGGGCCGAGGACGCGGCGGTGCTGGAGCGGCTCATCCTCGTTGAGGATGGCAAAGACCCACTTCTTCGTGAGCGCGAGCTCGTCCATGACCATCTCGGAGAGCTCGGGCCTGTTGCCGAGGCCCATGTACATCCAGGCGATGCGCTCGTCGGTCTTGGCAAGAGACATCTCGATGTTGTCGATGAAGGTCTGGAAGAGCGGCCACTCCGCATAGGCATGGCGGAGAGCATCGAGGTCCCCGAAGGCCTCGCAGGCGCTTCCCAGACCATACCAGGCAGCGAGGTTGATGCGTGCCTGGCTCCAGCTGAAGATCCAGGGGATCGTGCGCAGGTCATCCAAGGACTTTGCGCCGAGGCCACGCTTGGCAGGACGTGAGCCGATAGGCAGAAGACCGATCTCGGCAAGCGGCGTGACACAGCTGAACCACTCGGCAAAGCCATCCTGGTTCAGGAGCTTGAGGTAGGTCTCGCGCGATTCCTTCTCGAGCTCTGCGGCCATATCGTGGTACTTCTCGGTGTAGATCGTATTGATCTTGCCGATCTCAGGCGAGGAGTGCATGAGCGTTGCTGCTGCGACAGACTCGACATGGCGGCGGGCAAGCACAGGGTTGCCGTAGCGGGCAAAGATGACCTCGCCCTGCTCCGTGAGCTTGAAGCAGCAGTTGACAGAGCCTCTCGGCTGCGCGAGCACGGCGTGGTTTGCCGGGCCGCCGCCACGGCCGACAGCACCGCCACGGCCATGCATGAGGACAAGATCGATGTTGTTGGCCTGGGCCCAGTCGGCAATCTCCTTCTGTGCCTTGTGGAGCACGAGGGTAGCCGAAGTCGGGCCTGCATCCTTCGAGGAGTCGGAGTAGCCGAGCATGACCTCGAGACGGCGGTTCGTCTGGGCAAGGCGCTTCTTCACGTCGGGGAGCTCGATGATCTGGGAGAGCGTCGTGACGGCGTTCTCGAGGTCCTCGACCTGCTCGAAGAGCGGAATCACATCGAGCGTCGGGACATCCTTCTCATGGGCGAAGGAGAGGCGTGCCAGCTCATAGACATCTGCCACGTTCTGGGCGCTCTTCGTGAACGAGATGATGTAGCGGCGTGCAGCCTCGACGCCGTTCTTGCGCTGGATGGCACCGATAGCGCGGAACGTGTCCACGACTTCGCGCGTTATCGGCTGCAGCTGGCCTGTGCGGCCATGCTCCTTGAGGTCGGCAAGGGCGCGGGAGTGCACGACCGAGTGCTGGCGGAACTCCATCTGCACCATGTTGAAGCCGAAGGTCTCGGTCTGCCAGATGAGCGTCTGGAGAAGGCCATATGCCTCACGGACAGCGCCTGCCTCGACAAGCGAGTCCTGCACGACGCGCAGATCGCCCAGGAACTCATCTGCATCTGCATACATGAGGTCTGCCGTGCGGGCAATCGTTGCACGCAGGCGCTCTGCCATGACGAGCATGACAGCACGATGGAGCTCCGAGACAGAGATCAGCATCACACGGTTGCAGAGCTCTTCGTTCATCTCGAGCTGGTGGCTCCAGAGATTCTGAAGCGCTGCAGAGGGCTTCGTCGAGCCCGACTCCATCGTGAGCGAGCGTCCGACATATTCCGTCGCGTCGGCAAGCTTCGTGAGCATATGCACGCGGAACTTCTCTGCGACCTTGCGCGAGACCTTTGCCGTGACATTCGGGTTGCCATCGCGGTCAGACCCGATCCAGGAGCCCAGACGGAAGAAGGCTGGGCAGACCGGCTTCACGGTGCCGGCCTTGCTTCCAAGCTCCCAGTCATCGAAGCGGCGATAGACCTTCGGAATCATCTCGAAGAGCGTCGAATCGAAGATATCGATGATGGTGTCAGCCTCTTCGACCGGCGTCGGCTTCTTCGCAGCGATGGGAGACGTGCGGAAGAGCGAGTCAATCTCCTGGAGCATGCGGCGCTCGTTCTCCGCAAGCTCCGTGCCGCCCAGAGATGGCCTCTCTGCAAGAAGGTCTGCGATGCGGCGGATCTTTGCGGTCACGGCCTTGCGGCGTGCCTCGGTCGGGTGTGCCGTGAAGACCGGGTGGAACTCAAGACGGTTCAGGAAGGAGTCTGCCTTGTCCTTGCCGACCTCTTCGATCAGGCGGTGGTAGGAAACCGTGATCTCGTTCACGGGGTCTTCGGCAGAGTCCGTCGGCACGACACGCTCGCGGCGGCGGAGCGAGCTCACACGGTAGTCTTCCTCAGCGATATTCGCGAGATGGAAATACGTCGCGAAAGCACGCGTCAGATACTGCTCCTCCTCGAGCGTCAGCTTGTCGATGAGGCGCACAGCCTGCGTATAGGCTTCGTCCTTGTCCGCCTCAGAGATGTCTTCGTCATTTGCATGGACCATGTACTCGAGCAGAAGATCGAAGCTGCTGCAGAGCTTGGAATCGTACTCCTTGAGGACACGCCTCGTCAGACGCAGGAACAGCTCCATGTTGTGGCGGAGCTCCTGGGGAATGCGGACCTCGGACAGGGCGGAAGCGGCAGCGGCACGCTCATTCGAAGCGTTCCTCTGTGCCTGCGCTTCCCAATGGGAATCAAATTGGGGCATGTACTACCTCCCACGTAGAGATTCACGCCGTTCACGGAAAATTCTATCACCAGAACATTCCAGAATTATTTCGTGCCGCACCCCACAGACTCCTGACAAGGCCGACACATTGCACGGAAAAAGCCGGCCAGGACAGGTGTCCCAGCCGGCTTTGCGGACATCTTCTGCCTTGCTCCTACATGAGGCGCAGGGAGACTTCCTTGAGCTGTGCCATGGAGACCTCGGACGGAGCATCGCTCATGAGGTCGGAGCCGGAGCTCGTCTTTGGGAATGCCATGACCTCCCTGATGGAGTCAGAGCCCGTGAGCAGCATGCAGACACGGTCGAGACCGAGTGCGAAGCCGCCCATAGGAGGCGCACCATAGGTGAGTGCCTCCATCAGGAAGCCGAACTGGGCCTTCGCGCGCTCAGGCGTGAAGCCGAGCTTCTCGAGGATCTTCTCCTGGAGCTGGGCGTTGTGGATACGCATGCCACCGCCGCCCGCCTCGTAGCCATCCATGACGAAGTCATAGGTGTGCGAGCCGATTGCAAGAGGATCGGTGTCGAGCAGGTCGATCTGGTCCTCATTCGGCTGCGTGAACGGCTGGTGCTCGGAGTCGAGGCACTTCCTGTCCTCGTCCCAGTGGAACAGCGGGAAGTTCACGACCCAGAGGAAGTCATGGCCTTCGCGCTTGATATCGAGGGCATCAGCCATGTGGTTGCGCATGCCGCCCAGGATCTCGTCTGCATGGAGACGGTCTGCCACGGCGAACATCACGAGGTCGCCCGGCTCGACGTCCATCTCCTTGCGGAGTGCTGCCATCTCCTCATCGGAGAAGAACTTCACGATCGGGCTCGTGACGGAGCCATCCTCGCGGAAGGCGATGTAGGCAAGGCCCTTGGCACCGAAGGTCGCTGCCACATCGGCGAGGCGGTCGATCTTGGCGCGGGGCCACTTGCCGGCACCCTTGGCGTTGATGGCCTTGACATACTGGCCCTCGGTCTGGGCAGCAGACGCGAAGAGCTTGAACTTCGACTGGCCGAAGATAGGCGTCACGTCGTGCAGCGTCATGCCGAAGCGGGTATCCGGCTTGTCGATGCCGTAGGTATCCATCGCATCCCAGTACTCGATGCGGCGAAGCGGCAGCTGCATCTCGACGCCCATGGCGCCGAAGGCATCCTTCAGCACCTCTTCGAGCTCGCCCATGACATCGTCCTGGGTGACGAAGCTCATCTCGACGTCGACCTGGGTGAACTCAGGCTGGCGGTCTGCACGAAGGTCCTCGTCGCGGAAGCACTTGGCGACCTGGCAGTAGCGCTCGACGCCACCGACCATGAGGAGCTGCTTCAGGAGCTGCGGAGACTGCGGCAGGGCATAGAAGTGGCCCGGCTGCGTGCGGCTCGGCACGAGGAAGTCGCGGGCGCCTTCCGGCGTGGACTTGAAGAGGGCCGGAGTCTCGACCTCCATGAACTCATGCTTGTGCAGTGCCTCGCGGATCGCGAACGTGAAGTCGGAGCGCAGCTTCAGGTTGTGCATCATCTTCGGACGGCGCAGGTCGAGGTAGCGGTAGCGCAGGCGCACATCCTCGGCTGTATCCACGTGGTCCTCGATCTGGAACGGGGTCGTCTTCGAAGTGTTCAGGACCTCGATCGTGGAGACGAGCACCTCGATCTCGCCCGTTGCGAGCTTCTCGTTTGCCATGCCCTCAGGACGCTCGCGCACGGTGCCCGTAACAAGGATCGGCCACTCGGTACGGATGGTCTCGGCCGTATGGAAGGCCGTGCCGCCGGAGTGCTCAGGGTCGAACGAAACCTGCGTCATGCCCTCGCGGTCGCGCAGGTCGACGAAGATGAGACCGCCGTGGTCCCTTCTGTGCCACACCCATCCTGCAAGCGTGACTTCCTGGCCGATGTCTGATTTGCGCAGCTCCCCGCAGGTGCGGGTATGCATGCTGTGCTGGTCCATATGAGATATCCTCTCATCTGTGCCGTCCCGTGCCGTAACGGACGGCTCCCGACAGATGGCGCGGGGTGCGTAGACAGCGTCCCCGCACACGCGTCGGCCATTGTACTCCAGAAGGCAGGACGGCCGCGGCGAGCCTCACGGAACGTTACCAGCCTGCCACGAAATTCCAGAGAGCGCATGGCTGCCCGATGCTCCTCCGGCGCTCCCCTCTCATGCATAAGCTGGGAGATTCATTCAGGAAGCTGCTCCACCAGGATGCGCTCATGCGTCCAGACACTACCGTCTGCCTGCCTTTTTGCGCATGAGTGGGGAAAATGCTAGCCTAGGTGCGTAGATTTTCTTGTGGATAAGGACTGAGACCATACGAGGCCACAGGTCCAGGGAGGCAGTCCATGGCATACGCAGCAGCGATATTCGATCTCGATGGGACGCTCCTCGATACGCTCGACGACCTCTATGATGCGGTGAACTATGCGCTTGGCCTCTATGAGCTGCCGCTCAAGAGCAAGGACGAGGTCAGGTGGGCCATCGGCAATGGCATCCGCAATCTCGTGCGCACCTGCCTGCCAAAGGATGCCGATGAAGGCACGTTCGAAGAGGTCTTCGTCGCCTTCAAGAGCTACTACCGCGAGCACTCGATGGACAAGACCCGCCCCTACCCTGGCATCGCAGCTGTGCTCAGGCACCTCCGCACCCGCGGCATCCGCTGCGCCGTCGTCTCGAACAAGGCTGACGCAGCTGTGCAGACCTTGATCGACCACTTCTTCCCCGGCGAGTTCGATGCGATTGTCGGCGAGCGCGAGGCAGAAGGCATCCGCAAGAAGCCGGCACCCGATACCGTGAACGAGGTCATGCGCGTCCTCGGCATGAAGAAGAAGGATGTCGTCTATATCGGCGACTCCGAGGTCGATATCGAGACTGCCGCAAACGCCCAGTGCGACTGCATTGCCGTGACCTGGGGCTTCCGCACCCGCGAATTCCTCGAGGACAAGGGGGCGCCCGTGCTTGCCGAGACGCCGGAGCAGCTCGAGCACCTCATCACCGGAGAGGGGCTCGACGGCACGGCCGCTGCCTGATCTGGCCGCATCCATTCAGATTCTCTTGCATTTCGCGTAGCGCCTTTGGCGATTATCAAAAGCGCCGTAAAACCCCTGTCTTTAGGCATGGGGATATAAGGCGCATCGCCGCAGACGATATTAGATAGGGATCCATGGTATAATCCTTCCATGGACTACAAGAGCAACAACAACGTCGTCTACAGCTGCAGGTACCACGTGGTCTTCTGCCCGAAGTACCGCCGCCCCGTGCTCGTGGACGGCGTGGACGAGCGCTTCAGGCAGATAGCGCGGCAGGTCGCGGACGAGCTCTCCTTCGAGATCATAGAGATGGAGGTCATGCCCGACCACGTCCACATGCTCCTTGAGGTGGACCCGCAGCTCGGCATCCACAGGGCCGTGAAGCGCCTCAAGGGCAGGACCAGCCACGACCTGAGGGAGGAGTTCCCCTGGCTCAGGAAGAGGCTGCCCTCGCTCTGGACGAACAGCTACTTCGTCTCCACCGTGGGCGGCGCCCCGCTTGCGGCCGTCAGGCGGTACATCGAGAGCCAGAAGAACGTGTGACCCATCATGGACATGACGTTTGAATACAGGATCTACCCGAGCGCTGCCCAACGCGTGCAGCTTGCCAGGACCTTCGGATGCTGCCGGTGGGTCTACAACCGAGTGCTCCAGATGCGGAAAGAGGAATACGAGCGGGACAAGAAGACCCGATCCATCAATTCCTATATCACGCAGATACCCATCTGGAAGAAGGACGAGGCCCCTTGGCTTGCCGAAGCGGACTCCATGGCCCTGCAGCAATCCCTGCGCGATCTCGACAAGGCGTACAAGAACTTCTTCAGAAGCCCTGGAAGGGTAGGGTTCCCCGGTTCAAGTCGAAATCAGGTGCAAGACAGAGCTACCGCACCAACAGCATCTCGATCGTGGACGCCCGCCATGTGAAGCTTCCGAAACTGGGGAGCGTCAGGGCGAGAATCACCCGGCCCGTCCGGGGGCGGATCCTCTCCGCAACCGTCAAGAAGGTACCCTCCGGCGAATATTTCGTGGCCGTCTGCTGCACGGACTGCCCAGAACCGGATATGCCGCAGGGTGACGTCGAGGTCATGGGCATAGACGCCGGCATCCGCTGCCTGATGGCCCGCTCGGACGGCGAGGTGGTTGCCAGCCCCAAGAGCCTCACCAAGTCAGAGAAGAGATTGGCCCGCGAGCAGAGGAGGCTCTCCAGGAAGAAGAAGGGTTCGAAGAGGCGGAGCAGGCAGCGGGTCCGGGTGGCCCGCATCCATGAGAAGATCGCGAACCAGAGGAAGGACGCCATCCACAAGGCCACGACGGAAGCGGTGCGCGAGAGCCAAGCCATCGCCGTCGAGGACCTGAACGTGAAGGGCATGGAGAAGAACCGCCGCCTTGCCAGGGCCGTGGCGGACGCAAGCATGTCAGAGATAATCCGCCAGCTCCAGTACAAGTGCGCCTGGTACGGGCGTGCCTTCGTGAAGGTGGGGAGGTTCTACCCGTCAAGCAAGACGTGCTCGTGCTGCGGCTACGTGAACAAGAACGTCGTGCTGGGCGTCGAGGAGTGGACCTGCCCCGCCTGCGGGGCCCGCCACGACCGCGACCTCAACGCGGCGAAGAACATCGCCGCCGAGGGCGCGAGGCTGCTGGCGGAAGGAAACGGTACCGCAGGGCTTGCGGGAACCGGGGGCGCGCAAGCGCCCCGAACGCTCGTGGAGCAGGCGTAAGACCCGCCCCCGCGCATGCGGGGAAAGGCTATCTGCTGTGAAGCGAGAATCCCCTGGCTTTAGCCATGGGGAGTGTCAATCGGTGAGGGCGCTATTTCCGTCACTGGCCCAAGCGGATGTATGAGTTTGTTCAAGGAACGGTATAGTGAGTGCAAGCACGTTGGGTCTGGCCCTTCGACGAAAGGACATGCCATGGGAAAGAGAGCATCCGAGGCACTCGATATCAATTACGATCAGCTGGCTGACTACCTCCACAGCCATCACTCCGTCTACATGAAGATCGATAGCAAGGTCTACTACCTGACCGACGTGAACTACGAAGCATGGCGCGCGCAGGACACCAGCCAGCGCAACGAGAAGGGGCACTACATCGACTGCTCCGATCTCGTGAACACCGTGGACGAGTTCCTGGCGCTTCCGTTCGTCGGCGGAAAGACGATCAAGGACGTCTTCGACGGCGCTACGTTCTATGCCTCCATCAAGGGAGACAAGGAGTAGACACTCCAGACCCAAGACATGCTGCAGGGCCTGCCAAACGGCAGGCCCTGCTTTTTTCATGCCTCCACATATGGAAGAAGGGCGCCTTCCGTTTCCGGAAAGCGCCCTTCGAAGCATCAGGCTCTACTTCTGCTCTGCCGGTGCAGCAGACAGATCCTCCGACTTCACGCCGTCATCTGCATACTCGAGATCGTGGATGAGGCCACGGAACGCGTTGTCGACCGCGTTCTTGTGCGGCGAGCGGGCCGCATAGCGGTGAACGGCTGCTGCCGACTTGTTGATTGCGACGAGGGTGCCGGCGCCTGCGACGCAGCCGCCCGGGCATGCCATGCCCTCGAGCAGGTATCCCTGATACTTGCCCTTGACGGCGTCCTTCATCATCTTCCTGCATTCCTCGAGGCCGCCAGCCTGGGCCGTCTTGACCTCGGCATCAGGATGGTCGCGCTTGATCACATTCACGACAGCATTCGCGACGCCGCCTGCGACAGCGAAGTTCCTGCCATCCGTGGATGCGACATCGAAGTCGGACTTGTTGTCGTCGGCAAGTGCGAGGTAGTCGATGCCACGTGCTTCCATCATGCCGGCCATCTCCTCGAACGTGAGGACGAAGTCAACCTCAGAGCGCACGGAGCGGCGCATGGCCTCGAGCTTCTTTGCGGAGCACGGCCCCACGAAGACGATCCTTGCCTTCGGATGCTGGGAGCGCACCATGCGTGCCGTCAATGTCATCGGCGTCAGTGCCATCGAGATGCAGTCGGCATACTTCGGGAACTCCTTCTTTGCCATCGAGCTCCAGGCCGGGCAGCACGACGTGCCCATGAACGGCAGCTTGTCAGGCACCTCCTCGAGGAAGTCCTCTGCCTCCTGGACGGAGCACAGGTCGGCACCGAGTGCGACCTCCTCGACGCCGGAGAAGCCGAGGAGCTTGAATGCCTCACGGAGCTTGCCGACATTGCCCTTGCCGCCGAACTGGCCGACGAAGGCAGGGGCGACGATTGCGATGACCTCCTGGCCTGCCAGGATGGCCATGGCGACCTGGACGATCTGGGACTTGTCTGCGATAGCGCCGAACGGGCAGTTGATGAGGCACTGGCCGCAGGCAACGCACTTGTCCTGGTCGATCTCTGCGTGCCCCTGTGCATCGGAGCCGATGGCATGCATGCCGCAGGCGTCAGCGCACGGGCGCACGTAGTGATAGATGGCATGGTACGGGCAGGTGCGGGCGCACATGCCACAGTGGATGCAGAGGTCCTGGTCGATGAAGGCCTTCTTGTCCTTGAAGGAGATGGCCTTCTTCGGGCAGATCTCGCGGCAGGGGTGCGCAAGGCAGCCCTGGCACATGTTCGTGACCTCGTAGATGTTGTCCTTGCAGGCATTGCAGGCGAACTTGATCACGTTGATCAGAGGCGGCTCGTAGTAGTGCTCAGGACCTGCGGCATCAGCGAGGCCATCCGAGATATGCGCCGGCCTGTCGACGCCCTGGAGCGAAAGGCCTGCAGCCAGACGGATGCGCTCCGAGACGATGGCACGCTCGAGGAACACGGACTCGCGGTAGGTGGCCACGTCTCCCGGAATGATCTTGTACGGCAGCTCCTCGAATGCCTTGTCGAAGTCAGCAAGCGTCCAGTTCGGATTCCTGCCGTTGTCGTAGATGACTTTTGCTACTTCGCGGAATACGGACCGGCGGATTGCCGTCAGGTTCGTATAGACGCCACGCATGGTGTCAGCCATGAATGCCCCTCTCCGAGCATTGGAACAGATTTACGTTGCTTCCCTGTTTCCAAGTCTACCGAACTCAGGAAGGCAAAGCGTGCTCAAGGATGCAAAAACCTGCACTTTCCAGCTTGGCGTCTCATCGTTTCCGCGACTCCCATGCTGCGAGTGCACGCTCTATCTCGTTGCCTCCGAAGAGCGAACGGAAGCTCTCAGGCACAGGGGCCGTGGCGGAGAGCTTCTCCCCTGTCACAGGATGGACAAACGACTCCCGCCAGCAGTGGAGCTGAAGGCCGAAGCGCTCGTGTCCGCCCTTCGGCAGAAGGTCAAAGCCGGGTGCCGCGAGCCCGCCCCTCATCCCGTAGAGCGCATCCCCCAGGATCGGGTGTCCCTCAGAGGCCAGATGCACGCGGATCTGGTGCTTCCTGCCGGTGCCGAGCGAGACGAGGGCAAGCGTGAGGCCGCCCTTCCGAAGGAGCCCCCAGACCGTGGTCTTCGCATCCTTGCCGGAAGGAGAGACGCGCATGCGTCTTGCATCGTGGCGGTCGCGCCCGAGAGGCGCTGCAATCACATGCGGCCCTTCAGGCAAAGATCCCCGCACGCAGGCCAGATAGAGCTTCTCCATTGCATGCCCTGCGACAAGCGTGTCCAGGCCTCCCTGAAACTCCGGGGCAAGCGAGAAGAGGACGCATCCTGTCGTATCCTCATCGAGCCGCTGCACAGCCTGGGCAGAGGCGCTCCTGCCTTCTTCCTCAAGATGCTTCCTGACACGCGCTGTGAGCGTATCCGTCTTGCCGCCTGTCCCATCCGAATGCACGAGGATGCCAGAAGGCTTGTCGGCGCAGAGCAGGAACGCATCCTCGAAGAGGATATCGGCAGCACGCGCTGCTGCAGCCGGCGCATCGGGACCTTCTGCTGCGTCCTTCCTGAGGACAAGCTCGACCAGATCTCCTGCATCCAGAGCATCTGCTGGCCTGAGCGGCCCGGCATCTCTCGAGAGGCGCCTCTCCTCAAAGATCTCCTTCCTCTGCGTCTTCGAGACGCCGGCAGCCTCGAGGAGCGCATCTGCTGTCACGTCCGCATCCACAACGAATGAGACCCTTGCGTCATCAGCCTCGGCGATATGGTACGGACGCATATCCTTATCCCTCATGGTGCATCTCTCCCACTTCTTCGGCGAGCGTCTTGTAGAAGGCTTCGGTCGCGCTCCAGATATGGTCTGCCTTCCTCCAGGCAACGTTGATCCAGTAGAGCGCCTTGTCTCCGAGATGGATGAGCCGGACCTGCGTCTGCTCCTCCTCTGAAAGAGAGGAGAAGACGAGCCTCCTCGGGCAGAAGAAGGCACCTGCTCCCTTCGCACAGAGGTCGAGCAGGGTCTCCGTATTGGACGAGGTGACCTGGATCGTCGGCGTGATGCCCGACTCGCGGAAGGCCTGGCGTGCCAGATCTCCCGGAATGTCGCGCTTGCCCAAGAGCAGGAACGGGCAGTCGGCAAGAGGCTGGAGCGTGCCCTTCCTCTCCACCTCAGCTACGACCTCATCCTCATGGCCCTGATAGAGCTTCGAGAGGAGCTCCTTTGCAACGACGAGCACGACCTCCTCCCGGTAGAGATCCTGGACGGAAAGGCCGGGGATATCCTTTGGCACGGTCGCAACAATCAAGTCGAGCTGCCCTGCCTGAAGGCTCTCGATGAGCTTCTCGTTCTCCTCCTCGACGAGGTCCACCTCGATGCCGGGGCGCCTGCGCTGGTAGGCAGCAATCGAGCGGGGCATGATGAAATGGGAGCGGGTCGAGGCGATGCCGACACGGAGAAGGCCACGCTCATCTCCTGCGATGTCCTGGAACTCCTGCTGCATCGAGCGCTCGAGGTCCTGCATCCTGCGGGCATAGCCCAAGAAGACCCCGCCCGCATAGGTGAGCTCGAGCGGCACCTTGCGGATGATGAGACGGACGCCGAGCTCATGCTCGACGCCTGCGATATGGGCCGAGAGCGTCTGCTGGGTGATGCCGAGGCGCGAGGAGGCCTTCGTGAAGCTGCGCTCCTCTGCAAGCGCAATGAAGTAGCTCATGGTAGAGAAGTTCACAGAGTCTCCTTGCCTCTATGCAGACAGTGCCTCATTCCATGCGTCCTGTTTCCGACAGCAGAGAGACGGACTGTCTGTGACCTGCGGAAACGTGCCCGAAACAAAGGAACTGTCGAGTTACAAGATTTCTTTGTATTCATAACCGAATATAACAGTTGGACTCATTGTTTCAAGGGTCCTATCCTGCTTTTCGCGCTCAGGAAAGAAATGCTCTCAGGAAGGTCCGCCATGACAGAATCCATCGTACTCGCCGTCTTTGCCGCGATGCTTGTCGCAGGCATTGCAGCTGGCGTGCCCATCGTCTGGATCCTCGTAGCGGGCCTTGCCCTTTTCTCCGGCTATGCGCTGAAGCAGGGCCACAGCGTGCGCGAGGTAGCGCACATGGCAGGAAGTGGCATGAAGTCTGTCCGCGATGTCCTCATCCTCTACCTCATTGTCGGCATGATGTGCGCGGCATGGAGGGCTTCGGGCACGATCCCCTATACCGTGAGCGTCTGCGCAAGCCTCATGACCCCTCCCATCTTCATCCTCATGACCTTCCTTGCCTGCTGCCTCATGTCCACCCTCATGGGCACCTCGACCGGCACCGCTGCGACGATGGGCGTCATCTGCATGACGATCGCATCGGCAATGGGTGCAGACAAGGTCCTCACAGGCGGCGCAATCCTTGCCGGCTCCTTCTTCGGCGACCGCATGAGCCCGATGAGCGGCTCTGCCCTCCTCGTTGCCGGTCTCACGAAGACCGAAGTCACGAAGAACGTGCTCAGGATGGCAAAGACAGCTGCCGTGCCCTTCGCGCTCACTTGCCTCATCTATGCAGCCTTCGGCTTCACGACGCAGCACGCCTCCTCGATGCCGCAGATGGCATCCATCTTCTCCCGCTCGTTCCACATGGGCTGGGTCCTTGCCATTCCTGCCCTTGCAATCGTCGTCCTCTCGCTCATGCGCGTTCCCGTCAAGAAGACGATGCTTGCATCGCTCGTGCTTGCCTGCATCATCTGCATAGCTGTCCAGGGCGTGGCACCTCAGGATCTTCCAGGCCTCCTCATCTTCGGCTATACGTCGACGGACCGCACGATCGCCTCGATGCTTGATGGCGGAGGGGTGCTGTCAATGATGAATGTCGCTTCGATCATCCTTGTGAGCTCGACCTACTCGGGCATCTTCGATGGGACGGGGCTTCTGCGTGGCGTCTGCTCGAAGGTCTGGGAGCTCTCGAAGCGCTCGACGCCCTTCCTCGGCGTCCTCGTGACGAGCTTCATCGCGAACTGCATGGCCTGCAACCAGACGCTCTCGATCATGCTGACCGACCAGATCTGCCGCCCGACCGAGGGCACCGGCACCGCACTTGCCCTCGACCTCGAGAACAGCGCGGTCGTCCTTGCCGGCATCATCCCCTGGAGCCTCTCCTGCGTGGCTGTGCTCTCCTTCATCGGCGCCCCTTCGACCTCAGTCGTCTTCGCCTGCTTCCTCTACCTCCTGCCGCTCTGGACGCTCCTCATCTCCTATGCGGTGCACCACGACAAGAGCTTCGTGAAGAAGACGCCAGGCCAGCTCCTTGGCCTCACGACGGACGACGTGGCACAGCCTGCACAGCTTCCGCTTGCTGCCTAGCGCGTCCTAACTAAAGCATCTATTGCCTGCAGCCTCTCCGGCACGTCCGGGGAGGCTGCATTGCTCTCAGCTCCCTTGCCTTGCAGAGGGGAACTCCATCTCGGCTCCCATCCTCTCCTGGAACAGGAGAGCTGGCAGGAGCAGGCCTGCCCCCCTCTCTCTCCGAGACGAGCAGGAGCAGACAGGACGAAGCAGGCTCTTCAAGGGCCAGGGCATCGCCTCTGCCTCCAGAAATCCTTTCCAGACACGAAGCAGCCTCTGCTGCCTATTGCCTCAGCCGATCCTCCTTCTATGCACATGAAGGCGCCCTCCGGATGCAATCAGTCCGGAGGGCGCCTTCAAAGCTTGTACGGCTCTTCCTGGGGGAAAGGAGGAAGCCAGGAAGAGGGGCTATGCGCGGGTGGAGCGGACGATCTCGGCCGCTTCCTTCGTGAGGGCGAGCATCTCGTCGAAGCGGTGCTCGCGGATCATCTGGGGCTTGACCATCCAGGTGCCGCCGCAGGCGATGATGGCAGGATCTGCGAGGTAGGCTGCGAGGTTCTGGGCGTTCACGCCTCCTGTCGGCATGAACCTATGGCCCACAAAGACGGAGGCAAGCGCCTTGATCGTGGCAAGGCCGCCATACTGGGCAGCCGGGAAGAACTTCGTGACCTCGAGGCCCTTGTTCACAAGAGCGGTGACCTCGGTCGGGGTGACGCCTGCCGGAATGATCGGAACCTTGTTGTCGAGACACCACTCGACGACGTCCATGTTGTAGCCCGGGGAGACGATGAACTTGGCACCTGCGTCGACAGCACGCTTTGCCTGCTCGACGGTGAGCACGGTGCCAGCACCGGCCATGATGTCAGGGCACTCGTCTGCCATGATTTTGATCGACTCGGCGGCGGCGTCCGTGCGGAACGTCACCTCGGCAGAAGGAAGGCCGCCCTCGACGAGGACCTCGGCAAGCGGCTTTGCGTCCTCTGCCTTGTCCAGCACGACGACAGGCACGACACCCATCTTCTCGACATTCTCGTAGAAAGAATCCATGTAAGACATATCTGTCTCCTCACTTGTTTTCTAGCGGCTGACCCTGAGACCTGCACCCTTTGCAGCTACCGCTGCGATATCCTCTGCCGTGGCGAAGTTCGAATCGCCCTTGATCGTGAGCTTCAGGACGGATGCGGCAATCGCATAGGATGCAGCTGCATCGTAGTCCATCCCGTGAAGCAGGGCGTGGATGAGGCCTGCTGCGAAGGCATCGCCTCCAGCGACCCCCTCGAGCACATGCATGTGATGCACCGAAGAGAAATGCGCCTTCCCGTCTGCATAGATCATGCCCATCCAGTCGGAGTCCTCGACGGAACGGATGTCGCGGATGACGGAAGCGACCATCTTGACGCCGTAGGTGCGGACAAGCTCGTCTGCAATCTGGACGTAGGCATCCTTCTCCTCGATGCCCGTGGCAAGGGAGCCCGAGCCATAGGAGATGCCAAGGCAGGAAGGGGCATCCTCGTCGTTTGCGATGCAGATATCGACGAGCGGAAGGGCACGCTTCCAGAACTTCTTTGCCTCGTCCGGCGTCCAGAGCTTGCGGTAGTTGAGGTCGGCGACGGTCACGATGCCGTGCTTCCTTGCAGCCGCCAGTGCCTCATAGGCGGCCTCTGCCATCTCCGGGCACACAGCCGGCGTGACGCCGCTCACATAGAAGACGCTGACGCCGTCGAGGATCTCGTCCCAGTCGAAGTCCGTGTGGGATCCGAGATTCATCGCGGAGTACTTGCGGTCATAGACGCAGCCATTCGAGCGCTCGGAAGCGCCGATCTCGAAGAAGTAGCTGCCGAGACGGTCGCCCTTGCGCACGACGCGGCTCACGTCGACGCCGTAGGCAGAAAGGCTCCTCAATGCGCAGTCGCCGATGCGGCTTTCCGGCACGATGGAGACGAATGCTGCATCATCCTTCTGATATGCCAGAGAGAACGCGACGTTCGCCTCTGCCCCGCCATACCGCACATCGAACGAATTTGCCTGCTCAAGGCGCAGATGATCGGGAGGCGACAGCCTCATCATGATCTCTCCGAAGGTCAGAACCTTGCCTTCAAGCTTCATGTTCCATCCTTTCCGGCACAGATCCGCCTGCCCCTCTGGGCTCCTGCGGTTCTGTCTCTCTCAACGATTCCAAATCTAGCATGTTAGTTATCCGTTGTATAGAGGAAATCTTGCCAGATGGAGGAAATCTATGCGAACGGATATTCAGGAGCTGCCTCAGCTGCATCCCACGTCTTTCCTGCTGACGCACAGGTAACTGCCCGAATGCCGCCGTTTGGCCGACAGATGCAGCTCTCTCTATTTCTTGGATGCTAGTTTGCGTGGTATGCTAGCCGAGAAAGGTACGAGAGGAGATTCCATCCATGGCAGGGACGACAGAACAGGTCGAAGAGCACCAGGAAGCAGCCGAGCTTCCCGACAAGCAGCAGGACGAGGCATACGAGCGCCTGAAGCGCGGCATCATCGAGTTCGAGTATCTTCCCGGGCAGCGCCTCTCTGCCAAGGATGTGCGCGAGACCTTCGGCGTCGGCAGGACGCCGGTACGCGAGGCTATCGTGCGCCTGCAGCAGGAAGGCCTTGTCTATACGAAGGCCAAGAGCGGCAGCTATGTCTCCCTCATCGATATGGATGCGGCCAAGAGCGCCCATTTCCTGCGCCTCAATATCGAGCGTCCTGTCGTGCGCGAGGCAGCAGCACGCTGCACGGAAGAGAGCCTCTCGGGCATGCGCGCCACGATCGAAGCGCAGAAGGCAGCCGTCAGGAGCCATGACCAGAGGGCGTTCTTCGATGCAGACAACGAGATGCACGAGGCGATCTATACGATTGCCGGCAGGACCTACGAGTGGGCCTGGCTTGCGCGCGGCGCCGTCGACCTCGACCGCTTCCGCTGGCTCCATGTGAAGGCGCGCGGCCTCGGCTGGCAGTCCATCCTGGACGAGCACGAGCAGCTCCTTGGCGCCCTCGAGCGCCACGACCCCGAAGAGGCAGCCTACCTCGTCGAGCACCATCTCCATGTGATGCTCGACGAAAAGGAAGAGGTCCTCTCTGCCTTCCCCGACTACTTCAAGAACGCAGAGGACCAGACGGCCTAGAGGACGCCTTCCAGCACAAGGAAAGCCACCACAAGCAGGATGGCGCCTGCCGCCCAGAACGCATCGGCCGGACGGAATGCAAGCGTGTCGGGCACGATATAGTCCCCTTCGAAGCCGCGGCAGCGCATGGCATCCGAGGTCGTCTTCGCTGCCCGCTGCGCCTTCAGGAGCACGACGCCGCCGACGCCGCCCAGGGCGCTTCCCTTCTCGTGGTTCCTGCCGACGCTTCGCATCTTCAAAGATCCGAGCACCTCGAGCGCCGTCTGTCCGAGGTCATAGATGCTCTTCAATGCCAGCTCGACAGTCAGGATGAAGACATTCGGCACATGGAAGGCGCGAAGTGCCCCGGTGAGCTCGGAGAGCGGCGTCGAGAGCGCCACGATCATTGCGATCGAGACCGAGACGAAGACCTTCGTGCCGATAAGAAGCGCCGAGCTCGCCTGTCCCAGAAGGATGGCCGGAAGCATCAGGAGGGCACTCAGGATGGCTGCTCCCGCAGATGTCTTCAAGCAGCGCGAAAGCGCCTTCTGCGGCAGCAGCGCCATGCGCACGAGCGTGACAGCAAGAAGCAGAAGCGTGAACGCGAAGTTCGTGGCACAGGAGCCGAGGATGATGGCAAGAAGGCCGAGCACGAGCTTCACGGGAGCAGAGGGAGAGAGTGCCCAGGGCCTGCCTCCATCAAGCCTCAGGCGTGCCAGGACCCCTGCCACGGCCTCCATGCTCTTGCGTATGAATGAATCCCTGTCAGCTGCAGGCTCGTAGCGCTCATCTGTCAGCAGCCACTCAGGCAGCTCCCGTGCCTCTTCCCTATCGCGTGCCAAAATCGGCCTTCTGCTTTCCTCCTGCTGCGAGAAGCCGGAACACGATCACGAGCACGGCGGCGCCAATCACGGCAGAAAGGACATAGCCAGCCCAGTCTGGAAGCGCCCCGAACGAATAGTCAGGAATGAGCGCCTCCCACATCCAGCCAGTGGAAAGGCCTTGAGGTGCATAGCCGACCGCAGCGCTCACGTCCTCGGGCGCCCATTCTCCCCATGCATCGCCTTCGGCCAGAAGGCCGAGCGGCACAAGCACGATGAGGGCACACATCAAGGCTGCCATCGCCCTGCTCGAGCGGGAGGCGTCCTTGTCCGTCGCACCGAGCCCCTCGATTCCGAAGGAAGGGGCAGCCTTCCTCACATAGGCCAGGATGCCAACAGTGAAGATTGCCTCGGCAGCGCCCGCCACCGTGAGGTGCCCTGCAAGCATCGCAGGGACCGAGACCCAGAGCGGATAAGGACAATAGAGCGCGTTGCCGGCAGCATCCGTGAAGAGGAGGGGCTGGATGCCGAACTCGATGCCAGCACAGAGCGCCGCTGCGTTGATTGCGACGTAGGAGGCAATGCCTGCAGCCACAAGCTCGGATCTCAACGAGGACGCACCCTTCTTCTTCCGGTGCATGAGCCAGGTATAGATGCCATACCCCACCTGCGGCAGGATGAAGGCCATGTTGAAGCAGTTCGCGCCGAATGCCAGAATCCCGCCATCGCCGAAGAGGATGGCCTGGAGTGCAAGCGCAACCGAGAGCGCAATCGTCGCTGCCCAAGGGCCAAAGAGTATCGCGATCAGGGTGCCGCAGACGGCGTGCCCTGTCGTGCCTCCGGGAATCGGCACATTGAACATCATCGCGAGGAAGCTGAAGGCAGCAGCGAGGCCCAGAAGCGGCATCTTGTCCTTCGGCACGGTCTCGCGTACGCGCTTCGTGGCATGGACCCAGACGGGGACCATGGCAGCGGCGAGCACGCCGCAGGTCGAAGGGCTCAGATAGTTTTCGGGGATATGCATGCGTGGCCTTTCTGAATTGCGTCGGGTCTGCTCCTTTTTTATAGCAGAGCGGGCACAGGGAAGCCATCCTCTTGGCAATCAAAACCGCTTGCGGAAAACGCTTGCTCATCCTGTCTGGGCACAAGAAAGCTCCCGCCGGCAGCGTGCTGGCGGGAGCATCAAGATGCTGCTTCTCTCTTTTAGGCGAGACGGGCCTTCACGGCGTCAGCCAGACTCTCGAAGGGCACCTGCACCTGCTCGTGCGTATCCATATCGCGCAGCGTCGCCTCGCCTGCTGCGACCTCGTCCGGACCGATAACGACGCAGAGGCGTGCATGGAGCTTGTCTGCCTGCTTGAACTGGCTCTTGAGCGAACGGCCCTGGTAGTCTGCCTCGGTCCTCACGCCAGCATCCCTGAGTGCGAGCGTCGCCTTGAAGACAGCCTCGCGCTCCTCTGCCGACGTGCCTGCCACATAGACGCACTCGGGCTCTGGCGTCTCGAGCGTGCCGCCCTGGGCGGCAAGCGCAAGCGCGATGCGCTCGAAGCCCACGGCAAAGCCGATGCCCGGCGTCGGCTTTCCGCCTTCGAGCTCCATGAGGCCGTCATAGCGACCGCCACCGCCGATAGCGCCGACGCCGGCATCGGTCGCCTCGACCTCGAAGACCGTGCGCGTGTAGTAGTCGAGGCCGCGCACGAGCGTCGGATCCTCGACGTAGGCAACTCCTGCCTCGTCGAGGTACTTCTTGACCTTCTCGTAGTGCTCGCGGCAGTCGTCGCAGAGGTTGTCTGTCACGAGCGGTGCGGACTTCATGACCTCACGGCAGTGGTCATTCTTGCAGTCGAAGCTCCTGAGCGGGTTGATGTCGGCACGCTCGAGGCAGTCCTCGCACATCTCGTCCTTGTGGTCATAGATGAACTGCCGCACCTTCTCGCGGTAGGCAGGACGGCACGCAGCATCGCCCATCGAGTTGATGGAGAGCTTGAGGTGCGAAGGATCGAAGCCGAGGCGCTTGTAGAACTCCATGAGCATGATGATGCACTCGGCATCGGCTGCAGGATCTGCCGCGCCGAGCCATTCGACGCCGACCTGGTGGAACTGGCGCAGGCGTCCCTTCTGCGGACGCTCGCCACGGAACATCGCTTCCGCATACCAGAGCTTCGCAGGCGCCGCTCCCTGCGGCACGAAGTTGTTCTCCACAGCTGCACGCACGACGCCTGCCGTGCCTTCCGGCCTCATGGCCATGCGCTGCTTCGGCTTGAGTCCCTTCTCCGTGCCTGCCTCAAGCAGGTTCTCGAAGAGGGCGCCCGAGACGACGCGGAACATCTCCTTGCGCACGACGTCGGTGGATTCTCCGATGCCATGGACGAACGTATCGACCTGCTCGATGGCAGGCGTCTCGATCATATCGAAGCCATAGGTGCCGAAGAGGTCGCGTGCGACATCCTGCATATGCTGCCAGCTGCGCATGTATCCGCCATAGAGGTCCTCGGTACCCTGAATCTTCTGTGCCATCAAAGACTCCTTCCTGCATGCTGAAGCATGCTCTCAGCCGTGGCCACAAACAGAGGAGCTCCTGCTTCCTGCCTTCCACGGCCGCTCGCAAGTATAGCGCTTTCGCCTCATTCCCCCATCATGCACGATGCCTGCCCCACATGAGGGACAGGCATCGACAGCAGAGCGATCTTTCCTGTGCCGCTACTCGGCGTGGGCGCCGCCAGGGATCTCGCCGCCGCAGTGCGGGCACCTCGTGGCTCCTTCCTTGACCTCCTCGAGGCAGTGCGGGCACTTCGGTGCCTTCTTCTCGACCTCTTCCTCCTTCGTGTGGAAGAGCTTGTCCTCTGCCTCCTTGAAGCGGTTCATGGCCTTGACCATGCAGAAGACGATGAAGGCGACGATGAAGAAGTTGATGACAGCCGTGATGAAGGCACCGAAGTCGATGGAGGTACCCGGCACGACGAGGCCCGTGACCTCGGCGCCGCCGCCGGAGATGAAGGAGATCAGAGGATTAATGATGTTCGTGCAGAGCGATGTCACGATGTTCGTGAACGCGCCGCCGATGATGATGCCGACTGCCATGTCCATCACATTGCCGCGGGACACGAACTCCCTGAATTCCTTGATGAAGCTGCTCATTGCCAGACCTCTCCTTCGTAGGGTGCCTTAGGTCCCTCAACTGTATGGCACTTTTCAGCCTGGAAGCGCGACAAATCAGGGCAGTTTGGCATAGCCGGAACAGAAAGGGTCTGGACACATACGAAAAGGCACCCTGCCGAAGCAGGGCGCCCGAAAGTGCCGTGAATCCTGAAGCTAGTCGACCTTGATCTCGTGGACCCAGCCGAACTTGTCCTCAATCTCGCCGGACTGGATGCCGGTGAGCGTCTCGCGGAGCTTCTTCATGACAGGGCCGACGTGGTCCATGCCGTAGACGATCTTCTCGTCGCCGTTGTCGACCTCGCCCACCGGCGAGATGACAGCTGCGGTGCCGCACATGCCGCACTCGACGAAGTTGCCGATCTCGTCGAAGCGGACCTGACGCTGAACGACCTTCATGCCGAGGTAGTGCTCAGCCACATCGACGAGCGAGCGGCGGGTGATGGACGGCAGGATGGAGTTCGTGGCGCTCTTCGGAACGACGAGCGTGCCCTCCTTGTCGACGAACAGGAAGTTCGCGCCGCCGGACTCCTCGACGTAGGTGCGGGTCTGGGGATCCAGGAACATGTTGTCCGCATAGCCTGCCTTGTGCGCCAGGACAGACGGATAGAGCGACATAGCGTAGTTCAGGCCAGCCTTGATGTTGCCGGTGCCGTGGGGTGCTGCACGGTCGTACTCGGAGACCTGCACCTTGACCGGCTTCACGCCGCCCTTGTAGTAAGCGCCGACCGGCGTCACGAGGATGCGGAACTGGTACTCGTCAGCAGGCTTGACGCCGATGACGTCGCCCGTGGCGAACATGAGCGGACGGATGTAGAGCGTTGCGCCCGTGCCGAAAGGCGGCACCCAGGCTGCATTGGCACGGACGACCTCGTCGACTGCCTCGACGAAACGGTCCTCAGGGAACGGCGGCATGACGATGCGCTCTGCGGAATCGTGCATGCGGTGGGCGTTCTGATCGGGACGGAAGCAGACGACACGGCCATCCTTGGTCGTATAGGCCTTGAGGCCCTCGAAGACCTCCTGGCAGTAGTGCAGAAGGCCGGCGCACTCGGAAAGCGTGACAGTGTGGTCAGGGGTAAGGCCGCCCTCGTCCCAGGCACCATCCTTATAGTTCGAGACGTAGCTGTAATCGGTCGGCTGATATGCAAAGCCGAGGCTCTGCCAGTCGATATCCTTCTTCTGAACCATGACACGCTCCTCACGCAATCGACTCGGGAGCCAGCCCTTCTTGCCCGGCTCCGATTGTGTGAAGAGTCTACAACCGTAACCATAATGTGGCGGTAGGTGGAACAGCTCTGAAACAAAGACGGCACGTCGCCTACATCTCAGTGCCCTGCCATCAAGTTCCTCATGGCCACGCAGGTTCCGCCATTTTCCACAGCTGCCCTGCTACGATAGTCCAAACATCAGAAAGGATCTGCCCATGCGCATGTTCAGGAACGATTATTCGGAAGGTGCCGCCCCAGAGGTGCTCCAGGCTCTCATCGACACGAACGAGGAGCAGTGCCCCGGCTATACAGAAGGAGATGTCCACTGCGAGAGGGCACGCGCCCTCATCAGAGACGCCGTGGGCCTCCCCGATGCTGCTGTGGAATTCTGTGTCGGCGGCACTTCGGTCAACCTCATCGCAGTCACCGGCATGCTCCGTGACTGGGAAGGCGTCATCGCAACCCCGCTCGCCCATATCGCGACGCATGAGACGGGTGCCATCGCACGTGCCGGCAGGACGATCCTTCTCACAAACGATACGGATGGCTTCGTCTCCCCTGACGCTGCAGAACGCATCTGGGAGCGCCAGTGTGCAGGAGGCAGGCACATGACAAAGCCTGCCTTGATCTATATCGCCGATACGACAGAGATCGGCGGCGTCTGGTCGCGCGAGCGCTTCTTTGCCCTTGCCGACTGGGCAGACGCCCACGATATCCCGATCTATGTGGACGGCGCACGGCTGGCAAGCGCCCTTGAGGCAAAGGATGCCGACCTCACGCTTGAAGACATAGCACAGCGTGCCTCTGCCTTCACGCTTGGCGGCACGAAAGATGGGCTCCTGTTCGGCGAGGCACTGGTCTTCACGGACAGCCGGCTCCAAGAGTCATTCCCCTACCTCCAGAAGGAGCTCGGCGGCCTTGTGGCAAAAGGAAGGCTTTTGGGCGTCCAGTTCGAGCGCGCCTTCACGCCGGACGCGGATGGCGACCTTCCCTGGCTCCGCTATGCACGGCAGGCAAATGCCTGCGCAGAGCGGCTCTTCGAAGGCCTCTCCGGGCTCGGCTTCGAGCCCTATGGCGGACACGATTCGAACCAGCTCTTCTTCTATGTGACAGAAGCAGAAGAGCTTGCCTTCCGTGGCGCCTGCGGCGCCGAGACCATCTCGGTCCTGCCCGATGGCAGACGCATCATCCGCTTCGTCACGAGCTGGGCCACAAAGATGGAGGATGCAGACGAGCTTTCCGCCTTCGCCTCCACTCTCAGGAGCCGAGGATGAGCGTCTCGGGCAGAAAGAGGCTCTCCTCTGCCTATGCCGTCTTTGCCCTTGCAGTTCTCAGCTGTGCCCTCTGGGGATCTGCGATCCCTGCGATCCGCATCGGCTATGCGCTCCTCGGCATCTCCTCTGCCGACGTTGCGGACCAGCTCGTCTTTGCCGGACCGCGCTTTGTCCTGGGCGGCATCATCGTCTATGTCCTCCAGGGCGCAAGGACCGGCAGCTGGCACGCCACCCCGGCCGAGCTTCGCGCTGCTGCCCAGATCGGATTTTTCCAGGTCTTCGCCCAGCAGCTTCTGGGATATGTCGGCCTTGCCCATGCAACAGGCGTCTCGGGCTCCATCGCGTCGGGCGCAGGCGTCTTCATGATGCTTCTGGCCTCCTGCTTCGTCTTCCGTCTGGAGAAGATGACCCTGAACAAGGCCCTGGGCTGTCTCTGCGGCTTTGCTGGCCTTCTGGTCGCGACCGGAGGCATCGGGCAGTCCAGCCGCTTCGGCTGGGGCGAGACCCTGATGCTTGCCTCCTCCGTCGCAGGTGCGGCAGCGACCGCGCTCATGAGGAAAAAGGCACAGTCAGAGGATCCTCTCAAGCTCTGCGGCCTCCAGTTCATGCTGGGCGGAGCCTGCCTTCTGGCGGCGGGGCTCATCCTCGGCGGCAGGCTCGAGATAGCCACCTTCGCAGAGCTTGCGGTCCTTGTCTGGCTTGCGGTGGTATCCGCTGTCGGCTTCTCTTCGTGGAGCCTTCTTCTCAGGGACAACGATATCTCCCGCATCGCGCCCTACCAGTTCCTGATTCCTGTCTTCGGCGTCGCGCTCTCGCTCGCGACGATCGGCAGCGAGGGCACGCCCGTCGGCCCCGCAACGGTGCTTGCCCTTGTCCTGATTGCAGCAGGAATCATCCTCGCAAACAGAAGAGCTTCCTGCGCATCATGAAGAGGGCTCCCGGCAGATGCCGGAAGCCCTCCCGCTCTTCCTTGTGCCTCCCTCAGGCTTCGGGGAACACCTTGTCGAGGTTCTCGCGGACGATGTCGCAGCTTCTCCTCATGGCACGCCTCTCGTCGTAGGTGAGGTCGATCTCGAGCACCTGCTCGACGCCCTGGTCAGACAGGATGCACGGCACGCCGATGGAGATGCCGGACTCGCCGTACTCGCCTTCGAGGTGAGCCGACAGAGGGATGACAGCACGCTCGTTGTGCAGGATCGACATGATGATCTGGCTCACGATGGAAGCGATGCCGAACTCCGTGCAGCCCTTGCCCTTCACGATGCGGCTGCCGGCCTCCTTGACCTGCTTCTTGATATCGTCGAAGTCGAGCTGGCTCTCTCCGCCTTTCCTCATCGACAGGTACTCGCGGAGCTGGATGCCGCCGACGGAGATGTGCGACGTCGGGATGAACGACGAATCGCCGTGCTCGCCCATGCAGAAGGCATTGACCTGGCGCGAATCGACGCCGATCTCGCGGCCGATGATGCCGCGCAGGCGGGCAGAGTCGAGTGCCGTACCCGTGCCGAACACGTGGCCGCGCGGCAGCTTCATCGTGCGGTACAGGTACTCCGCGACGATGTCGGACGGGTTCGAGACGGAGATCAGGATGCCCTGGAATCCGGAGTCGCGGATCTGGGGGACGATGCCGTCCAGGACCTGCATCGTGGCGCCGAGCATCTCGAGACGGGTCTGGCCCGGCTTCCTGCTCCTGCCGGCAGTCATGATGACAAAGTGGGCATCGGCGCAGTCGGAGTAGTCTCCGGCGCGGATCGTGAACGACTCGCCGAGGCCGCTAGCGAGATCCTGGAGATCCATGGCCTGGGCCTCTGCTGCCTCGCGGTTCACGTCAATGAGGACGATCTGGTTCACGAGGTGACGGAACATCAGACAGAGCGCGCAGTGCGAACCGACGCGGCCAGCGCCGACGATCACGACCTTGCGGGTATGCATCTTCTTCTCCATGGAGCAACATCCCTTTCCGATAGAAACAGGCAGGCATCGCCGTCTGTACAGATAGCTTCCACCGTGGCCACGATAGCACGCTGGAAGCGTTTCCGCACGCAAATGCGCACGTAGAGCCGTCTGCCGATTAATTCAGCCCTTCGGGAAATTTCTCCGCTTACCAAATCAGAGCTCTTTCACCTGCACGCCCAGGATCGCAAGGACAAGCGGCGCCTGGCCGAGCGAGACAGAAGCTCCCTTGAGCTCTGCAAACGTATCGGAGATGCGGATGCCGTCGATCGTGGAGGATGAGAGGTCGCATCCCTTGAGGCTCGTGCCGAAGAGCTCGGCACGCGTGAGGTCGGCATCTTCAAATGCGAGGCTTTTCGCCTTCATATGGTCGAGGCTTGCCTCCCGAAGTGCGGAAGAGACGAACTTCACATGCTGTGCCTTCGACTCGGAAAGGTTGGCATAGCCCAGAAGGCACGATCTGAACGAGACGCGCTCGATATAGGACCCATGGAAGTCTGCTCCCGTGAAGCGGCAGTCAGAAAGCCTGCAATCACGCAGGAAGCTTCTTGCCATATGCGCACCCGTGAAGTCGCAGGACGAGAACGTGCAGCCATCGAAGCTTGCCCGTGCCCAGCGGGTATCTGCAAACGAGACCTGGCGGAACGTGCAGCGCTCGAACTCTGCATGGCCAAAGGATCCGGAAAGCGTCTCGCACGCAAACACGCAGCCGGAGATGTCGGCATCCTCTGCCATGAGGAGAACGTCCAGGCTCTCCCCTTCTTCCTCGTCGAAAAGATCGTCCATCTCGTCTGCCACGCGGCTCATGTGCCCTCCTTGCCTCCATAGGTCATCAAGCATATACCAAGCATGTCTGGAACAGAGAAAGGGGCACCTTCCGGCACCCCTCGATACGTTTCCTATGTCTCAGAAGATCAGGCAGACTTCATGACAATGGAGCGGACAACGCCTGCCACCGCATCGATGGAGTCCAGGCACTCCTCCATGCGGTCGAAGATCCTGAGCCATCCCACGATATGGCCTGGTCTCGACTCCTTCTCTTCCTGGAAGAGCTTCCTCACGCCGTTCTCGTATACGGAATCTCCCTCATCCTCGATGTGTCCCATCGAGATGGCTATCTGCATGCATTCCGGATCGTCCTTGTAGTGCGGAAGCCGGTCAATCATCTCATGCATCTGCTTGGCAGCGATGAGCGTGAGCTCTGCCATCTGGACAGCCTCTGAGCGCATATGGGAGACGTTGAAGAGATCGAGCCTCGTCGAGACGCCCTTCATGTTGTCGACGACGTCGTCCATCTTGAGGGCAAGGTCCATCACATCGTTTCGGTCGAACGGCGTGATGAAGGACGTATAGAGCTCCTTCATGATGGCCTGGACGCGCTGGTCGCACGCAGACTCGTGGAGCTTCATCTGCGGAATCATGATCTCCGTCTCGGGATAGCCGCGTATCAGCTTCTCGTAGTCGACTGCGCACTCCTCGATCGCAGCCGCAAAGTCCTTGAGCTTCGTGTAGAACGGATCTTCTTTCTTCATGCGGGCCATGGGCCACCATTCCTTTCGAGATAGGGATTCGCGTCTAGAACCACAGGAGGAAGAGCCTGGCGAGGACAAAGCCGATGATGCCGCAGCCCGGGAACGTGAAGAGCCAGGTGTAGACCATGTCCTTCGCAATGGCCCAGTTCACGGAGCGCACGTCCTTGGCAGCGCCGGCACCCATGATCGCAGCGGTCTTCGTATGGGTCGTCGAGACCGGAAGGCCGGTGACCGTGGCAATGAAGAGCGAGGCCGTCGCAGAGACAGAAGCGGCAAAGCCCTGATACTTCTCGAGCGTCACCATCTCCATGCCGACCTTCTTGATGATGCGCTTGCCGCCCACGGCCGTGCCGAGCGCCATGACACCGGCACAGAGGACCTCGATCCAGAGCGGGAAGCCGCCAAGGTCCGAGATGCTCGTGCCTGCAGAGAGGGCGATGGCAAGCATTGCCGTAGACATGAACTTCTGGCCATCCTGCGCGCCGTGCATGAGGGCAACGCCCGCTGCACCTGCAATCTGCATCGTGCCAAAGAAGTTGTTGGCCCGTCTTCGGTCTGCATGCCGGCAGGCATAGGGGATGATCTTCGCGATGGCCCAGCCTGCAAGATAGCCGAGCACGGTCGAGAGCACGAGGCCGTAGATGACCTTCGCCCATTCAGAGAAATTGACGCCTTCGACGCCGCCCGAGACAGCGATGGCAGCACCGGTGAGTCCTGCAATCAGGGCATGGGATTCGGAAGTGGGGATGCCGAAGATCCAGGCACCGACACCCCAGGCAACGATGCCGACCGTGGCTGCAGCCAGGGCGATGAGCGCTGCATGGGTATCGCCGCCGAAGTCGACCATATCGGACATCGTGTCTGCCACGGCTGTCGAGATCATGGTCATGGCTACCAAGCCTACGAAGTTGCAGGCAACGGACATGGCAATGGCATGCTCGACCTTGATCGAGCGTGTGCCCACCGGCTCTGCAATCGCATTCGCGGCATCCGTCGCGCCATTCACGAAGATGGTGCCGAGAACGAGGATGATCACGAGAGCGAGGAAGGGGTTGGCCGAAATCATGCCAAGGAACTGCGAGAAGGTAATCAAAGGTTGCCTCCACGGGCTTCATCCATCCGCATGTAAAAGTGCAAAAGCGGCTTACGTAATGGAATTGTACGCATTGCGTAAATCCATCGTAAGCCGCTCGCCGATACCTTACACTCCGCTGACAAAAGAAGTCAGAGCTTCTGCCTTCGCTGTTCCGCCCCTACTATCCCAGCGCCACATCGAGGACCATCATGACGACAAAGCCAAGGGCAAAGGAGATGGTCCCCCAGTTCGAATGCTCCCCTTCGCTCATCTCCGGGATGAGCTCCTCCACGACGACATACATCATGGCGCCTGCCGCAAAGGAGAGAAGGACCGGCATCGCCGAGACGATGACCGAAGAGGCTGCCACGGTGATGATGGCGGCAATGGGCTCGACCGCGCCGGAAAGGACGCCGAGCGCAAACGTCTTTGCCTTGCTCATGCCTTCAGCACGAAGCGGCATGGAGACGATGGCTCCTTCCGGGAAGTTCTGGATAGCGATGCCCAGCGCCAAGGCAGCAGCGCCTGCAAGCCCGACGCCGGCAGAGCCTTCGAGGACCGCTGCCATGACGACACCTACCGCCATGCCTTCAGGGATGTTGTGGATCGTGACCGCAAGCACGAGCTTCGTCGTGCGGGAAAGGCCAGATTTCACGCCCTCCTCCTGTCCATCGAGATGCATGTGAGGTGTCAGCGTATCGAGGATGAGCAGCAGGGCCATGCCGAGAAGGAAGCCTATCGCGCAGGGAATGAAGGCAAGGCTCCCGAGCGCCTCTTCCGCCTGCTCGAGTGCCGGGGCCAGGAGGCTCCAGAACGAAGCTGCAACCATGACGCCAGCCGCAAAGCCCCCGAGGATGCGCTCCGTCCTCTCGGAGAGCCCGTCCTTCATGAAGAAGACAAGCGCCGCACCGAGGCTTGTGCCAGCAAACGGAATGAGGATATAGCCAAGCATCTCTGGTGTCATTTCATGTTCTCCTTCGTGCCTTCCTTCTTCTCCTGTGCATCAAGATATTCTATATAACGCTCTCCCCAGCTGCCCACCGCATCGAGCACCGGCTGGAAGGTCTGGCCAAGCTCCGTGAGCTCATACTCCACACGGGGAGGCACCTCGGGATAGACGGTCCTCTTCACCATCCCTTCTGCCTCGAGCTGCTTCAGCTGCGAAGAGAGCGTCGAGTGCGTAAGCTGCGGCATCCTGCTCTGGAGCTCCGAGAACCGGAGCGTCCCTTCGCTCAGATGATGCAGGATCACGATCGTCCACTTCCCCTGGAGCACCCACTGTGCCGTCACGAAGGGGCAGGTGCCGAAATGCTCTGGCTTCTGTCGTGCCATATCCATCTCCTTTCTGCCATAGGTATCTGAAAACATACCAGGTAGCGAGAAAAAACAGTATTGCTATCGCTTTAGTGTCATTTATAGTACAGGACAACAAGCAAGTCCAGAATTGATACCTGGAAGCGAGATGGTACTTATGAGCACGACCAGCACCGAAACACGCCAGCCCGCCCTCTTCATCGGACACGGCGACCCGATGATGGCACTCAGGCATGACGCAATCTCGGAAGGCCTGGCCTCTGTCGGCGAGCGCCTCAAGGCACACCATCCGAAGGCAATCCTCGCCGTCTCGGCCCACTGGTTCACGCGCGGCACGCTCGTGCAGTCAGACCCGACACCCCGCCAGGTAAACGACATGTACGGCTTCCCGCCTGAGCTCTACGCAATCCACTACCGTCCCTCTGGCTCGAAGGAGCTCACCGAGCGCGTGCTCGAGCTTCTGGGAGATGATGTCGCTGTCGATGATACCTGGGGCATCGACCACGGCGTCTGGACACCGCTCCATCACATGCTGCCTGAGGCAGACATCCCGGTGGTCGAGCTCTCCGTGAATGGCCTCAAGAATGCCAAGTACGCCTATGAGGTCGGACAGAAGCTCAGCGCCCTGCGCGATGAGGGCTTTGTCGTCCTGGGTTCCGGCAATGTCGTGCACAACCTGCGCGAGGCCGACTGGGAAAACCCGCATGGCACGCCCCAGAGCCTCCGCTTCGACGATGCGATCCTCGAGGCCGTGAAGAAGCGCGACGATGACGCTGTCATAGACTTCGAGAAGCTCCCTGAGGCAGCCTACGCCGTGCCGACGCCAGACCACTTCCTGCCGCTCGTAACCGTCCTCGGCGCAGCCCAGGGCGAGGAGGCAGAAGTCTTCAACCATATCCAGAACCTTGGCTCGATCAGCATGACAAGCTACGCGTTCGGGCTTTGAGAATCGGGAATATAGCAAGAAAGGGGCCGCAATGCGGCCCGAAGGAAAGGAATGATCACCATGGCAGAACCGAAGATCTTGATCGTTGTGGGAACGCTCCGCAAGAACGGCTTCAACGAGCAGCTTGCAGAGAAGATCGAGAAGCTCCTCGAGGGCAAGGCAGAGATCTCCCGTCTCGACTATGCCGACCTTCCTCTGATGAACCAGGACCTCGAAGACCCTGAGCCTGAATCCGTCAAGCGCATCCGTGACGCCGTGCGCGAAGCCGATGGCATCTGGTTCGTGAGCCCGCAGTACAACGGCTCCTATCCGGGACACATCAAGAACCTCGTCGACTGGCTCAGCCGTCCGCTTCCGGGCCAGGGCCGCGACTCTGTCGTCATTGCCGGCAAGAAGGCAACGGTCTCCGGTGCCGGTGGCCGTACCGCCACGGCCGAGATGCGCGAGATGCTCGACAAGCTCCTGCGCTTCGTCGGTGTCCTCGTTATGGAAGAGGGAGAGGCTGGCATCGCCCTCTCCGGCGAGTCCTGGGGCTCTGGCAAGCTTGTCCTCGGCCCTGCTGATGAAGAGGCGCTCGAGGCCCAGGCCAACACGTTCCTCGGCTTCCTCGAAGCATAGAAGCAAGGCCTCTGGCTCAATGACAGGAGGGTCCGCTGCATGCGCTGCAGCGGACCCTCCTTCTTCATCTCTGGAGTTCAGGCTCAGTGGATCATGTTCGTCATGTGGTAGCTCTCACGCTCAGGAAGCCCATAGCGCTCGCGTCCGAGCTCGATCGACCTCATGAGGAAGACCATGTTGCGGGCGAGGTTTCGGGCAACTGCCATGCCTTCCTCATCCTCAGCAGCCTCTCCCCTCTTCTGGCCGAAGACGTCGGTCCAGTAGCTGCCCGAGGCGACTGGCATGCCGGAGATCGTGAAGTACTTGTAGAGCTCATCGAGCGTTGCCACGGTGCCAGCACGGCGTGCGACGGCGATGGCGCCGCCGACCTTCATCCGCTTGTCGAAGTGCGTGCTCATGAAGAGGCGGTCGAGCACGGCAATAATGGTCGCGTTGGCCGAGGCATAGTAGACAGGGCTGGCGACGACCAAGCCCTCTGCCTCCTCGAACTTCGGCGCAATCTCGTTCACGACGTCGTCGTAGACGCACTTGCCGGTCTTTGCGCATCCTCCGCATGCCATGCATCCGCGCACAGCCTTGCTGCCGACAGCGATCTCTTCTGCCTCGACGCCTTCTGCAGCAAAGATCTTCTCCATCTCGGAAAGCGCAAGCGCCGTGTTGCCATGAACACGCGGGCTTCCGTTCAGAAGCACGACCTTCATGTTCCCTCTCCTTCCAGGAAGGCCCCTCGCCTTCCCGCAGTTCCTAGAATTCCGAAACCTTCTTGCCCGCCAGGATCTCTTCGAGCCTGTCGTGGTCGACCTGCGTCTTCAGGAGCCTCCGGTAGCGCGAAGCCAGGTCCTGCACGGCGTCGCGCTGGCCGGTGGCAACTGCCTTCTCGAGCGCACGCATGAGGGCGCACTTGCCGGTCTCGCTCGGACCGTAGTGCTCCCCTGCACGCCTGAGGCGGCGCTTCGCCTCCTTGGAGTCGATGCTTGCAAAGACGCCAGGATGATGGAGCCCCTCATCGAGCTGCGCAAGCATCGGATCCACATCGGCGAGCTCGTGGTCGGTATCGAAGTCCTTGAAGGCAACGAGGTGTGCGACGCCGAGCGGAATCCTCTGGGTGTGGATCAGGTTGAGCGCGCGGTAGAAGTGGTAGCCTGCCATATCGATATCGCGGGCAATCAAGGGATAGGTACGCTCCAGTTCCTTCTCGAGCTCATCCTCGTCGCGCTTCATATCGAGGAAGGATGCACGCCTCAGATGAATCTGCGCATTCCAGGGATCCCAGCGAAGCGCCTTTGTCGCTGTGTCGAGGCCTTCGTCGGCACGGTCGAGGTAGTAGAGGCAGTCTGCCTTGAGCTCCCGGCCCAGTGCCTGGACGCCGAGCGATGGCATATACCCATCCGGCCTGAATGAGGCATCCGTGAGCTGTGCCAGCTCGATATCGACCTCGTCCTTGAAGTCATAGACCGAAGGATCTGCATCGGGGCCCTTGTCGGCCAGGTCGTCGAGCACCGTGATCAAGGGCTCGAGCGTATCGAGCGCCAGCTCATAGTGCTCGCGCTGGAACTGGCCTGCCGCCTTCTGGAGCCGGTCCATCTGCTGGAGCGCGAAGACCTGGAGCATCTCCTGAGACTGCTCAGGCGTCATGTGCTCAGGATCGGGGATGGCAAAGTCATCCTCTCCGCGCTCTGCAGCTGAAGGACTGATTGCGTTGTCGAGCTTGGCACGCTCGCGCTCGCGTTCCTTCTTTGCGGCCTCCTGGGCCTTCCTGGCCTCGATCATCTGGTTCTGGGCATCTATATCTGCCTTCGAGCGCACCTGGATGCCGTGAAGCTTCTTCGTGCCGCCCTGGGGCTGTCTCAAATCTGGCATGTCTCTCCCTTGCTGGTCCATCCATCAGAGAGAAGCGTACCCGAAGATGGGCGGCTGCAAAGACGTGATGAGGAAGCGCACAGAGAGGCCACGCTCAGTCTGCATCTTCCCCGATATGGACAATCCTGCCGCCGTGGCCTGCTGCAGCAAGACGGTGCGAGACCGATATCGTGGTCCTGCCCTCCGCTGCTGCATCGAGGGCGGAGAGCACCTGCGCTTCAGTTGCCGGATCGAGATGCGATGTCACCTCATCGAGCAGCAGAAGCGGCGGATCGAAGACGATGGCGCGGGCAATGCCCAGAAGCTGGAACTGGCCTTCCGAGAACGTACCCTGCGTGCAGGGCGTCGCCAGGCCCTCTGGCAGGGCAAGAACGCTCTCCCAGAGGCCGACGTGCTCGAGCGCTGCCTTCGCCTGCTCTTCTGTGACGCGCGGATCTCCCAGCGTGAGCTCGTCCAAGACTGTGCCCTGGATCCTCCTGAATCCCTGCTCCACATAGCCCAGAGTCTTCCTGCGCTCATCTGCTGCAAAGCTCCCCGCAGGCTCGCCGAAGACAGAGACTGTGCCGCTATCCGGCTGGTAGAGGCCCATAACGAGATTGAGCACGGTGGACTTGCCAGCACCGGTGCGTCCCATCAAGGTGACGCGCTCGCCCGGCGCAACGCTAAGCGAGAAATCCTCGAGCACCGGTGCATCCTTCTTGTAGCCGAAGGTCACATGCGAGAGTGCGACAGCTGCTTGCCTGTCTTCCGCGCCTGTCTTTTCCGGAAGCTTCTCCTCCGGAGCCTCGAGGAGCTCTCCGATGCGGGAGATGGCAGCTCCTGCATCCTGGATGGACTGGATCTCCATGCCGATATCGGAGATGGGCGTGAAGACGTTGCCGACGTAGCTGATGGCCGTGACAGCGCCACCGACACTGACACCGAAGAATGCTGCCCAGGCACCGCCCGAGCCGGCAAGGCCCATCATGAGGGCAATGACCAGAGAGGAAAGGGAGATGACAACAGGAGAGTACACGGCATCGCAGAAGTTCGAGCGGGTCTGCGCCGCAAACCCGTCATCCACCGCCTTGCCGTAGCGGCCTTCCATGAAACGCTCGGCTCCCATAAGCTGCACCATGCGAAGGCAGCGCAGGGTCTCTGGAATCTGCGCGCTCTCGCGGGCGATGGCAGAGCGCGCATCGCGCCGTGCCTCTCTCGTCGTCTTCTGGATCCAGCGTGTCCAGAGCGCCACCACAGGAAGCGCGATGAGGACCAGGATGCCAAGGCCGGTGCTTTCGAGGAAGATGGCAATGACGATGCCTATGACCTGAAAGACATCGGTGATCATGCCGACAATGCCAGAGGCGAAGAGCGCCTCGATTGCATCCACATCGTTCACGATACGGGCAGAGATCGCCCCTGCGTCATGCTCATGGAAATAGGCAGCAGGAAGCCTGTCGAGCTTTGCTGCCATGGCAGAGCGCAGCTTATGCGTGACCTTCTGGCCGAAGATAGCGATGGCTGCTTCCTGCCCTGCCCCTGCCAGGCCCTGTCCGAAGACCGCTGCGACATAGAGGATTGCAGGCGTGAGCACGGAGGCATTCTTCGCCACCAGCTCATCGACGATGAGGCCCAGGATATAGGGTGGCAGGAGCGCAAGCACGATGGAGGCGACAATCACGGCAATGAGTACCACCGTGAGGAGCGCATGTTCCCTCATGCAGGTGACGAAGACAGCACGTACCGGATGCGTCTTTCTCTCGAATGCCTTCTCCATCATGCCTCGCCTCCTTCCGAGAGCTCGAAGAGCGCACGGTAGGCAGGACACGTCCTCATGAGCTCTTTATGGGTGCCGACAGAAGCCTTCCCGTCTGCCAGGCAGACGACCTGCGAGAGCTCCGGGAAGTGCGCAAGACGGTGCGATATGAGGATGACGGCCGTGCCGCCTTCCTTGGCCCAGGACTGAAGATTGCGGAATGCTTCATCCTCAGTTCCAGCATCGAGCGAGGCGAAGGGGTCATCGAGGATGCAGACGGGACGCCTGTGGCAGAGCGTGCGGGCAAGACCCAAGCGCTGCCGCTGGCCTCCGGAGAGCCTGCTTCCGCCTTCGCCGACAAGGGTCTTCTCCCCTTCGGGCAGAGCCTTGACCTCATCTGCAAGGCACGCTTCCTGAAGTGCCAGAGCGGCATCCGCACCGCTTCCGAGGCAGACATTGTCTTCGATCGTGGCATCGAGGAGCTCAGGGTCATGTCCCAGAATGGAGAAGACGCCCTCTCCCTGAGGTGTGACCGTGCCCTCATGAGGGAGCTCTCCTGCCATGCAGCGAGCAAGGCAGCTCTTGCCCGAGGCGACAGGGCCGCAGACGCCGACAATCTCGCCCGGCGCCACAGCAAATGACACGTCCTCAAAGAGCGGCTCCTGCCCCTCCCAGCCAAAGCCCAGATGCTCGATCCTGATGCCGGAAGGCTCAGCTGCCTTCCGCTCTACCTCCTCATGCTCTGACAGGTAGCCTTCGATCCGCTTCCAGGAGACCTGGGCTCTCTGCACCGCATTGAAGAGCTTGGCTGCATGAGAGGACTTCACGGCGAGCTTCAGGAACACGGAGACATACATCGTAAATACTGCGATATCCCAGGTACCCGAGACGACGTTCTGGGCACCGAGGATGAAGATCGGCAGCACGCCCAGAAGCGCTACTGCCTGGTAGAGCGGCATCAGGGATGCAGAGAGCACATTGGCCTTGGCCTCTGCCTTCTCGTAGCGCGTGAGCTCATCCTCGAAGAGATGGTCACGCACCTCTTCAAGGCCGAAGATGCGGTAGGTCAGCGCTCCTTCTGCCCTGTCGAGAGCCGTGGCAGACATGGCAGAGACTTCCTTCTTCGCCGTTGCCACGGCGCCTGTCACGACACCCTTGAGCCGTGCCGCCAGGATATAGGAGACTGGCGGGAAGATGAGTGCAAGGAGCGTGATGCGCACATCCTGCGCAAACAGCACGACAAGGTAAGTGATCATGACCACACCGGTATCGAAGAGCTCGGTCGTGAACTTGCGCATGCCCTCGACGCAGTCATCCACATCGGAGAGCGCCTTGGTCATGACCTCGCCGCGCTCGGATTCGGTCTTTGCAATCTTGCCGGAAAGGAGATTGCGGTAGAGTGTCTTCTTCATGCGGCGGTCCACATCGTTTGCGAACCTGCGCACATAGAGGCGCTTGAGTGCCCTCATGCCCTGCACGAAGACGATGGCCAGGACATAGAAGAGACAGAGCCGAAGCATCGAGGAGGCATCAGAGAGGCCTTGGAGGATATCTGCCAGGCACTGTGCCATGAGGCCCTCGAGCCAGGGACCCAGGACCATGCCGACGTTGTAGAGGATGCCTGTGATCGTGACGACGAGAAGCGTCTTCCACTCATCACGAAAATACGTGAGAATGGAGGCCTTCTTGTCTCCTGTTCCGGTGCTCAACGATATCGCCTGCCAAATGACAAGAACTGAAATGGAGCTGCAAGGAAAGCCTACCTTAGCACGCAAAGATAAACAGGAGGCAAAGGCACAAGAATCTGGCGCCCAAGAGGCTGCTTCTGCTGAGACGGGTATATAGGCATTTGCATATCACTCAGACAGAAAGCTGATTTCTGCCTGCTGCATCAAGGAGGCAGCATGGAGACTGAACCACTACGTGACAAGAACGGCCTCACCGAGGAGGAGTTCCTGGCCGCCTATTCGCCGAAGAACTATCCAAGGCCCTCGCTCACGGCAGATATCTGCGTCTTCAGGAAGAAGGAGGGTAACTTTGAGCTTCTGCTCGTGAAGCGCGGCGGACACCCCTTCCTGGGATGCTGGGCAACCCCTGGCGGCTTCGTGAACCCGAAGGAGACGGCAGACGAAGCGGCGGCACGCGAGCTCGAAGAGGAGACGCATGTGGCAGGTCTCGCCCTCGAGCCGGTAGGACTCTTCAGCACACCAGGCAGAGACCCGAGAGGCTGGACAATCTCCTATGCCTTCTGCGCCCTCGACGACACTGGCGCCATCGCGAAGGCAGGAGACGATGCTGCCAAGGCCATCTGGTTCAAGGTCACACCGAGCCAGAAGGCTGGCAGGACGACGCTTGCGCTCGATGCAGGAGATGCCCATCTCGAGACATCCTTTGACACGGATAAAGCACCAGTCACAGGAAGGCTCCGCCCGAAGGATGTGGAAGGCCAGGGCCTTGCCTTCGACCATGCAGAGATCATAGCTGCGGCCTGGCTGACGCTTCCTGAGAACGTGAGGTCCTAGCGTGCAGACCTTCTCCTATGATGCGAAGATCCAGGCAGTGCCCGAGAAGGGTGGTACCTATGTCGCCTTTCCCTACGACATCCGTACACTCTTCGGCAAGGGCCGTCTCAAGGTCCATGCAACCTTCGACGGCGTCCCCTACGACGGCAGCGTCGTGAACATGGGCGTGAAGAACGATGACGGAACGATCTGCTACATCATCGGCATCCACAAGGACATGCGGAAGGCCATCGGCAAGGAGCCGGGAGATACGGTCCACGTGGAGATCGTGTCTGCTTAGCGATACAAAAGAACATCTCGAAGATGCCTCCCATTTCTTAGACACAGGAAATAGGAGGCATTTCATCATTATCAAAGCTTCGATCCTGCACAGTGCACACTACGTTCTGTCACACGGAATCTGCTTCGAAGCGTTTTGGGGTATCTGCGGCAACCATGCCAATGGCCTTCTCAAGTCCGAGCAGGCCTCATTCACACGCCTTTTTCTGGGATCCTGTGAGATAGTCTTCGAGCAATCAGTAGTGCGTCCTGCTATCACTCCATCGCCGACTCGATGAGGCTATAGGCATCCGAGAAACGGCCTGGCTTCCCAGAAGCCAGAAATGCATTGCCTTCCGCGATGACATCAGCACTTTCCGCATTGGGTTCTTCGCAATAAATAAACCTGCGGTGCGCCCGGAAGAGGATCTCGCTCGATTAGTGAGGCTGAGTTCTCCTGCTCTCGTCCGCAATCGTCGAGCTTCAGCCTCCTGCCGCCCGATGCCAACAGCACTTACCTCATCATGTAGACCTCCTCTGACACCTGCATGAAGCGAGACGCCGCCATTACCGCAAGCCTTGAATTCTCGCGCAGAAGGGGAATCCGACCGTAGCCAGAGAGGATAATCAGACGGCCCGCCCTATCATGGGAGCCTTCAAACAGAAGTCCCCTCACGTAAGGTATGCCCTCCCGCAAGAGGGACGAGTGCCCGAAAAGACCGCTCGCAATCGGAGTGCGGGGGGTCGCGTCCGTAAAGTGGTGTAAAAGGCAGGCGAGCCAGAGGCCCGCCGCCAAGCTGGGATCGCAGTCGACAAACAACGAGGACGGCCATGGCTCGAATCAATCTTACACTGGACCAAGACGAAGTACTGGGGCTGCTTACCAAGGGGGGGGGCGGGGACGCCTTCAAGCTGCTGCTCCAGGAGACGCTCAACGGGGTACTGAGGGAGAAGTCAGCCGAGCAGCTGTGCGCCCAGCCCTACGAGCAAACGCAGGAGCGCACCGACAGCCACAACGAGACGAAGGCAAGGTCCCTCACGACCAGGGTCGCCACCATCGAGCTGAAGGTGTCAAGGCAGCGCAATGCCCCGTTTGAGACCCTCGTGACCGAGGTGATCGTCGCGGGCGTCTTTACAGTGAAGGTGGGCAGGGTCATAGAGGAGGTCTGCGAAAGGTCGTTCTCCAAGCAATCCCTCTTTGAGGCCTGCGCCGAGCTGGACTGCGCCGTCAGGGCGTCTTGCGATTGGCCCCTTAAGGGCGAGTAGCCGTTCGTGATGGCAAACGCCACCTACCTCAAGGTCAGGGTCGACCACCGCGTGAGGTCCAAGGCGCTGCTAAGTCATCGGGGTCTCGCTTGCCGAGTCGCACACGGGACGCTCCTGGGCGGACTTCCTGCGCTCCCTCGTGGATGCCAGAGAGGGGCTCGTGGCGACCGTATGTGAATGTCAAGCAGATTTTCCATTGGTAGGGTAAGCACTTCTTCCATAGC
>ERZ791908.387-NODE-387-length-50487-cov-45.007257_pt1 | contig 50487 bp, 41 predicted proteins | sample MGYA00510144_ERZ791908 | MGnify/ENA primary metagenome ERZ791908 (study PRJEB30046, sample SAMN00792105) | human gut metagenome | study: EMG produced TPA metagenomics assembly of the A metagenome-wide association study of gut microbiota in type 2...
TGGCGGCCAGGCCATTCGGGCCGCCTCTATCCGCACTCTGGTTGACTATTCAATTAGGCTATAAGAGCTGCCTCATGGATTCCTTCATCCTGTTTCACGTGAAACATATCAACTCATGCCATTTCAAACCAGAACATGTGTATGTCGAGTTGATAGATTTACCTGTCGAGTTCGTTAGGCTCCAACGGCCTTGTAAGCTATGGGAGTCAGACACAGACCCGACTCATTTATATCAATCACATCTAAGGGCCTTATATTGAACATTTACTGCTTGCAGACTTCATGTCGACAGCTGTATCACTCTGCAGATATTCAAGAGGATATACACAGGTGTGTGTTCATCATCAGCAAATTCACTGGGTCTAGAACACATGTATGTCGAGTTGATAGATCCACCTGTCGAGTTGGCGATTCTTGCCTCTACTAGGTTTCATACTTGTTCATGTTCAAAGAGCGCAGAATCAATATCTTCTGATAGATGCTGTTCATCTGACACTGCTACCACAGCGAAAGACAGGTTCCTATATTCAGCTTTGCAGCAAAGAAGCAAATGCCGATTCGAGAGTCGGAGCAGTCCATAAAGCCTCATAAGGAAAGATGCTATTTAATCTAACAAGATACCCGTAACATATCGAAGCTGCTTCAACTGATTTAGTATGCACAGTGAGAAAGAGACAGTGTAAGAGATTCGCGTACATCCAAGCAGCATAATCAGTTTGATTGCTTGGTGCAGCTGCAGTTATATCTGAGGTGTGATACGTTCATCTGCCGTCTTCGGAGAGCGTTTCTGGGCAACATGAGGAAATACGGCTCTTACTTAAGATCAGAGCTGAAGCACCGATTGATGTGCTCCAGCTCTGCTCGAACAGTCACTTTGCATTGCTTTCCGTATCAACCCAGTACGCTGATTGTTTGATAGCTCTATTTTCTCGTGAGCGGATGATGCTGTGCCATGCCAGCGCGGCGGGGAAGCTTGATCTGCGGATTCCTTTCGCGTATATAGACGAGAAGCTCACGATGGCCCATATCATGAGGAAGCTCGATTGTTTCACGTGAAACAGCATCCATGCCGCAGAGCTCGGCAGCATACAGGCTGTCGTCGTACTCTTCATCCGAGAGCTGGCCCTTGCTCACAACAAGCGAGCCATGGCGGCAAAGAAGAGGAGAAGCGTATTCGATAAGGACAGAGAGGGGAGCGACAGCGCGAGCGACAACGGTGCCAAACTGTCGCTTGTTAGTCAGCGCAAGCTCTTCGGCTCTGACTGCATCAGCTTCGATCCTGTCATCTAAAACAAGCTTCACGAGGAAGTCCGAGACGGCAGCGATCTTCTTCTGGGTCGAATCGATGAGGAGACCCTGAGATTGGCTCATGATAGCCAGAGGGATGCCAGGAAATCCTGCGCCGGTGCCAAGATCGAGATAGGGGAGATGCGTCTTCTTCTGGCTCTCCAAGAAAGAGGGGAGAAGCGTCAGCGAGTCCACCACATGGAGCGTCACAGCGCTTTCGGGGTCCGTGATCCTCGTTAGATTCATATGCTTGTTCATCTCTACGACGAGGTCGAGATGCCTGAGCAGGAGGTCTTCCTGTCTTTCATCCGCATCGATGCCAATTTGGTTCAACTCTTGATGCAACTGCTGCCGTAACGATTCTCTTTCCTCAAACATGCTTCCTCCTTCGTCGTCCCCATTGTCGCATAAAAGAGCGAGACCGCCGAAGCAGCCTCGCTCTTATCCATGCGCTATGTGTCCTGGAACTACTTGTTCACGAGCGTCACAACAACGTGGCGCATCGGCTCTTCACCTTCGGAATGCGTGACGACGCTGTCATCGTCCACAAGTGCCAGATGCACGAGACGGCGCTCGTAGGCATTCATCGGCGGCAGGCTCACCGAGCCGTGCTGCTTCTTTGCACGTGCTGCAGCAGAACGTGCGAGAGACTGCACCTTGTTCTTGCGGCGGCTCTTGTAGCCCTCGATGTCCACGACAATCGGATAATGGAAGCCGAGCGTGCTGCTCAGGAGCGAGGATACGACCATCTGGAGCGCATCGAGCGTGCGGCCATGACGGCCAATGAGCACAGCAAGGTCTCCGCCATTGATATCGAGGATGAGCTCGCCGTTGTCTCCGTCGTACTCATCGATGCTGATGCCGGTCTCACCGAAGTAGGAAAGGATGTCCTTGATCGAGCGGATGGCTGCATCGGCGACGAAATCGAGCTCGTCGTCGGTGAGCTCCTGACCTGCCTCGTACTTCTCCTTGATCGTGGCAGCCATATCGGACGTGGCTTCGGCAGCGTCCGCCTGAGCCTCGGCCTCGATTTCTTCCTCCATGTAACACCTCCTGGATAGAAAAAGTGCAGCAGGGCATGTGCCCTGCTGCGTGAATGCTAGTTCTTCTTGTGCTGGCGCTTCTTCTGCTCGCGGCGCTCGACCTCGATGACACGGCCCTGCGCCTCCAGCTTGGCGGCCTGCTCGGCCTTGACCTTGTCCATGACCTTCTGAGTCACGAACTTCTGCTGGGCCACCTGCCAGATGGCAGAGGCATCGTAGTAGAGAAGGACGGCTGCCGGCACAGTCCAGCCGAACCAGACCATCATGACGGCCATGACAATAGCCATGATAAGGTTCTGGCTGCGCTGCTCCTCAGGCATGTTCTTCGCGTTCATGAGCATCGGGAGGAGCGTGAGCACACCGAATGCTGCAACGAAGAGCACATAGGGGAGACCTCCGCCAAGCCAGCCGTAGTCAGCGACTGCCTGCGCAGGAGAGATCGAGATGGAAGGGAGGATGCCGTAGAAGCTTGCATCGGAAGGCACGTTCTTCGCGACCGTGAAGAGTGCGAAGAAGACAGGCATCTGGATGATGATGGGGAGGCAGCCACCGAGAGGATTGAACTTGTTCTCGGAATAGAACTTCTGCATCTCCTCCTGCATGCGCTGCGGGTCGTCCTGATACTTCTCCTGGATCTCCTGCATCTTGGGCTGGAGCGCCTGCATCTTTGCAGACGATGCCGTGCTCTTCGTCATGAGCGGCATGATCAGAAGACGGATGATGACCGTCAGGATGATCACGGCGAGACCCCAGTCGCCGCAGAAGCTTTCGATGCCAGCAAGGATGCTGGTCATCCAGTTAATAAACCAATCCCACATCTTTCCTCCGTAGCCAGATATCAGGGAACCGGGTCATAGCCACCACGATGGAACGGATTGCAGCGCAGGATGCGCCTGAACGCAAGCCACGACCCCTTTGCAGCTCCGTACTTCCGGATGGCTTCTAGAGCATATTCGGAACATGTCGGCTCATAGATGCAGGAATCTGGCAGAAGGGGAGAGATGTAACGACGGTACCCCCTGACAAGAGAGGTAAGAATACGCGCTGCTGTGGACTGCTCGTTTTCTGCCTCCAGCATCATCGAACGCCTGCCTTCTTCAGAAGCTTCTGAAGGGCGGCGCCCACTTCGTCCGGCTTTGCATCATGCGTGTCGCGGGTCGCGAAGAGGATGATGTCATGCTTCTCCAGAGGCATCCCCGTCGTGCGGGCAGCCTCGCGCAGAACCCTCTTGCAGCGGTTGCGGAAGACCGCATTTCCGAGCCTTTTAGGCGCGACGAAGGCAATCCTGCCCGGATTGCCTTCGTCTGCCACGGCTACTGTCATGCGGACAAGCCGGTTTGTGTACCTGCGGCCACGCGAGAAGACCCGCTCAAAATCCTGTCTGGATTTGATGGTCTCCATTGATGCACCTAGACCGTGAGCCTCTTGCGGCCCTTTGCGCGGCGGCGTGCGAGGACCTTGCGGCCATTCTTGGTTGCCATGCGTGCACGGAAGCCGTGGGTCTTGGCACGGCGGCGCTTGTTCGGCTGATAAGTGCGCTTCATATCGTTTCCTCCTGTTAGAAGTACCAAAGGCATAGGTGCAATAGCCCTAAGATTGTAAGAGTCTTCCTGCGATGATGTCAATTTTTTGAAAAGTTCTCCGCAATTCCTTTTCTCTGCATCTTCTGCCTTCCTCACCGGCATCTCGCTGAAAGATTCAGCGTGTTTCGACAACTTTCCATCCGGTGATGAAAGTTTCCTGCCAAAGCCGCGAATATTCGTCTGAGTTTTCATCTTTCATTCGTCACATGTTGAAAACTTACGATGGTCTTTTCGACGCTGTTTTCACAATGGCCGAAAACTTTCATCCAGTTTTCTTTCTCCATGAAAGTTTTCTTCAATTGTTCAGCCATGGAAGAAAACCTTTCGCGTTCTTTCATCCGAGCGATGAAAATTTCTGCGCCGTAGTAAGCTAGGAAGGCATATTTCACGAGATAGGGAGGTGCGGGATGGCAGAAGATTTCTACCCGTTCGTCGAGAATCCGGGGTCGGCAGGAGACCATCCTGCACTCGAAGTCCACTATGCCGCGCGCATCGCGGTCTACGACGATGCAGCTGCAGCGCCCAGGGTCGTCGTCGTGGAGCCCAAGGATGTCCGCGCCTATCTCGAGGAGATCACAAGCGAGGTCACGCGCCTTTCCCATGAACAGGGAGGCACGATCCCGTTCATGGTGATACGAGAGATTGTCGAGAACTTCATCCATGCCTACTTCATGGAGCCCACGGTCTCGATCCTGGACCACGGAATGACGATAAGGTTCTCCGATCAGGGGCCAGGGATCCAGCAGAAGGGGCGCGCCCTCGAGTACGGCACAAGCTCTGCTACAGAAGAGATGCGCCGCTATATCAGAGGCGTCGGCTCGGGCCTTCCTTATGCCCAGCAGTACATGGCCGACAAGGGCGGCACCCTCACGATTGCAGACAACATAGGACATGGCACGATCGTGACCATATCCATGAAGAAAAGTGCCGACACGGAAAGCGCTCCTGCCTCTCAGCAATCCATGCAGGCACAGCCTTCCCAGCAGCAGGCAGGCGCATACCCTGCACAGCAGCCATATCCCCAGCAGATGCAGCAGCAACAGGGCTATGCGCAGCAGGATCCCTACCAGATGCAGCAGGCTGCTTCCTGGCAGCAGATGCCTCAGCAGGCCAATCCCTATCAGCAGACATGGGGACAGAACCCGTATGGCGTGCAGCCACAGCAGGGATATGCGCAGTACCAGTCCTACCAGCAGCGATATCAGCAGCCTTGGCAGCAGGCCTATCCAGGGGCTGCCCAGAACATGCAGCAGGGCATGCCCCAGCAGCCGATGCAGCAGATAGGCCAGCCTCAGGCGGGACCATATCCTGGCCAGCAGATGTGGCAGCAGGACCAGATGGCTCAGGGCCAGCAGGACGGCTTCCCGCAGCAGCAGGCACAGCCTCTGCCTGGCACGCAGCAGGCTCCGGCTTCCCAGAATTCCTTCTCGGGGCTCCATATCTCGGAGCGCGGGCAGTCGGCGCTCCAATATCTCAGCAGCCACGAGGCGGTAGGCCCCTCGAACCTTGTGAAGGCATATGGAGGGTCCCAGCCTACCTGGTCGCGCGAGCTCAAGGAGCTCGAGGGCATGGGCCTCATCAAGAAGGATGGGCAGAAATACTATCTGACCGAGGTCGGAAACCTCTTCCTCGGCTCCCATTAGCTCAAAATGCAGCAATTTATAGTTTTCAACATGCCTTCGCTTGTTCTACAATGAGTTTTCGACAAATTGGCACCACACTCCCAAGGAGCAGGCATGGAGGTATCCGCAAACGAAGAGGCACGCATCCTCTGGGATGATGTCCTGGATCTTCTCAAGGCAAAGGAGCTCGCTCCTGCTGTCCTTGCCATGCTCAAGAGCTGCACACCGGAGCGGATGGGGGAGGGCGAGTTCCACATCTCGACAACGACGCGCTTCGTGAAGCTCAAGGTCGATGAGAACCGGCCCCTCATCGAGGAGGCGCTGAAGGAAGCAGCCTTCGAGGATCTCGCGCTTGTCTGCGACCTCGGCGATGCGAAGAAGGTCGCCGTGCATACGAACTCCGAGGTCACGCAGGAAGAGCTCGACGGCTTCCGCCGCCAGCAGGAGCAGCCAGAAGAAGTGCCGGCACCTGCCTTTTCACCTGCCGCACCAGCTCCAAGCGCTCCCCAGAAGAAGGCACCTCTTCCTCAGGACAACCCCCTCATCGAAGCCATCCCCGAGAACGACTCGAAGCTCACATTCGACCGCTTTGTCGAAGGCGAGGAGAACCAGATCGCCCTCCAGGCAGCAAAGCAGGTCGCAGACGGCGAGAACAAGAGCTACAACCCGCTCTTCATCTACGGCAAGAGCGGTCTTGGCAAGACGCATCTGCTCAAGGCCATACAGAACTACATCGTGCAGACCCAGCCGCAGCGTGCCTGCGTCTACCGTACCGGCACAGAGTTCGTGAGCGACTATGTCCAGGCCATGACGGAAAAGGATGCAACGGCCAGAAGCGCGCTCGAGCGCCACTACCATGCAATCGATGTCCTCATCATCGATGATATCCAGCAGATGGTAGGACGCGAAGGCACGATCAACTTCTTCTTCAACACGTTCAACTACCTGCGCGACCATGGAAAGCAGATCGTGCTTGCAGCAGACCGCTCTCCCATGCAGCTTGGCATGGGCACAGATGGCCTCGACGAGCGAGTGACCTCCCGCATCGATTCGGGCTTCACCATCGGCATCGAGCAGCCAAGCTATGAGCTCAAGCTGAAGCTCGTGAAGACGTTCTATGAGCGCATGCGCCAGGACGCGATAGACGAGCACATAGAGGATACGACAGGCGAGATCTCGGACGAGAACCTCGAGCTCATGGCAGAGAAGTCAGGCACGAATATCCGCGTGATCTCGGGCTTTGTCCAGTCCTGCCTCATGATGGCGCACAGGAAGGAGCTCAAGGGCGAGGAGCTCACGCGCGATGATGTCATAGCCCAGGCAAGCCTCAAATGGCCGACAGGGCAGAAGATCGTGACGATCGAGCAGATACAGAAGGCAGTGGAGGCCTACTACGGCGTCCAGCATACCGACCTCATAGGCTCCAAGAGGAACAAGGAGCTCATGGAGCCAAGGCATGTCGCCATCTGGCTCTCCCGCGAGCTTACCGACAACACGCTTGCCGATATCGGAAAGAAGTTCGGCGGGCGCTCCCATGCTACCGTCATGCACAGCCTGAAGTGGGTGGATGCCCTTCGCAAGGAGAACCGCATCTTCCTGCAGAAGGTCGACACGATCTCGGAGGAGATCACGGAGTAGGCAGACGTCTGTCACAAATCTTGCAGAGAAGCTGTCGAAACCTGTCAGCAACTCGGCATATCGTGGTGAAAGAGATTGTCAAGGGATTGATGAAAGGTGAAAGTGTTCAGGACCGATCAGTTTTCAACCACGTGTGAAACAGGCTTCCAACAGGGAATATGCCAGGATTTCGACTTTTCAACAGGCCTTACTATGACTGCTATTTCTTTGTATCTTATATATCTATATAAATAAGAAAGGGGCAAGGACCTATGAAGTTCACCGTGAGCCAGTCTTCACTTGCACAGGCACTTGCAATCGTATCGAAGGGCATGGGATCGAACGCTTCCCAGCCCATCATCTCAGGCGTCCATCTCATTGCAGAGAACGGAACGCTCGAGCTCCAGACGACGGATACGACGATCTTCATCCGCCATTCCATCCCTGCCAATGTGGATGAGGCGGGAGAGACGGTGCTTTCGGGCAAGATTCTGATGAGCATCGTGAAGAACCTCGCTGATGCCCCGATCTCTGTCGAGGGCGACGACCACAATGTGATGATCGCCTCCGGCAAGTCCTCATTCCGCCTCAACGCCCTCTCTCCCGAGGACTTCCCGTCCTTCCCGGAGTATGAGTTCGAGAATTCGGTCGAGCTCGACTCCGATGTGCTCCAGACGATGGTGGACAAGGTCTACAAGGTGACCTACAAGGACAACTCCCGTCCTATCCTTTCGGGCATCCTGACGACCGTCGAGGACAATACGATCCGCCTCGTCGCAACAGACTCCTACAGGCTTGCGGTCTGCGACACGAATGTCGATACCTCGAACGCAGAGGCCTTCCGTGCCATCCTTCCGGGTTCCGTGTTCCATGAGGTGCTGGGGCTTCCGGGCATGACGGAGAAGATCTTGATCGGCATCACGCCCTCCCAGGTCGTCTTCAAGTTCGGCAACACCACCTTCATTGCCCGAAAGATCGAGGGCAACTTCCCGAACTACAAGCAGCTCCTGCCGAAGTCCTGCACAACGAAGGTCACGGTCAATGTCGCAGATCTTGCCTCGGCCCTGCGCCGTGTCTCTGTCATTGCCCTTGCGAACCCGTCGGTCCGCTTCGATATCGAGTGCGACGCGAAGCTTATGAAGCTCTCTGCCACCTCTCCCGACCAGGGCGATGCAACGGAGTATGTGAATATCGATGCCGAAGGCGAAGATCTCTCGATCGCCCTCAACTACCACTATGTGAACGACTGCATGAACGCCGTGTCCGACCAGGACGAGATCACGCTCGAGCTCCAGAGCGCGATGCAGCCGGGCATCTTCAAGAGCTATGCGAAGGTGAACTACCTCTATCTCCTCATGCCGGTCAGGATGTAGCGCGTGGGCCTCAAGGTCGAGACGCTCTCGCTCTGGAACTTCCGGAGCTTTGCTGAGAAGACGATATCCTTCGACGAGAAGATGACGATCATTGCAGGGCCCAATGCCGTCGGGAAGACGAACACCGTCGAGGCGCTCCAGCTCCTGACAGCTGGGTCCTCGTTCAGAAAGCCGACGGCGCAAGAGCTCCTGCGCGAAGGGGCAAAGGCAGGACGTGCCGATCTCTCCCTCAGAGGGGATGGCCGCGAAGTCGATGCGGCGCTCACGCTCAAGGAGGGCAAGCGCCGCTTCTTCTGGTGCGGCAAGCCCTGCCATGCGCATGACCTTTCCGGCAACCTCATGAGCGTCCTCTTCACGCCGGACGACCTCTCCCTCGTGAAGAGGTCTGCAAGCTTCAGGAGAGATGAGCTCGATGCCTTCGGCGCCCAGGTGAACAGGGGCTATGCAAAGGTGCTCCGCACCTATACAAGGGGAATCGAGCAGAGGAACAGGCTCTTGAAGGAGCCTTCCTTCGATATGGGCCTTCTCGATGCCTGGGATGCAAGCGTCGCGCTTGGGGCGGCAACGCTTCTCGTGCACCGCCTTGCGCTCTTCAAGAGGCTTTCTGTGGCCGCGCATGACATCTATGGACAGATTGCCCAGGAGGACCTCTCCTGCGCCTACAGAAGCTCTCTGGGGCCCTTGCCGGAGGGCGCCACGCGCGAGGATCTGGTCTTGCTCATGTCAGATGCTCTGGCAAAGGGCAGGGAGCTCGATCTCAGGCGCCAGATGAGCTGCGTCGGCCCCCACAGGGACGATATCGCCTTCGCGCTCGACGGACGCGATGCGAGAAGCTTTGCCTCGCAGGGACAGCAGCGCACGATCGTCCTTGCGTGGAAGATGGCAGAGGTCGAGGTATCGAGACAGATCCTCGGAGCATCTCCTCTGCTTCTCCTCGACGATGTGATGAGCGAGCTCGATGAGGGGAGAAGGCGGGCCTTGACCTCCTTCATGCAGGAAGAGATGCAGACCGTCATAACGACGACGAATCTGGGGTATTTCCCTGATGGGCTCCTGGAGCGTGCAAAGGTGGTCGAGATCGGTGAGCGAGGATAAGGATACGGAAGGCTATCCTGCCTTCGAGCCGACAGGCACGGACGCAACCTCCCGCGAGGAGTTCTACCGCATCTCGGAAGGTTCGGGCGAGGTCTCGATGAAGCGTGTCACGAAGGTGGATACGCTCCTGCGCGGCTACATGTCGGGGTCCATGAAGCGGGGCATGAGCATGCAGGCAAGGGCCTCCGCTGCCTGGTGGCAGGCAAACGGCGACCTCGAGCACAGGCATACCCAGGGGATCTACGTGAAGGAATTCAAGACGAAGGCCCCGGTGCTCTATGTCTACATAGACACTTCGGCGCTTCTCCAGGACTTCACGACGAACAAGGAGCTCTATCTCGCCCGTCTTGCGAACAGAGGCTTTGCGGCATCCGACATCAAGTTCCAGCTCTCGAGGAAAGGGAGAAAGAAGCCGCTTTCTCCTCAGGGCACGCGCAGGCAGGCAAAGCCCGTGAAGCCGGCTTCTTCCCTGGCACCGCTTGACGAGGGGACGTCTGCGGCGATAGATGCAGGCTGCGCAGAGCTGCCGGATGGCCTCAAAGGGGCAGCTGCCCAGGCACTCAAGCTCATGCTCGAGCGGAGCAGGAGCGATGCGGGAGAGCAGACGCACAGGGACTGAGCCTCTGGCTTGCGGACAAGCGCGTCTCGGAGCGCAGCAGCTCATGTGATGCAATCCAGCCAGATAAAAACCTTCGGGTTTGCAGAGCAGGATCGAGCAGACCGTTTCCGCTCTATTTTCATGCTGATGGCATCTGCTCCAGGCATACATCCATGGGCGCGCCGCCATCCGGCGTGCAGGGGGCAGCTCTGACAGAGGCATATCTAACGGATTTCAGACACAGATTGGCTCTAGCAGGTACCAGATATGCGCAAAATCGAGAAATGGGCTGAAAACGGCTCTCAGGGCCTTCTGAGGGAATTTTGATTGTGCTCAGCCTGCGGTTTCTTGCTTGGCAGGCCGCAGATACCCGCCGCTGTGGCCTATCATGAAACAGTCTGTACACGTGCATTTCGAAGAGAGGATGAGCGTGCCCAAGAAAGAAGAATACGGCGCGAGCAGCATCAAGGTCCTCGAAGGCCTTGAGCCGGTCCGCAAGCGTCCTGGCATGTATATCGGCTCCACGAGCGCCACAGGCCTGCACCATCTGGTCTGGGAGGTCGTCGACAACTCCGTCGATGAGGCGCTTGCTGGCTTCTGCACCAAGATCAAAGTGACGGTGCATCCCGACAATTCCATCACGGTCGAGGACAATGGCCGTGGCATCCCGGTAGCCAAACACCCGCAGAAGAAGATTCCGACCCTCGAGGTCGTTCTCACGGTGCTCCATGCCGGCGGCAAGTTCGACAACAATGCCTACAAGGTCTCTGGCGGCCTTCACGGCGTTGGCGTCTCTGTCGTCAATGCCCTTTCCAAGCGCCTGGTCGTCACGGTCAAGCGCGATGGCGGAATCTACCAGATGGAGTTCGCACGCGGCAAGACCGTGAAGAAGATGGAGCAGATCGGCACCTCGAAGGCGACCGGCACGACCGTCACATTCTGGCCGGATGACGAGATCTTCGAGACGACGGTCTACAACTACGACACGCTGCATGACCGCCTGCAGGAGACGGCCTTCCTGAACAAGGGCCTCAAGATCATCCTCACGGACGAGCGCGAGCTCACCCCGCGTACGGATGAGTTCTGCTACCAGGGCGGCATCATCGACTTCGTCAAGTTCCTGAACAACGAGAAGGAGATCCTGCCTGGCTGCTCCAAGCCCATCTACATCGAGGGCAAGACCGACCCTGACACCCCGCTCGAGAAGAAGGGCGAGGTCGAGGTTGCCATGCAGTGGAATGCCGGCTATTCGGAGAATGTCATGGGCTTCGCCAATGACATCTACACCGAAGAGGGCGGCATGCACATCGAGGGCTTCCGCACCGCTCTTACCAAGGTCATGAACGACTATGCGAGGAGCCACAACCTCCTGAAGGAGAAGGATGCCAACCTCACGGGCGACGATATCCGCGAGGGCCTCTGCGCCATCGTCTCCGTCAAGCTCCCCGATCCCCAGTTCGAGGGCCAGACGAAGGCAAAGCTCGGCAGCTCCTACATGCGCACGCTCACGAACCGCATCGTCTCCCAGGGGCTTTCCGACTACCTCGAAGAGCACCCGAACCAGGCGAAGGAGATCTTCAAGAAGGCCTCCCAGGCAGCACGCGGACGCCTTGCCGCCCAGAAGGCACGCCAGGCAACGAGAAGGCGCGGCCTCCTCGAGACGGCGTCCCTTCCTGGCAAGCTTGCCGACTGCTCCGTGCGCGAGGCGGCCATGACCGAGCTCTTCATCGTCGAGGGCGACTCCGCAGGCGGCTCTGCAAAGATGGCACGCGACCGTTCCATCCAGGCAGTGCTTCCGCTTCGCGGAAAGATCCTGAATGTCGAGCGCGTCCAGGAGCACAGGGCCCTTTCCTCCGACACGATCCAGTCCCTGATCACGGCCATCGGCACGGGTGTGGGCGAGGAGTTCAACATCGAGAAGGCCCGCTATCACAAGATCGTGATCATGACGGATGCCGATGTCGACGGCGCCCACATCAGAATCCTCCTTCTGACGTTCTTCTTCCGCTTCATGAAGCCCATGATCGAGGCAGGCTACATCTACGTGGCACAGCCCCCTCTCTACCAGCTGAAGCCCAAGGGCAAGAAGCATGGCAAGTACCTCTACACAGATGAGGAGCTCGCCCTCGAGGCCAAGAAGTACGAGGATCCGACGAAGTACACCGTGCAGCGCTACAAGGGCCTGGGCGAGATGGACCCTGAGCAGCTCTGGACGACGACCATGGACCCGAAGAACCGCATCATGCTCAAGGTCACGATCGATGACGCGATGGCAGCAGAGCGTGCCGTCGAAGACCTCATGGGCACCCAGGTAGAGAAGCGCAAGGACTTCATCCAGAACCATGCCAAGGACGTGCGGTTCCTCGACATCTAGCGAAAGGTGATACGTGGCTGACGACAACAACAAGCATCCAGGAGATGATCTCTTCGCAGGCGACGGGGACGACAACGAGACCCCCGAGCGCGGCGATGAGTTCGAAGACGACCTGGATGACACCGACGAGGACACGGAAGACCTGGATGGGTCTGACGACGATGACCTCGACGGCGACGACGATGAAGATGAATACGGAGATGAGGAAGAGGACACAGGCGAGGAGAATCTGAACCTCGCCGGTGCCAACCTCTCCCACACGATTTCGGATGAGGCAGGCACCCGCCTCGACCTCTCCGACATCCACGGCGGTGCGCTCAAGCCCGACGACATGGCAGAAGAGATGAAGGCCTCCTTCCTCGAGTACTCCATGTCCGTCATCGTGGCCCGCGCCCTCCCTGATGTGCGCGATGGCCTGAAGCCGGTCCACCGCCGCATCCTCTATGCCATGAATGAGGCCGGCATCACGCCGAACAAGCCCCACAAGAAGTCGGCATGGACCGTCGGCGAGGTCATGGGCAAGTACCATCCCCACGGCGATAGCTCCATCTACGACGCAATGGTGCGCATGGCACAGGACTTCTCGATGAGGCTCCCCCTCATCGATGGCCATGGCAACTTCGGCTCCATCGACGGCGATCCCCCAGCAGCAATGCGCTATACGGAATCCCGTCTGACGCGTGCTGCCATGGAGATGCTGGCCGACCTCAACAAGGAGACGGTCGATCTCCAGCCGAACTACGATGAATCGCTCTCCGAGCCTGCTGTCCTGCCTTCGGGCTTCCCGAACCTGCTTGTCAATGGCTCGAACGGCATCGCTGTCGGCATGGCAACAAACGTGCCGCCCCACAACCTCAAGGAGACTGTCGATGCAGTCTGCCTGATGATCGACAACCCCGACGTCACGACCGGCGAGCTCATGCAGGTGCTCCCCGGCCCTGACTTCCCGACGGGTGGCATCATCATGGGCACCGATGGCATCAAGGAAGCCTATGAGACGGGCCGCGGCACGATCACGCTGCGCTCCAAGGTGCACGTCGAGCAGAACAAGAACGGGCGCCAGCGCCTCGTCGTGACCGAGATTCCGTATCAGGTCAACAAAGGTCTTCTCCAGGAGAAGATTGCCCAGGCCGTGAACGAGAAGAAGATCGAAGGCATCTCCGACCTGCGCGATGAGTCCAACCGCAAGGGCATGCGCATCGTCATCGACCTCAAGAACGGTGCGGTGCCTGAGGTCGTGCTCAACAACCTCTACAAGCACACCCAGCTCCAGTCGAACTTCGGTGTCATCGATATCGCCCTCGTGGACGGCGTGCCGAGGACGCTGTCTCTCCGCGAGATGATCCACTACTACATCGAGCACAGGGTCGATGTCGTGACGAGGCGCACGCAATATGACCTCGACAAGGCGAAGAAGCGTGTCCATGTCCTCGAGGGACTTCTCATCGCTGTCGACAACATCGACGAGATTGTCCATATCATCCGCTCCTCCAGGGATGATGCAGAGGCAAAGAGGCGCATGAACGAGCGCTTCCAGATCGACGATATCCAGGGCGAGGCAATCCTCCAGATGAGGCTCCGCAGGCTCACCGGTCTTGCGCGTGACGAGCTCGTGGCCCAGATCAAGGAGCTCCACGAGATGATTGCCTACTACGAGGACCTTCTTGCCCACAAGGAAAAGATCTTGGGTGTCATCAAGGACGAGCTCCATGTGATCGCTGACAAGTACGGCGACAAGAGACGCACGAAGATTAATGCCCATGCGGCAGAGAACCTCGATGTCGAGGACCTCATTGCAGAAGAGGACATGGTCATCACCTTCACCCATGCCTCCTACGTGAAGAGGCTGCCGGTTGCGACCTACCGCTCGCAGAAGCGTGGCGGCAAGGGCATCCGCGGCGTGAGCCTCAAGGACAACGACTTCGTCGAGGATCTCTTCGTTGCTTCGACGCATGACTACATCATGTTCTTCACGAACAGGGGCAAGGTCTACCGCCTCAAGGTCCATGAGCTGCCGGTGGGTTCGCGCAATGCCCGCGGCACCGCTATCGTGAACCTGCTTCCGCTCGAGGAAGGGGAGCATCCGACAGCTGTCATCACCTGCCGCGACTTCCCGAAGGATGAGTACCTGCTCTTCGCCACGAAGCAGGGCGTCGTGAAGAAGACTGCCATGTCCGAGTACGACAAGACACGCCATGACGGACTTATCGCCATCAACCTCAAGGGCGGAGACGAGCTCATCAATGTGCGCCGCGTCAAGCCCGGCGAGAAGGTCATCCTCGTCACGACCGACGGCAAGGCCATCATGTTCGACGAGTCCGAAGCCCGCGAGATGGGACGCGCCGCCGGCGGCGTGCGCGGCATCACGCTCAAGAGCGATGCGACGGTGCTTGGCATGGAGATCACGAATGGCAACGGAGACCTCTTCGTCGTGACCGAGAACGGCTACGGCAAGAGGACGCCGGTGAGCGAGTATCCCGAGCACAAGCGTGGCGGCCAGGGCGTCCAGACAATCGCGATGACAGACAAGAAGGGCAAGCTTGTGGCCTGCCGTGTGGTGGGCCCCCAGCATGAGCTCATGATCATGAGCGAGTCCGGTGTCGTCATCCGTGTCCGCGCCAACGAGATCCCGCGTCTCAAGCGTGCGACCCAGGGCGTCCGCATCATGAACCTGCCCGAGAACGACCATGTAAGCGCCGTTGCACGCATGGTCGCGAAGAAGAAGCAGGCCCCGAAGCATGATTCGAACCAGATGGGCTTAGATCTTGCCGCTGCCGGCGCGAAGGAAGCAGACGACGAGGAAGCAATCGATATCGGCGGCGAGGAAGAGGTCGACGAGGATTCGATTGACGGCGACGAGGAGTAGCTTCCTCGCGATGCATGAGACAGACAGGGGCTCTCCTGCGGGAGGGTCCCTGTTTTTGTAACGGCACGGTCAGTCGCTGCCTGACATCTTCCCTGCCATCAAACGCCGTGCAGCATCTGGGCCAGAGGGCACATTCGGGCCGCACCCTGCTGTCTCCATAACCAGGAGGAAGTGGCCGGAAAGCGTCTTGGCCGGAAATGGAAGATTGCCCTGCCAGCAGCCTTCAATGCTATGTAGGCGGCGCCGGAGCCCTGGGTGGCACGAACCTCGAGCATCAGGTCTATGTAGCGACGGTGGCAGGGGACAGTGGGCGTATTGCAGCGAAAGATGGTAGGTGCCGGAATACCAGCCAGACCTGTCCCGCATGCTGCCAGAAGAAGGCTGCAGGGCACTCCATCCCGGCATGACGGACGGAAAGAAACGGGCTGGCTGGCCGCTCAGGACATGATTTAGCCATTAACCGACCATTTGGGGGAAGATGCCGAACCAACAGCGGAGCCGCTCTCGGAAGATGCATCCTTAGGATAAGTTCAGTAACCTGCATGCTCTATGCGGATGGGAGGCTTCCATGAAAGCAGTCTTGTCGAAGCGTGGATGGAAAGCGAAGCTGGCTGCGGCACTCGCCGCAGCCACGATTGCAGCCCCTCTGGGCGTGGCGGCAATCGCGCCGCTCGTTCCTGCGGTGCAGGCATATGCCGACGAGGCGCAGGGGCAGTGGGTCGAGAGCGGCAGCGGCAGCTGGTACAGGAATGCCGACGGCTCGTACCCCTCCGGCTGCTGGAAGGAGATTGACGGCTACTGGTACCACTTCGATGACGCAGGCCGGGTGCAGACTGGCTGGTTCAAGGATACGGATGGCTCCTGGTACTATCTTCGCGAAGAGAAAGACAGGATTGACTGGCATACTGGTGCCATGTCCACATCGCCCCAGTTTGTCGGCGGCAAGTTGTACTACTTCGCCCAGGATGGACGGATGGGCCAGAACGTATTCATCAACTATGTGTGGCGACCGGGTGCTGATTATGAGGGCTCGTACTCCTGCGGTGCCTATGGCGCTGATGGGGTGTATGTGGAAGGCTGGGCGAACATCCCAGAAGCTACGCTTCAGAGGTATTACGGCTTTGAGGACTTGGGGACTACCACCGTTCCGGGCGGATGGATCTATCAGGACAAATTTGGGAGTATGTATTGGTATTGGCAGCAGATAGACGGCTCCTGGTACTATTTCCAGCCCTACAACTATCTGGGGCAGCGAATCGGGAATCCATCCTACGAATCGGATGAGAGCCGTCCTGCCTATTCCCTCATGGCGACAGGATGGTGCAAGCCGGTGGGGGAAAGCAGCTGGTACTACCTTGGCACATCCGGCGCCATGCAGACGGGCTGGGTAAATGACGGCGGAGCATGGTATTGGCTCACGGAATCCGGAGCGATGGCGACAGGCTGGCAGAAGATCGGCGGCACCTGGTACTGCTTCAATGCTTCCGGTGCCATGCAGACAGGCTGGCAGAAGATAGACGGCTCCTGGTACTGCTTCGCCGCCTCCGGAGCCATGCTCCACGACTGCTGGGCAGGGAATTACTATCTCGGCTCGAGCGGAGCGATGCTCATGGATGCAAGGACGCCCGACGGATACTATGTCGGCGCGGACGGTGCCTGGGTGCCAGGGAGATAGCATTTCCGCCATCAGGGACTTTCAGGCAGGACTCCGGTATCTTCCGGGGTCCTGCTTTCCATATGGCGCTCTCCGGAACCTTGCGTGCCGGCCGCCTCTGCCTGAAAGGGGCACTTCTGTGCCACCTGCGGGACCGTCCGGCATGGATGCCGAACCAACAGCGTATGCCGCTCTCGAATGATGTTCAGATCCTCCTATATCGTTGATGCACCAAGAAAACAGGTCAACGGGAGACCTCTGTACGAGAATATGCTGCAAGGGGACACTGCCGCTGTTGCGCCGTCAGAAGGCGGAGCTGTCCTGTCTGCTTCCTCCTCGCGTACTTCCGTGCTCAAGCCTGTCCTGACTTCAGCAACCTGTCCAACGGCTGCAGCTTCCGCCAGATCAGGATGTGCCCAAGCGCCGGGTAGGAGAGCGTGTGCATCATCGACAAAACAGCGTGGAAGATGATGTGCGAGATGGGCATAAGCTGCGGAATCCGAGGCAAGACCGACTTCTGCCGCAAACGTACAGGAGTGTGCCGCGGATGAACTTAGATAACGTCTTTGGCTGCGTCTTCTCCGTTGGCGGGTTGCGGCAGGAGATTCGGATCGCTGCCATCGAGTCCGTGCAGTCCCAGGGGCAAAGCGTGCTTCGCTTTGATGCCCCGGAGCATACGTCATCCACTGGAATTTGGTGAAAAGGCAGAAGAGATTCGAAGGTCCGACCCCCGGAGTACGGGAATCGGACCTTCGATAGAATTGCATATAGGATCAAGGAGCTGCAACAGCTCAACCAGACGGTCCTGCTCTGCGACAGCTGTCTTTTTGGCTACCAGACAGCCACTGCGCCTCTGAGGACAGTCCAGCTGTTCATGAAGGTGTTCCAGGAAATCCATTCCATACCGTCGATATAGGGATCAGCAACATAGAAGGTGTTTGTCTTGGAATCAAAGCCGCGAAGCAGCATGACATGGTTGTTCGTCTTGTAGCTGCCCCACCAGTAGATGAGCCTCGTTGACGGATAGAACTTGTAGGAAGTCCATACAATCACAGGATGTCCCAGAGAGAGCTGGTAGAGCAGGTCATAGACGCTGCAGCCTGTGATGTCGAGAGTGTGGGCATACCTTGCGCCCCACTTCGCAACAGCCGGCATCATGATGGTGTCGAAGTTGCCGTCATTTGCGTAGGGAGTTCCCACGAATCCGTGGTAGGGGTTTCCATCGGTAGCATAGGGCATGGTCTTGAGGAACTGCTTGTAGCTCATGTTCAGGCAGTAGCCCTTGGACCACAGTGCCATGAGAAGCGAAGCGCCCTCGCAGCCTTCCGGAGCACCCTCAGCGTACTGGTTGATATACCAAGGGATATCAAGGACGGTGCCATGGTAGGTATGAGCATGCCAGTCAGAGCCAACGATGACATATTCCTTCCAGGCGCTGTCCCAGGCCACGTCTTCATACATGACCACGCCATTTGAGTAGGCGTAGTACCAGGAGTCCCCAATCTTGAAGTAGCTTGTGCACATGGCGCCGGAGCCATTGAGGTAGTACCAGTCATTTCCCTGCTTCAGCCAGCCGGTCTGCATCGCTCCGGAACCGGAAAGCCAGTACCAGATGCCGTCAAGCTTGATCCATCCCGTCTGCATGGCGCCAGAGGATGCACACCAGTACCAGCTGCCTGCGTCATATACCCAGCCGGTAGCCATGGCCCCCGAGTCCAAGAAGTAGTACCAGCTTCCATTCACATACCGCCAACCTGTCGCCATGGCTCCGGAGCTGTCAAGCCAGTACCAGGTGCCGTTCAGGAGGAGCCATTCCGTTTGCATCGCGCCGGTGTCCGTGTCGAGCCAATACCAGGTACTGCCGTCCTTGGCCCATCCTGTTGCCATTGCTCCCGAGCTCAAGAAGTAGTACCAGGTGCTGCTGATCTTTTGCCAGCCGGTCGCCATTTTCCCAGTCTGCTGGTCAAGCCAGTACCAGTTGCCGTTCAGGAGGAGCCAGCCGGTCTTCATGTGTCCCTGAGCATCGAACCAATACCAAAAGTCCTGTACCTTTGCCCATCCCTGGGCCATGGCGCCGGTCTTCTCATCAAGCCAATATCGGCTGCTGCCCTCGGCAAGCCAGCCCTTCTGAAGGACGCAGGTCGAATCGTCGAGACGGTACCACTTGCCATCGATCTGCTGCCAGCCATGAAGTGCTGCGCCAGATGCATCGAGGAGATAGGTCTTGCCATCGATGGTCTGCCATCCGGTCAGCATGACCGCTGTTGCCTCATCGAAGCAGTAGAGCGTGCCAGAGATGGTCTTGACGCCCGTATCGGCAATGCCGGAATCCTGGAAATGGAAACGCTGCTGCTTGCCCTGGTATTCGACTGTCTGCCATCCGGTCTGGACAATGCCATCCTTGGAGAAGAGGTATCTCTTGCCATCTATCTCGTACAGGCCATCTTTGGCAAGCGTTCCGTCCTGCCTGAGATACTGCTTCTTGCCATCTTCTGCATTCTGCCAGCTGCCGCCAGACAGGATGGCGATGCCATCAGCCGCTTTCTTGTCCTCTGCAGCAGCGTCCTTGCCGTCTGCATCTCCCTTTGCTGAATCATCCGCCGGCTCATCTGGGTCTGGTGCACTTTTCTGAGAATCGCTGTTGCCTGTGCTGGATGCTTCCTTGCCCGCCTGGGTGGAATCTTTTCCAGCTGCAGTTTCGGATGAAGGCGTCTTGGACGACATCTCGTCATCCCTGCTGCTCTTGGCTGACGTCGCACCCTGGACAGCGCCTGCCTTGCCAGCCGGTACAGCCTGGGTGCCATCTTCGGCTGCAGCTTCGTCCGTTTTGGATGCAGATGCTTCCTGTGCAAAGGCTGGACAGGGAGCCAGGGCCATGGCAAGCGTCATGGCGCAGGCAATCCCTTTCATGAGGGGTGATTTCATTGTTCCTCCAGAGAGGCGTCCGCAGCGCGAGCGCGGACCGGGAGTTGTGGGTACTCAACTGACATTATCGGAATTCAGCGGTTCTGCAAGAGCCTGAATAAAGACTTTTACGTATGAATTCTGGGGTGCAATTGAGTGAATATCCGTCTGGATGGATTCTGAACCGCCTGGATGCCTGCTAGCATGGAGTCATTTCACATGGTCGGCATCTGATTGGAGGGCATCAATGCGGTATGCACCCAGACATATGGCATATTCTCCGAAGCATGAACTCATGATTCGCATCGGCATGGCTGCCGCCATAACATCGAGCCTTGCCTTTGCCGCACCTGCTCTGGCAGCGGAACCTTCTGATTCCGGGCAGGCAGCGTCTGCCGTGACGGCAGATTCTGCGGTCACGCTGGAGACTGGAGCGAAGGCATCGACGTCCACAGTTGATGCCCAGAAGAAGGGGCAGGTCTCCGTGCCGAACGAAGGGGAGGCATCTGCCGGGAAGGTCTCTGTCGAGACAGCATCAGATGGAAAGAGACTTAAGGACAGCGGCGAGGCTGCTGTCTCTGCACCCACATCCCCTTCTGGCTCTTCGGAAGGTACTGGCGAGCAGCAGGAACCAGAAGAGGCGGGGAAGAAGGAGGCGGCATCCGAGGCTTCCCAGAGCGCAGCTGCCGCAGCGGAACCGCAGGCATCGCCTGAAGCCAATACAGCAGATTCTGCACAGACGACATATTCTGTCGAAGCGGTTTCCGATCTTGCTTCAACGTCTGCCGCCGCCGCGCCTGCACAGTACTCAGTCCTCCTTGCGTCTTCCGCAGCGGAAGAGAAGACGGTGCTTGATGGCATAGATGTCTCGTATTACCAGAAAGACATCGATATCTCCAATATCTCCGCCGATTTCGTTATCGTGAAGGTCTCGGAGGGCACGTCGTATCTCTCTCCGAAGTACAAGACCCAGGCTGACGAGACGCTCGCTTCCGGCAAGCTGCTGGGCCTCTACCATTTTGCCCGCACCGGCACGACAGCTCTCGAGCAGGCGAAGTATTTTGTCGACCATATACAGAACTACCTGGGCAAGGCTGTGCTTTTCCTCGACTGGGAGAATACGAGCTACAGCGAGATCGAGAGTGAGGGGACAGGCTGGTGCAAGCAGTGGCTCGATGCGGTCTATCAGATGACAGGCGTCCGCCCTCTCATCTATATGAACAAGAACGCCGCAACGACGCATGACTTCTCCAATATTGCATCCGATTATGGCCTCTGGGTGGCCCAGTATGCCGACATGTCACGTCATGATGGCTATCAGGAAGATCCTTGGACGAGCAGCAGCGATTTCGGATCGTGGAAGAGCGGCCCTGCGCTCTTCCAGTATTCGAGCACAACCTATCTGCCCGGCTATAACGGTGCGCTTGATGTCGACAAGTTCTATGGCACCAAGGAAGCATGGATGAAGTATGCGGCGCAGCAGAGCGTCGATACCGGATGGAAGCTCGAAGATGGAGAGCTCCATTACTATGATTCAAAGGATGTGAAGCATACTGGCTGGCTCACCTGTGCAGATGGCCAGAAGTACTACTTCAGTTCTGCAGGTGAGCTCGAGACCGGCTGGCAGACGCTTTCTGGTTCGCGCTATTACTTTGCAGATGATGGACATATGACGACCGGCTGGTCCCAGCAGAGCGGATCGTGGTACTACTTCGGCGCCGATGGACACGTCAGGACCGGCTGGCAGTATGTGAACAGGAGCTGGTACTACCTCAATGCTTCCGGCGTCATGCAGACCGGCTGGTTCAAGGACACGGATGGATCTGTGTACTATCTGGCGAATTCGGGAGCAATGGTGACGGGATGGTGCCAGCTCGAAGAGGCCCGGTATTACTTCGATGCTTCGGGCAGGAGGTGCACAGGCTGGCAGACGATCGGCGGAAAGAGATATCTGCTCGATGCCAATGGCGCGATGCAGACAGGCTGGCTCGAAAGCTCCGACGGAATGCGCTATCTCGCTGAAGATGGCCATATGGTCACAGGCTGGTACAAGATCTCTGTTTCCTACCGCTACTTCTCTGATGATGGCATCATGCAGCTTGGCTGGATCGAGCTTTCGGATGGCTGGCACTATCTGGGAAGCGACGGAAAGGCGGCGACTGGCTGGCAGACCGTAAATGGAACCTGCTACCTCTTCTCTGAGACTGGCCTCATGCTGACCGGCTGGCAGAAGGTAGACGGAACCTGGTACTGGCTTGATGAGAACGGCATCATGAAGACAGGGTGGTACCAGGATTCTGCAGGCACCTGGTACTGGCTCTCCGATACGGGAGCCATGCAGACGGGCTGGCAGAAGATCCGTGGCACCTGGTATTACTTCTACGGCTCGGGAGCAATGGCTACCGGCTGGGCAAACGTCGGCGGTACCTGGTATTACCTTCTGGATTCTGGTGCCATGGCGGTGGGCTGGGTGAATGTTGGCGGAACCTGGTACTACCTCACAGGGTCTGGTGCGATGGCAACAGGCTGGCAGCTCATAAACGGTTCCTGGTACTATCTCTCCGGCTCAGGAGCGATGCTCCATGACTGCTGGATAGGGAACTACTATATCGGCCCGAGCGGCGCCATGCTCACGAATGCAAGGACGCCTGACGGCTACTATGTCGGCCCTGACGGCGCTTGGATTCACTAGATTGTAAGCGCAGGCTTATACCTGCATTCCATAGCTCTTCAAGCATGGGGAGGTCTCCCGGGAGACCTCCTCTTTTATGTAAAAGGTCCTGTTTCTGAATCACGCAGCATATATGGCATGAAGAGGCACCTGCAATGCAGGCGGATGGCATTTTCTGCAGTCCTGCTGCCGACAGAGTGCTTTTCGATAACGAACTGATGGCACAGAGCATGTTCCGAGGTGATGGACTGCATTGGCTGATCTCCATGCAGTCTTTCTTTTGTACAAAATTAATAAAACTCAAGAAATAATGAACGTTCAATAGTATACTTATGAAATAGAAAATGAACATCAATGGAAGGGATACCATGGCGCTCAAGCAGAAGGAATTCGAAGTGCTCTATGAGCTCAGCAGGGATGCATCCAGGCCGAGCCAGAGGCAGATTGCAGAAAAGACTGGACTGTCCTTGGGGACGGTCAACAAGACGCTCTCCGAGCTCTCCGAAAAGCAGCTCACCGAAGATAGGTCCATCTCCTCGAGGGGCCTTGCTGCACTTGAGCCATACCATGTAGACAATGCTGTCATCATGGCTGCAGGTCTTTCCTCGCGCTTTGCACCCATCTCCTATGAGAAGCCGAAGGGCCTCCTGAAGGTCAGGGGAGAGGTGCTCATTGAGCGCCAGATCCGCCAGCTCAAGGAGGCAGGCATCGACGATATCACGGTCGTCGTCGGTTATAAGAAGGAGTACTTCTTCTATCTCAAGGAGAAGTTCGGCGTCCGCATTGTCGTAAATCCCGAATATGCCACACGCAACAATAACGGCACGCTCTGGCGAGTTCGCAACATCCTCGGCAACACCTACATCTGCTCATCTGATGACTACTTCACCGAGAATGTCTTCCGCGACCATGTCTACAAGGCAGAATACTCTGCCATCTATGCGGCAGGCGAGACCGATGAATGGTGCATCGAGACTGCTGCAAGCGGCAGAATCGCGGGCGTCACGGTCGGCGGTCACGATTCCTGGATCATGCTTGGCCATGTTTATTTCGACCGCGAGTTCTCGAAGAAGTTCGTTTCCATCCTCGAAGCAGAATACAAAAAGCCTGAGACGGCAGGAAAGCTCTGGGAGAGCATCTATCTCGACCATGTCAAAGAGCTCGACATGCGCATCAGGAAGTATCCTGCTGGCATCATCAATGAATTCGATTCGATCGACGAGCTCAGAGATTTCGATCCTGCCTTCATGGAGAATGTGGATTCGGACATCCTGGACAATATCGTGTCGGTGCTCCACTGCAGCAAGAACGAAATCCGCGACTTCTATCCCCTGAAGCAGGGCCTCACGAACCTCTCCTGCCACTTCAGGACGAACGATGGGGAATATGTCTATAGGCATCCCGGTGTCGGAACGGAGAAGCTTGTGGATCGCCGCTCTGAAGAGGCGGGACTCAGGCTTGCCAAGAAGCTCGGGCTTGATGAGACGTTCATCCATGAAGATCCTGATGCCGGCTGGAAGATATCGCGCTTCATCCCGAATGCGAAGAACCTCGACCCGATGGACGACGAGCAGCTGAAGACTGCCATGGAGATGTGTCGGAAGCTTCATGAGAGCGGAGCGCATCTGGACAGGAAGTTCGACTTCTTCGATGAGGGCAAGCACTATGAAGCCCAGCTCAAGATGCACGGCCCCATCGATGTGCCGGGGTATGACGAGCTTGCACGCAAGGCAGAGAAGCTCCATGGCTTTCTGGAAAGCGATGGCTATCCGAAGTGCGTGAACCATAACGATTTCTTCTCGCTCAATTTCCTGATTGACGACAAAGGACATTACAGCCTGATCGACTGGGAATATGCCGGCATGTCCGATGTGGCAAACGACTTCGGCACGTTCTGTGTCTGCTGCCAGTTCGACCCCAAACGGATAGATCTGGCACTCTCCTATTACCTGGGGCACAAGCCGACTCTGGAAGAGCGGCGCCATTTCTGGGGCCAGATGGTGCTTGCCGGCTGGTGCTGGTACGTCTGGTCGCTCGTGAAAGAGGCGGATGGCGAGAACGTGGGCGAATGGTTCTATATCTACTACAGCTATGCCGCCGACTATATGGACGAGGTCCTCTCCTGGTATGGAGAGAAGGACAAGAACGGATCGAAGGAGTAGGACATGAAGTATGGACTCATGAGCGGCATTCTCTGGGGCATCGATACGGTCATACTTGGCATAGCCTTGGGCATGATGCCATTTGTCGGCGCCGCTGAGGCGACTGTCGCCAGTGCCTTCATGCATGATGCAGCCTGTGCAATCATCCTGCTTGTCTTCATGGGCGCACGAGGCAGGCTGGGGGATACAGCTGCGGCGCTGAAGACCAGAAGCGGCAGGGTGGTCATACTCGGCGCGCTGCTTGGAGGGCCTCTTGGCATGAGCGGCTATCTTCTGGCAATCGGCAATATCGGCGCGGGCTATACTGCAGCGATATCTGCCTTCTATCCGGCCTTCGGCGCCTTCCTCTCCTACATCTTCCTCAAAGAGAAGATGACGCCCAAGCAGATCTGCGCCCTTCTTGTGGCACTTCTGGGCATCATGGTGATGGGCTGGAGCTCAGCTTCTGCAGATGTCCCCGGAAATCCCCTGCTGGGCATACTCGGTGCCCTTGTCTGTGTCATTGGCTGGGGCTCCGAAGCAGTCATCCTCGCCTGGGGCATGCAGGATGATTCTGTCGATAACGAGACGGCGCTCCAGATCCGCGAGACGTCATCTGCCCTCATGTATGCGCTGGTCGTCGTACCCCTTGCAGGCAGCTATGGCCTGGTGTTCCAGGCGCTTCCCACGGCTTCCAATCTGGTCCTGATCGTCTCCGCCCTTGCAGGCACCACTTCCTATCTCTTCTACTACAAGGGCATCGATGCGATCGGTCCTGCAAAGGCCATGGCGCTGAACATTTCCTATTCGGCCTGGGCTGTGGTGTTCGGAGCTTTCACGGGAGCCATTCCAGGACCTCTCGAGATTGTCTGCTGCATTGTCATCATCTGCAGCACGGTGCTTTCGGCAACGCCTGACTGGAAAGCAATGCTCTCCTCTGCGCGCTGATGAAGAAAGCGCAACGCCATACGGCAGGATGAGAAGACTGCTTGGGGACTCCGGAATGCTATACAGACGACAGGGAAGTGCAGAGGCTATATTCAGGCTGAATCCAGAAATCTGCAAAAGAGAGGCGCGCATCAGAGATGCAAGCGGAAAGGGCCTTGGCTTGAGATGAGTGCTTGATCTTGCCCTCGCATCTACTTCAATCGCGGTGCCGATGCCAGCAGTGTATGGGTGTCTGGCTGGCAACCATGTGCAATGGTGTTCTAGGGAAGGGCTTCCATGGGGAGGCCCTTCTTCTGTGTTTCCCGACTGCGTGTAGGCTTTGGCTGCAAGATGTCCTGTTTGAAGCCCTGGCTCTCGAGCGCTGCATCGGAAAAGCCGGCTGTCATCAGCGGAACGGACATCCGGCTGAGAGATCCAGCCTTGTACTTCCGTCTACAGAATCCCAGAAGCAAGAGCGCTCTGCGGAACATGGAATTGAATCGCTTCAGGCATTTGTTCAGCTGTATACAAAGGAGGACACAATGACGAAGCGTGCGGTATCGAGGAGATTGTTTGCTGTCCTTGCGGTGGTTGCGCTTGCTTTCTGCGTGTTGCCGGCGCAAGCACGGGCCTTTACGGCAGACGCAGGTACAACGGTATATATCACCCGCTATGGACATGCCTATCACATCTAGAGCGACTGTCCGGCACTTGCTGGACACGTCACAACAGGCATTGCGTTCTGGGACCGCGGCTCAAGGGATGTATGCGATCTCTGCGAAGCGAGGTATGAGAAATCTGGTGGCAGCAGCCAGCAGAACAGCAGGCAGCAGCAGAACGCAGGATGGATCGCTTCGAACGGCAGATGGTGGTACCGGAATGCGGATGGACCATATCCTGCAAATTGCTGGCAGAAGATCGACGGCTCATGGTACTACTTCGATGGGTCCGGAGCCATGTATGCGAACCGGTGGCGTGGCGACTACTGCCTCGGCTCGAGCGGAGCGATGCTGACGAATGCCTGGACGCCTGATGGCTACTATGTAGGCAGCGATGGCAGACGGATTCCAGCCAGCGGCTACGAATCGATTCTCGCGGACTGTCCCGCACGTATGACAGCGGCAGCACAGGGTCTCGTTGCTGAATACAATGCCGAGTATTCGACAATCGGCGGCAGAGCCGAGCTCAGCAACGCAAAGATAGAGAAGCTTATGGCTATCGAGAACGAAGGCACGGAAAAGATGGCCGAGCATCGCTATGCAGTAGGTGACTCTTGCAGTACTTATCAGTCATGAGCCATGAAGCTCTATGACGTCTACGAGCAATATGCCCAGCAGATTACAGATGCCTATATGGCTTCCTGCAGCGATCTCTGGTAAAAGGTGCAGCCGATAGCATGCAATAGGGAAGAGGGGCCTCGAAAGAAGCCCCTCTTCTCTTGCTGTAGCGAGAGAACGCTTCAGACAGATTTTACTTTGCTTACCGTTAATCAAAATCAAGCTGAGAGCATACTTGAAAGAAGCTACGCTTGACGAAATGCTCCTTCACACAGCGAAAGGGGTCTGCCATGAGCAAGATAACCCGAAGTATCAGTGTTGCCCGCATCAGGCCTGTCATCTGTGCTGCCGCACTCATCGCCTCGCTCACAGTTCCGGCCATGCCGGTGTGGGCAGAAGGGTCTGATTCTGCTTCGTCTGCCATAGAGCAGGAGCAGACCAGCGAAGGTAAGGAGGCTGTGTCTGCAGACTCGACGGGCTCAGGTGTCAATGCGTCTGATGGCAGGCAGGGCACTGCCTCGGAAGATCTCAAAGAGCCAGATGTGCCGGCAGCGCCCGTGGCGCAAGATGGCTGGTCGAAGAATGCTGAAGGCAAGATGATCTATCGCCGCAATGGCAAGCTTGTCACCGGGGTCGCCAGTATAGATGGGAAGTACTATCTGTTTGGCGAGGATGGTGCCCTCACCGATGCGGTCGGTTTCCAGAAGCTTGCTGATGGAAGCACGGTCTATGTCACGAAGGATGCGTCCCTCGCAACAGGCTGGCAGCAGATTGACGGCATCTGGTACTGGCTCGATCCTGCAAGCGGCATCAGACAGACCGGCTGGCTCTGGAACAATGGTTCCTGGTACTGGCTTGACCAGGATACCGGCGCCATGCAGACCGGCTGGGCCAAGATAGACGGTACCTGGTATTACTTCTACAGCTCTGGCGCTATGGCTACCGGCTGGGTCAAGGATGGCCAGACATGGTATTGGTGTGCCCCGTCCGGCGCCATGCAGACCGGCTGGGCCAAGATAGACGGTACCTGGTATTACTTCTACAGCTCTGGCGCTATGGCTACCGGCTGGGTATATGACGCAGGCAGCTGGTACTATCTCTCCGGTTCCGGAGCTATGGCAACAGGCTGGGCCAAGGTCGGCAGCACCTGGTATTACCTCTCCGGTTCCGGTGCAATGGCTACTGGCTGGGTGTATGTCGGTGGTGCCTGGTACTGGATGGACGGCTCTGGCGCCATGGCGACAGGCTGGAGATATATCGACGGCAAGTGGAATGCCTTTGACAATCCAAGCGGTATCTGGCGCACCAATGACGGCCGTCTCGTGAATGGCTGGTATACCGCTCAGGCTATCAGTAGCCCCACGAACTGGTTCGTCCTTGTCGATGACATCAACACGAAGGTCATGATTTATTACTGGGATATCGACCAGTGGATGCCCCTCTACATCTTCGACTGCTCGACTGGTGCCTGGAACATGCGTACGGTTCACGGTACGTTCAGTGTCGGTATAAAGGGCTACGCATTCGGCTATGGTCATGGCTACACGGCCTACTACTACACGCAGATCTACGGAGACTATCTGTTCCATTCCATTCTTTACAACGAGGGCACCTGGGTTCCGCTCGATCCGATTCTCAACAGCCACCGCAGCCAAGGCTGTGTCCGTCTTGCGCCGGAGAATGCGAAGTGGATCTACGACAATATCCCGAGAGGGACAACGGTCCATATCTTCTAAGGACATGATTGGCTTTTGCTAGCTCTTTGTAGCATCTGATTCACAATCCCCCTGCAGCTGGTCTTATACATGCTGCAGGGGGATTTCATTTGAATAACAAAATGCTGATATTGCCCTGGAACATAACTACCATAATGGAGAACAATTGTCTTCCAAGGTGGCGGCGTGGAAGCTGCCTCTTCTTGGCGTTTTCAAAGGAAGCCTTCCAAAGGAGTTTCTGTCATGCAAGGAAAAGGAAAGTATGTGGTTCTTGCCGCATTTCTGTCTCTCGGGCTTGCGATACCTGCGCCTGTCTGGGCGGCAGACAGCCAGGCTGCAGAAGAGCCTGCTGCTGCAGCAGAGGCAAAAGAAGCCGGGGAAGATGCGGCCGCAAAGAGCGAGGCTGCATCCTCTGAAGAATCTTCCGCAGCAAAAGCTTCTGCGGCATCTGAGAGCGATGCTTCTGCAGCCACAGCATCAAAGCCTGCCGCATCTTCGTCAAAGGCTTCTATCGCTGCGGCTGAAACCAACGATGTAGAAGATATCTCCAAAGGCCATTGGAATGCCTCTGACACCAAGCACTCCTATGTCCTGGAGGATGGCAAGCTCCCGAAGAATGAGCTTGTGCGGGTTGGAACCGACACCTATCTCTTCGACAGGGATGGATATGATCTTACGGGCTGGCAGACATGGGATGGCCAGACGTACTACTTCAATTCTGATGGAGTCATGCAGAAAGGCTGGCTTCTGGATGGTAGTACCTGGTATTGGCTCGACCCCGAGACTGGCGTCATGAAGACAGGTTTTGTGACAGTCAATGGCTCTCTCTATTACATGAACAGCCAGGGTGCTATGCAGACTGGATGGCAGCTCGTAGACGGTACCTGGTACTGGTTTGCCGACGGCGGCGCGGCTGTCCGCGGCTGGCAGAAGATTGGCGGTTCCTGGTATCACTTCGACAGCGAAGGCAAGATGCAGATCGGCTGGATCTATGACGGAGCCTGGTACTATCTCGCTGATTCTGGAGCAATGGCAGCAGGATGGCAGAAGGTTGGCAACACCTGGTATTACCTCTCTGGTTCCGGTGCCATGCAGAACGGCTGGCTCAAGGATGGAAGCACCTGGTACTGGCTTGATGGCTCTGGTGCCATGGCGACAGGCTGGAGATTCATCGGCAGCTCCTGGTATCTCTTCAATGACTCCGGTTACATGCTGACCGGCTGGCAGAAGGTTGGCAGCACCTGGTACTACCTCTCTGGTTCCGGTGCGATGCGTACCGGCTGGCTTGTCTGGGGCGGCGAGGAATATTACCTGAACGGTGCCGGCGCCATGGTGACGGGCTGGCAGAAGATTGGCAACTCCTGGTATCTCTTCAATGACTCCGGTTACATGCTGACCGGCTGGCAGAAGGTTGGCGACACCTGGTACTACCTCTCTGGTTCTGGCACCATGCAAACTGGCTGGCTTGAGCTGAATGGTACCTGGTATTGGCTTGATGGTTCTGGGGCCATGGCAACTGGATGGAGATATATCAACGGTACCTGGTACTGGCTGTACGGAGACGGTGCCATGGCAACTGGATGGGGCAAGGCAGACGGAAAGTGGCACTGGTTCACAACAAGTGGCACCTGGACGCCTGGCTACCATCATGTCTATGGCGATGTCTCCGTAGATATTCCGACGAGTGGTCTCGATAATCTGTCTGATTTGACAGTGCAAGTTGCAGAGGCAACACCGTTCTTTGGTGTCGGATACTGCTCTGAGTGGGTCACGCTCGTCTTCCGCAACCTTGGCTTCCCGAAGATTACGGCTGACGCCTGCGATCTCTATTGGAAGTACTGCAATGTTGGCAACTGCACGTCCGATCAAAGCATCCTCAAACCAGGCATGATAGTGGCTGTTCCCCGAGTGCATGACAATGGCTGGGGAGAGACCTATGGCCACGTCGGCATCTATATTGGCAACGGTCAGGTCATGCATAACTATCGTTGGAAAGAGACATGGGATTTAAATAGGTGGCTCACCAAGTTCAGCTATTACCAGCCTGTCTGGTGTGGTTGGATGTTCAATGTCGATCTCAGCTAGAGAAAAACTCTTAGCAATAGACTGCGCTCTTTCAAGCTGGGGCATGGATCGCGAGATGTGGTCTATGCCTCTCTTTATGGAGACGGATTGCCATAGCCGGCGTGCTCGGCAGCTTAAGAATGGGGCAAGGTCCTATTCAGATGAGGCTGAGCTTTGCGTGACATTGATGGCTGTTCTTCGTAGAGATCGGCCGACGTCTGATGCTTCAGGGGCACTTAAGACCTCTCGGATACCTTGAAATAAAAAAAGATGGACTGAGAGGCAGCTATGAATATTACGAGACGACAGCTTTTTCGTATGAGCGCAGCAACTTGTGCTGTAGCGACTACTGCTATAGGGTCTGCATCTCCCGCCTCTGCCATGGATAAGGCTCCCAGACTTACCCTCCTTGCAAATTCTGATCCCGTTCGAGACGGTACCTATGGAAACCTGCTTGCTTCCATGGCAGTGCTCAGCGATACGCATGTATATGAAGGAGAATCAATCCAAGATAACAATCTCGCCAATGCTCTGAACGATATATCCGAAAACTGGGGAAATAATGACGCCATCCTTCTGAATGGAGATCTCACAGACAATGGCTATGACTCCCAATATGATGTCTTCTCTCAGATTGCCGAGGTAGCTGGATATGCCTTCCCCAGCTCGTTCATCTCTGTTATGGGAAATCATGAGATCATGGGAGATGGCTCATATACTCCTGAGAGCTACAGCGAGCTGACCTCGACATTCTTGAGGCGTACCGGCAACGAGTTTCTCTATTTCGACCGCTACATCGGCGAATCGCACATCATCGTTCTGGGCCCCGACCAATACGTCGATCCTGCCGATGCTGCTTCGTGTGACAAATTCTGCCTGAGCGATACCCAGCTTTCATGGCTTGCGTCTCTGCTGGATGCAGATGAGTCTGAAGGGAGGACTTCCTTTGTCTTCATTCATGAGCCGCTCAAGAATACCGTCACAGATTCCTATCCAGGAGGATGGGGCTATGACAACTCGTTGACAGATGATGCGGCACTGCATTCTGTCATTTATACCCACAGCCACACCATACTCTTCAGTGGCCATACACATTCGTTTCCAGATGTCGTGCAGCAGAGCGGCGGCAACCTCTATGTCGGAACAGGCTCGGTCGCCTATGCATACGCGAAGAATGAGACATACCTGACAGATGATGGAAGCTATGACTCCTACGGATGGCTTGTCCGCCATCATGAGCAGGCAGTAGAGTTCTGCATGAGGGATTTCCTGAACCATGAATGGGTGGCAGGCTCTCATTATCTGAGGTCGATAACGCCAGCAGAATAGGCCCTGCTCTGTATCATCAAGCAGAGTGCGCGCCATCTCTTGCAGCTCACGCAGCAGAGGGTGGCGCGCAAAGCAATGGACTAGGATCAGACCTGTGGAGCTCATGAAGCGACCAATAGCATATATAACCTGCTATTGAGCCTTCTGTGCTGCTTTCTGTCTCTGCTTGAAAGCGATGCCCAGCAGATGGGCAGTTCCCCAGAATCCCAGCACGCGGTAGGCAAGCGCAGCTTTCGCTACTGATGGGTCCTCATGTGCGGCGAAGAGGGAAGGTGCTAGCTCGCACATCTCGAGAGAGACCTTGTCGTCTTTCCGGCAGGCACCGATGGAGGATGTCTGGCCCATCCAGACGATGAGGGGGTAGGCAAGATATGCCTTTATGGCTTCGGCATCCGCTCCATCAAGTCCAAGGGTCTGGATGGCATGCATATGCTTTGAGATGATGGTGGCAAGATCGTCGGTCATTGCTCTTGTCACAGGCTTTGCCGTCTGGGCATAGGTATGGCCCTTCCGGTAGCAGTAATAGGGGTCATCGACCCAGCCGACGCTCTCTGCATATTCAAGGACGCTTGCAGACCAATCAGTATCCTCGTTGCGCATGCCTTCAGGGAAGACGATGCCATTGTCGCGTACCAGCGAGGTGCGTACAACCTTGTCCCATACGGCTCGAGCAATGACGCCGTTGGAGATCACCGAAAGGATAGCTTCTCCTTTGCCCAGCTTTGCAATCTCGTCTGCGATATGGGTCTCATGTGGCGGCACGATGGTCTTGGCAGGATCGTTGTAGGTGCAGTTGTCGTGCATGAGGACATCGACAGAATTGCTCTCGAGATATGTCGCTACACGCATCAGGCATTCGCTGTCGCGCAGGAAGTCATCATTGTCACAGAAAGTGAGGTAGTCTCCTGTGGCGCGTGCGACCCCCTCATTCCTGGCAGAAGATGTGCCGCCATTCTTCTTGTGTATGGCAATCACGCGGGAGTCGAGTGCAGCAAGCTTATCGCAGATGGCGCCAGAATCGTCTGTCGATCCATCGTCGACCAGCAGGACCTCTACATTGCGGAATGTCTGGTTGGTGATGCTGTCCACGCATTCGCGCAGATACTCATGGGAGTTGTATACAGGAATGACTATCGAGATTCTCATTGCCTCACACTTATCTCTCTTGGCTAGCGGAAGACGGTTTTGGTTGCAAGCTTTGCTGGCAGATAGCAAAGCACGGCCAGAGGCACATTGGGGGCTTCTCGTATGCCTCCTCTGTGATGGGCAATCATGCAGCCCACGAGATAAAGCGTAGTCTCGCGACATGCGTCATAGGGATTCGTTGCTCGCCTGGCACTGTCGCGCTTGTGGCGCATATAGCCAATGGGATTTCTTTTGGTGTTCTCTACGAAATTATTCGTGTAGCCATCTGGAAGGTAATGGCAGATGGTGAGCACATGATCGTACGTGAGCATGTCATAGTCATCATCGATAGCAAAGAAAGCCATCGATTCGGCAATGAACTTTTCTCCAGGCGCCACCTCATAGGGGTGCTGGCGCACGATCTCTGTGCGATGAATGAGCGATGTATCGCCTTTGAAGTGATATTTATGGAGCAGGTCCCACATCTTGACCCTGCTGACTCCAGCCGGCATGTGCGTACCGAGGGGCGTATTTTCATCTGTTCCACGCAGAGCGACGATGCCTGCCAAGGTCGAATCCGACCGAGCCTTGTCCCACACATGGACAATCTGCTCGATGGCAGATGGGACAAGATGGTCATCCGAGTCGACCACAAAGAACAGCTCGTCCTGGCAATGCTCCATGCCCGTATTGGTTGCGCGCTGCTTGCCGCCGTTCTCTTGATGGATATAGGTAATGGGCACCTTGCACTCTGATTGCCACTCCTGTACCAGATGGGCTGTATCATCTGTTGAGCCATCGTCGACCACCAGCCAGGAAAAATCCCGGCAGGTCTGAGCGACAAGACTCTCATAGAGCTTGGGCAATATGTATGCCCGGTTATAGGTAGGTGTGAAGACGCAGACAGTTGCCATATATCGGCTCCGGTTGCAATCATGCGGTGGCTTGCTGAGCCGATACCGCGAGTGTTTTATCCATCCAGATTCTCTCATGCTGCTCCGACAGACGTGATTGCCACGGCTGCAGCGGAAGGAAAAACCCAAAAAAGAATGGAGTGATGCAGCGTTTTGCCAGGAGCGCCACGAGCGGTGCTGCATCCAATCTGCTGTGGCAAAGATGTTTTCATGGTCTGCACCGAATGGCTTTTCTGTCCTTTGCAGAACCCCCCCCGCAAGTCTGGTTAAGCCTGCCACATTTCTTATCATCCCATTGCAGGCAAGAAGGAGATGAGCAGCAGCCGAAAGGCACGGAGACATGCGCAAACTTGCAGATAGAATATAGATGGCATAGGATTGCACCGAAAATATCGGATTCGCCACAGTCTTTTGCTACTGGTGGAGCTGGACTCCGAGGCTAACTTTCTCGACACCAACCACCAATCGTGCTGTAGAAAGGAAATAGCTGATTTGGCAATGAAAGGTATCATCCTGGCCGGAGGCAGCGGCACGAGGCTCTATCCGCTCACGAGCGTCACGAGCAAGCAGCTCCTGCCGGTCTATGACAAGCCGATGGTCTACTATCCGCTCTCGACGCTCATGCTTGCAGGCATCAGGGACATCCTGATCATCTCGACGCCACACGACCTTCCCAATTTCGAGAAGCTCCTGGGCGACGGCTCCCAGTTCGGGATTAGCCTCTCCTATGCGGAGCAGCCCTCGCCTGACGGCCTTGCCCAGGCCTTCATCATCGGCAGGGAGTTCATCGACGGCGGGCCCTGCGCCCTTGTGCTGGGCGACAACATCTTCTACGGCAATGGCCTCTCGAGACATCTGCGCCGTGCCGCGGAGCGCGCCGAGCGGGAGGAAGGCGCCACGGTCTTCGGCTACCACGTGGACGATCCGGAGCGCTTCGGTGTCGTGGAGTTCGACGAGAGCTTCAATGCCATCTCCATCGAGGAGAAGCCGGAGCATCCGAAGAGCTCCTATGCCGTGACAGGCCTCTACTTCTATGACTCGCGCGTATGCGATCTGGCAGCCCAGGTGAAGCCCTCCGCACGTGGCGAGCTAGAGATCACCTCGCTCAACCAGATGTATCTCGAGGACGGATCCCTTGCCGTCGTGACCTTGGGACGCGGATATGCCTGGCTCGACACCGGCACCATGGAGTCGCTCTACGAAGCAGGAGAATTCGTCAGGAGCGTCGAGCGGGCGCAGGATCTGCCGGTCTCGGTGCCCGAGGAGATTGCCTACGAGAACGGGTGGATTTCCAGGGGTACCCTCATGGATGCAGCAGAGCGGTACGGCAAGTCGGTATACGGGCAGCATCTGAAGGAAGTCGCCAGCGGAGCCATCATCGTGGAAAGGCCGAAGAGGTAATGTCAGAGTTCGCATTCGAGAAGGATCTGGAAGTCCAGGAGACCGGCATAGAGGGACTGAAGGTCGTGGAGCTCTCCGTGCATGGGGACTCCCGCGGCTGGTTCAAAGAGAACTGGCAGAGGGCCAAGATGGTGGCGCTCGGCATCCCCGACTTCCACGTGGTCCAGAACAACATCTCCTTCAATGCGGAGAGGGGAGTCACCCGCGGCATCCATGCGGAGCCCTGGGACAAGTTCATCTCCGTCGCCACAGGGTCGGTCTTCGGCGCGTGGGTGGACCTCCGGCAGGGATCTGCCACCTTCGGGAAGGTGTACACCACGACGCTCGACCCCTCCCGTGCCATCTATGTGCCCCGGGGCGTCGGCAACTCCTTCCAGGCATTGGAGGACGGCACGGCCTATACCTACCTCGTCGATGCCCACTGGTCGGCAGAGCTCAAGAAGACCTATACCTTCGTGAATCTGGCAGATCCGGACCTTGCTATAGAGTGGCCGATCCCGCTTTCCGAGGCTACGCTCTCCGAGGCAGACCTCCATCATCCGTGCCTCAAGGATGTCGTCCCCATGGCTCCCAGGCGCACGCTCGTGACAGGCTGCAACGGGCAGCTGGGACGTGCCGTGAGGAGGCTTGCCGAGGAGAGGGGCATCGTGTCCTCCTTCGACTTCTGCGACATCGACACCTTCGATTTCTCGGATCCAGCCTCCTATTCGCAGTATGACTGGGACCTCTATGGCACAGTCATCAACTGCGGTGCCTGGACGGCACCCGACAAAGCGGAGACCGCAGAAGGACGCATCTCCTGCTGGAAGGCGAATGCACAGGGCCCGGCGCTCCTGGCCCGCACCTGTGCTGAGCATGGCATCTGCCTCGTCCATATCTCCTCCGACTATGTCTTCGACGGCGCGAAGGAGCCCCACACTGAGGATGAGCCCTTCAGCCCGCTCTCCGTCTACGGGCAGTCCAAGGCGGCAGGCGACCTGGCTGTGGCAGGGTGCCCCAGGCACTATATCCTGCGTTCTTCTTGGGTCATTGGCGACGGCCATAATTTCGTGAAGACGATGGCCGCTCTTTCCGATAGATGTGCAGATCCTTCCGATTCCCTCTCGAAGATTACCGTCGTGGACGACCAGCTGGGAAGGCTCACGTTCACGAAGGACATGGCGGCCGCCATCTTCCATCTCCTGGACATGCATGCGGCATACGGCACCTACGGCTGCACGGGATCGGGCGCCGTGAAGAGCTGGGCCGATATCGCCCGCATGGTGTTCGAGCGGAGGCATGGCAACGGAGACGCCGTCCAGCCCGTCTCCACGGAGCAGTACTACGCATCCGCCAAGGGGCCCATCGCCCCCAGGCCGGTGCACTCCGCCATCTCGCTGGCGAGGCTCGAGGCTACGGGCTTCCACATGCCTGACTGGGAGGAAGAGCTCGCAGAATACATGGATGCGCTCCAGAAGGAGGAAGGCTAGATGCCAGACATCTTCGAGCCCAGGAACATCGTCGTCACGGGCGGCTGCGGCTTCATAGGATCGAACTTCGTGCGCTGGGTGGCAAAGAACCATCCTGAGACCCATATTACGGTCCTCGACAAGCTCACATATGCAGGGAACCCTGCAAACATCGCAGGCCTTCCCGAGTCCCAGGTGGAGCTTGTGGTGGGAGACATCTGCGATGCAGATCTCCTTGACCAGGTCGTTCCTGGACATGATGCGATAGTTCACTATGCGGCAGAGTCCCACAACGACAACTCCATCGCCGACCCCGAGCCCTTCGTGCAGACGAACGTTGTCGGCACCTACCGGCTCCTGCAGGCGGCAAGGAAGTACGACGTCCGCTACCACCACATCAGCACGGATGAGGTCTACGGAGACCTTGCTCTCGATGAGCCGAGGCGCTTCGAACCGGACGATCCCTATAAGCCGAGCTCGCCGTATTCCTCGACGAAGGCATCCTCCGACCTCCTTGTCCGCGCCTGGGAGCGGACCTACGGGCTCAGGGCGACGATCTCGAACTGCTCCAACAACTACGGCCCCTACCAGCACGTAGAGAAGTTCATTCCGAGACAGGTCACGAACATCCTCTGCGGCATCCGGCCCAAGCTCTATGGCACGGGCGAGAACGTGCGCGACTGGATCCATACCGAGGACCACTCCCGCGCCGTCTGGGACATCCTCACGAAAGGGAAGATAGGCGAGACCTATCTCATCGGCGCCAATGGCGAGAGGAGCAACATCGAGGTCCTGAAGGCCATCCTTTCCCTCATGGGACAGCCCGAGGATGCCTTCGACTGGGTGCGCGACCGCCCTGGCCACGACAGGAGATATGCGATCGACCCCACGAAGCTGGAGCAGGAGCTCGGCTGGAAGCCGGTGCACACCGACTTCACGGAAGGGCTTGCGCAGACCATCGAGTGGTATCGCGGGCATGAGGAGTGGTGGCGCCCCGCCAAGGAGGCCACCGAGCGGAAGTACGCCGAGCAGGGGCAGTAGGCATAGCGGGCCGTCCATGCTGGTAGAGCATTGGGGTTCCGTCGCCATGCGGAGCCCCATTTCCATCTTGCGGCAGCCATTGCTCTGCCTGCCCTCCTGGCAAGCGCGCATCCATGTGTCCCGGAGATTGTTCGGCTATTGGACTCAGGCTCCCCATGCATGTGGAGAATGCAGTCAGCTGCGACATGGAGGGCGGCTCAGCTGGCGCCGTCATCAGTCCTATTCGCCGAGAATCATGCAGGTGCAATGGGCACTTCAATAACCTGTTAAAATGCCTCTGGAGACGATGGCTGACTTGGCGAAAGCAGCAGGTGACGGAATGTCCGGCAATGGTCCATATCCAGGAGATTCGCTGCAGAGGCTGCAGCGAATAGAGATAGGCATCCTCAAAGCGATCGATGCGGTTTGCAGAGAGAATGGCCTTGTCTATTTCCTGGATGGCGGCACATGCCTTGGCGCTGTTCGCCATGGCGGATTCATTCCGTGGGACGATGACGCAGATATCGGCATGCCCTATGCCGACTACCAGAAATTCCTGCAGATAGCCCCGAAAGCTCTTCCTGAAGGGTATTCGCTGCATACCTGCACGAATTCAGAGGGGTTCTCTGCACTCTGGTCAAAGGTCTACAAGGATGGCACCAGGTTCATCGATGCCAACTCCAAGGAGGCGTCGAGCAATCAGGGGATATTTGTCGATGTCTTCCCCTTCTTCCCGATGGAGTCCGATGAGAAAGCACGGGCAAAGCAGATCCGTTCGTGCGCGAACTGGCAGTACATGTCATATCTCCATGCCTTCAGCAGGCCGAAGATTCCCAATGGCATGCCACTGAAGCCTCTTGCGGAACTCGGCTGCAAGGTCATGCACTACACAGTGGCCAGAGCATTCGACTCTGCAGAATGCCAGCGCCGCTTGTTCCTGGAGGCTCGGGCAAAGAAGCCAGGCGAGCTCTGGTTCGACCCCTGCTACGCCACATGGGGTCCCTTCAGGAAGGATTGGATATTCCCCACCCAGCCAGTCGATTTCGACGGCGTGACATTGCAAGCTCCGCGCGATACGGACAGATTCCTGACTGCATTATATGGGTCCTACATGGAGCTGCCGCCAGAAAGCGAGCGCTATACGCATCTGCCCGAGGTCCTGGATTTCGGCGACGGCGTGAACGTGATGGCATAAGCAGGGCGTTGCTGGAACGAGAGTGCATTGATGAGATGTCTTGCTATCGCTCAGCCATTGCCCTGCATATGGGCTTCCTGTATTCCCGCTGCATATTCTGGTGAAGCAGCATCATTCGTCTGCGGCGCTTATTTATAGCGTGCGCTACCCATATGTGTCTGGACTGCCAGATAATGGATGCAAGCTATCTTGCGGAGCAGTCTATCCGTTTGGCAGATGGCTGCTCAATGGTCGTATCCTGTTGAGGTCTTTGGGAGGTGCCTGGCATATGATTACCGTCGTGGACGACCAGCTGGGAAGGCTCACGTTCACGAAGGACATGGCGGCCGCCATCTTCCATCTCCTGGACATGCATGCGGCATACGGCACCTACGGCTGCACGGGATCGGGCGCCGTGAAGAGCTGGGCCGATATCGCCCGCATGGTGTTCGAGCGGAGGCATGGCAACGGAGACGCCGTCCAGCCCGTCTCCACGGAGCAGTACTACGCATCCGCCAAGGGGCCCATCGCCCCCAGGCCGGTGCACTCCGCCATCTCGCTGGCGAGGCTCGAGGCTACGGGCTTCCACATGCCTGACTGGGAGGAAGAGCTCGCAGAATACATGGATGCGCTCCAGAAGGAGGAAGGCTAGATGCCAGACATCTTCGAGCCCAGGAACATCGTCGTCACGGGCGGCTGCGGCTTCATAGGATCGAACTTCGTGCGCTGGGTGGCAAAGAACCATCCTGAGACCCATATTACGGTCCTCGACAAGCTCACATATGCAGGGAACCCTGCAAACATCGCAGGCCTTCCCGAGTCCCAGGTGGAGCTTGTGGTGGGAGACATCTGCGATGCAGATCTCCTTGACCAGGTCGTTCCTGGACATGATGCGATAGTTCACTATGCGGCAGAGTCCCACAACGACAACTCCATCGCCGACCCCGAGCCCTTCGTGCAGACGAACGTTGTCGGCACCTACCGGCTCCTGCAGGCGGCAAGGAAGTACGACGTCCGCTACCACCACATCAGCACGGATGAGGTCTACGGAGACCTTGCTCTCGATGAGCCGAGGCGCTTCGAACCGGACGATCCCTATAAGCCGAGCTCGCCGTATTCCTCGACGAAGGCATCCTCCGACCTCCTTGTCCGCGCCTGGGAGCGGACCTACGGGCTCAGGGCGACGATCTCGAACTGCTCCAACAACTACGGCCCCTACCAGCACGTAGAGAAGTTCATTCCGAGACAGGTCACGAACATCCTCTGCGGCATCCGGCCCAAGCTCTATGGCACGGGCGAGAACGTGCGCGACTGGATCCATACCGAGGACCACTCCCGCGCCGTCTGGGACATCCTCACGAAAGGGAAGATAGGCGAGACCTATCTCATCGGCGCCAATGGCGAGAGGAGCAACATCGAGGTCCTGAAGGCCATCCTTTCCCTCATGGGACAGCCCGAGGATGCCTTCGACTGGGTGCGCGACCGCCCTGGCCACGACAGGAGATATGCGATCGACCCCACGAAGCTGGAGCAGGAGCTCGGCTGGAAGCCGGTGCACACCGACTTCACGGAAGGGCTTGCGCAGACCATCGAGTGGTATCGCGGGCATGAGGAGTGGTGGCGCCCCGCCAAGGAGGCCACCGAGCGGAAGTACGCCGAGCAGGGGCAGTAGGCATAGCGGGCCGTCCATGCTGGTAGAGCATTGGGGTTCCGTCGCCATGCGGAGCCCCATTTCCATCTTGCGGCAGCCATTGCTCTGCCTGCCCTCCTGGCAAGCGCGCATCCATGTGTCCCGGAGATTGTTCGGCTATTGGACTCAGGCTCCCCATGCATGTGGAGAATGCAGTCAGCTGCGACATGGAGGGCGGCTCAGCTGGCGCCGTCATCAGTCCTATTCGCCGAGAATCATGCAGGTGCAATGGGCACTTCAATAACCTGTTAAAATGCCTCTGGAGACGATGGCTGACTTGGCGAAAGCAGCAGGTGACGGAATGTCCGGCAATGGTCCATATCCAGGAGACCGTATTGTGCGGGCCATATATGGAGCTGCCGCCAGAAAGCGAGCACTCTGCGCCCCCATTCGAGATCTTGGATTCCAGCGATGGTGTAAAACTGATGTTGCAGCAGACATCTAAGATGCTGCAGTGCAATACCGAAGGATAGGCGCAATGAAGCATTGCCTACCGTCATTCGCAAACATATATAGCCGTTTCGACTCATGAGTTCAGATCTGTAGTTGAGCCCGCGCAAAAGCAAGAAGGGATGAAATGGAAGCAAATCGTATTGATACAGACGAAATGAAGGCCATAGAGCTTGATATCATGAGAGAGCTGTACAAGGTGTGCCATGAAGAAGGGCTCAAGTGCGCCATGGCATACGGTACGCTTTTGGGTGCCATCCGCCATCACGGCTTTATTCCCTGGGATGACGATATCGATCTCCTCATGCCACGTACTGACTATGAGCGCCTGCCTGAGCTGTTTGCTGAGCATACTTCCAAGCCATACTATAAAATTATCTGGTATAGAGATAGGTCGTCCATCTATCCGTTCATTAAGGTCGTGGACACGCGCACGGAAGTCATCGAACACTATATTGATGAAAGATGGAACCGTGTCGGCGTCTGGGTGGATATTTTCCCAGTGGATGGAATGGGGCCAGATGATCAGCCCTTCGAGTCAGCTATCAAGCTGAGACGAAAGTATGATTACCTGGCAGCCAATGTTCATGAAGGCTCCTCTGCATTCAGCATGGTAGGCAAGCGTGTCCTCAAGGCCATCATGCCGAAAGAAGATATATATCAGGTTGCTTCGCAAATGGATGATCTCGCCCGTACTGTACCACTCACGAAGAGCGAAGAGGTTGCACAGCTTGTCTGGCCTTTCGGAAGCAGCGAACGTATGCCCAGTTCAATAATTACTGACCTATGCCCATACGAGTTTGAAGGTGAGCAATTCGAAGGTCCGCGAAACTACGATCTGTGCCTAACGCGTTGGTACGGCGACTACATGACACCTCCGCCAGAAAACGAACGCATACCTCATTACGTGGATGCCCGCTGGCTTTGATGGCTGTGCTTCCATACTTTGTGGCTATTTTCATGATGAGAGACACTGATGAGAAGAAGATTTCCTGCTGTATCAGGATTCAAGCTTGGTCCATGGGTATGCTAGAAAAGCAGTTCTATCGTGCCGCTGCGGACATACCATGGCGACGCAATAGTTGGTGCTCATCTGCTCCCCTTCGATGAGATTTGGTTTAAGTGTGTTGGGAGAGCTTCGAGTGCAAAGCGTTCTATTTTAAGGATGGAAGATGTCTGAAGGGCTATCGCTCAAACGGAATATTGCGTGGACCTCCGCTGGCTCCATCGTCCGGCTTGTATGCAATTATCTCATTACGATAGTCGTTGTACGGCTATCGCACGGCTTTGATGCGGCTGGCATGCTCTCATTGGCTATGTCGGTTTCGAATCTTGTCTCGCCATTCGCGGACTTTAGGTTGCGTACGGTCCAGGTGACAGATGTGCGTGGCGAGCATAGCGCTGGAGAATACGTTGCCTTGCGTTTGCTAACAAGCGGCCTGGCATTTGCTGTCGGAATGATCTATTCAATAGCGACATGCACTCTCGATGCTGTGCCTACGATAATTGCTTATCTCATCTCGTCGCTTGCAGCCAATATGATAGAAGTTCTACATGCTATTGATCAGCGGCATCTTCGCATGGACTATATAGGAATCTCCTATATGCTCCAGGGTGTAAGCAACCTTGTGCTGTTCTCAGCAGTTTTGTGGATAACTGACTCGCTTGTCTTGGCGTGCGTCTTTATGGCAGTGGCAACGCTTGTGATTCTTTTTGTTTACGACGTGCCTCGTGCCTCGCATTTTGAGATTATAAAGCCGCATATCGATTTTCGTTCTGCAGTGAAGACGCTTGGTTTGCTTTTTCCGCTTGTTATTGCGCAAGTATGTTCCAGCGCTGTCTTGACTGTCCCAAAGCAATACTTGGCTGCTAGCGTAAGCACAGCTGCTTTGGGAATATATTCATCCGTCGCGTCTCCGGCAGCAATTGTACAGACTGGTGCTTCATACATCTATAGTCCCCTGATGGGTGAATTCGCTCAACGCTTCAAGGACAACAAGCAGTCCGCGCTGTCTCTGTTTAAGAAGACTGTTTTCGCTATTCTTGCTGTTACGCTTGCTGCAGCAGTATTGATGCTCTTGTTGGGAGACTGGGTACTTGCTTTACTATACGGATCCGAGATAGTTGAATACAGCTACCTTCTGCAGGCAGCAATACTCTGCACCTTCATTACGGCATTTGCTTGGTTTATGAATGACTTGATGCTGTCGTTGCGAGACTATAGGGCAAGTTTTTTCGGCAACATGATTGCAGCGGTGGTTTCTCTCCTGATAACAATCCCCATGGTCGATTGGTTCGGAATGAATGGTGTAAGTCTTGTCGGAGTGGTTTCATATGCCGTGGCAGTAGCCGCTCTGACAGCCTTCTTTATCAAAGACTACAAAAAGGCATAAAGAGAATCATGCAACAACCATCGCTGTACGTCAGATGGCTGCTAGTTAATTCAATAACACTGAGGCACGATCTATTACCGCAGAATCAGGACATCTCATTTCCTTATGTTTGAAATCAATGAATAGCTTCGTCGATTCATATTATCGGCAGCATCGTCAAGAACCCTTGTCTGGCAAATGCAGAGGCATCAAAGTGATGAATCAGCTCAACCGAAAGAACTACTGCATATTCTCAGCGAACTACTATCCCTATCTCGGTGGCGTGGAAACGTTTACCCGCAATCTCGCAGCAGAGCTTGTGGAGGCTGGGAACAGCGTTGCAGTCGTGACCAACAACACGAAGCAATGCCCGCAGCATGAGATCGCGGCGGAAGGCATAGAGATCTTCAGGCTGCCTTGCCACCCCCTCATGAACGGCAGGATGCCTCTTCCGAAGAAGAACAAGACCTATTCAGAGATGATGGGGGAGATAAATGCCCGGAAATGGGATGGCGTGCTTGTCAACACGCGCTTCTATTTCCATTCGCTTGAAGGGCTGAAGGTGGCACGCACGGCGGGGCTCAGACCCATTGTCTGCGAGCATGGATCTGCCTATCTTTCGCTGAACAATGCCGTGGCCGATCTGTTCATCAAGGCGTGGGAACATCTGATAACGGCAAGAGTGAAGAGCTACCATCCGGCATTCTGTGCCGTCTCGAAGAAGAGTGCAGAATGGCTGAATACCTTTGGCGCTGCCTGCGAAGGTGTGATTTCGAATTCGATTGATGCCGCCAAATTCAGGGGAGAGGCATCTGGCAGGGATTTCAGGCATGAGCTGGGACTTTCGGACTCCGACTTCGTCGTCTGCTTCATAGGACGCTTCGTTCCAGAAAAAGGCATCGTGAAGCTTCTCGATGCCATGAAGCAGCTGGAAGATATTCCCATAAAGCTTCTCATGGCGGGAGCGGGTCCTCTGAAAGAACAGGTAGATTCATGCGGGCTGGATAGCGTATCTGATCTGGGAAGGCTGCAGCCGCCAGATGTTGCGGCACTCATGTGCCAGAGCAATCTTCTGTGCCTTCCGACACGCTCGGAAGGATTCTGCACATCACTGCTCGAGGCAGCTGCCTGCTCGCTTCCTTCTCTTATAACGCCGGTAGGCGGAACGGACGAGCTCATTCCGTCAGAAGACTATGGCAATCTGCTGCCAAAAGACTGCAGCCCGTCTGATGTAGCCCAGGCCATAAGGAGGCTCTATGAGTCTCCAGAAACGCTGAAGAAGCAGGCTGAGAACGTGAATCGCCTGGTCTCGACCGAATACTCATGGAAGAATACCGCTTCCAGATACATTGAGCTCAATAATCGCGTGCAGGATAGATGAGACACATTTCCACAATCCATGAAGCTTCCTCCAGATGAGCGTGCTTCATGGATTGCTTTCAGCAAGTTCGTCTGAGGTGTAATCTTGAGTTCCCCGCTGAATAGGTCTTCCATGTGTAGGGAGAGTAGTATCGTTTTATGGCTGTAAGGAATGTTGCGTGGCAGCAGAGCCTGCTGCTCCTGCGCGGAGGTAAAGACGAATGAAGGTCCTGCTCATCATACCTGCTTACAACGAGGAAGCAAGCATTCTGGGTGTCGTTCGTGGCATCGAGAAAGCCGGCTATGACTATGTTGTGGTCATTGATGGAGCAACCGACCATACGCTGGATATATGCAGGGACAACAGCCTCAACTATATCAATCTGCCCATCAACATGGGCATCGGCGGCGCTGTCCAGACGGGGCATATGTACGCTCTTCGGCATGGATATGACGTGGATATCCAGGTAGATGGCGATGGACAGCATGACATCTCCTATGTTCCCGACCTCGTCAATGCAATACAGGATGGTGCCGATCTGGCTATAGGATCGCGCTTCGTGGAACAGACCGATGGCTTCCAGTCGTCGGGCGCCAGACGTGCTGGCATAAACTGGCTCAAGCGCTGCATCAAGCATGTGACGGGCCTTACGATCTGCGACTCTACTTCAGGGTTCCGTGCATCTGGAAGAAGGGCAATCGAGCTCTTTGCAAAGAGCTACCCCTCTGACTATCCAGAGCCGGAATCGATTGTTGCAGCATATAACCATGGCCTTGTGGTCAAGGAAGTTCCCGTCAAGATGCGGGAGCGTCAGGGTGGAAAGTCATCCATCAATTTCCGGAGAAGCATCTACTACATGATCAAAGTGACGCTTGCCATCTGGATCGAGGGACATAGGAACAAATAGAGGAGATGGATGCCATGTCGGCAGCCCTGCGCGTATTCCTGCTCGCTATCGCGATAGTCTTTCTCATCGAAGTCTTTCGTCTTGTATCTGCAGGTAAGCTCCAGCTGAAATATTCGCTGCTCTGGATGCTTCTCTCGCTGATACTTATCATATGTGCGATATTTCCGGGCATCGTCTCGGCGTTTTCGGGCCTTTTGGGATTCCAGGCACCTTCGAATTTCGTATTCCTCGTGAGCGTAGTAGGTCTTCTTGGAATCTGCCTTTCGCTCACGGTGATTGTGAGCTGGCAGGCACGCGATATACGCCAGCTGATTCAACGAGTTACTCTCATGCAGCAGGATCTCGACAAGCTCATGAAGGACAGCGACGCCGACTCTGCTGATGGAACCACACCCAGATCCTAGAACATCTCAGCATCCGCTCCCTATTCGGGCATCATGGATGGCAGACATGGACAGTGCAGGCATACACTGCAATATGCAGGTCAGGAGACAATACCGGCGTTTCCATGCAGGAGAATACGCTGACAATTACGTTATGGAGCAAGATGAAGCACCGGGCTTATGAGTATGATTTCATACGATGCATTGCGATAATCATGGTTCTGGGAGTCCACTGCATTCCTCCTTCCACCGGGACGGTCTCCGCGCAGATCTATAACAGCTTCATGTATGCGCTCCTGTTCACCTGCAATGCACTGTTCTTCATGATGTCAGGCTTCTTCAACATCAAGGACAGCTACGATCTTCCCTCGTATTACTACAAAAAGGTACGGAACATACTGCTTCCGACGTTGGCATATATGTTCATATATGAGGTCTGGTATCGGGTGAGCTATGGCAGCTCTGGCCATTCGCTTGCGGTGCAGTATGTGCTGGATGCATTCTCGACCTACCAGAATGGTGTCTTCTGGTTTGTCATGTCCCTGTTTGGCATGCTGCTCCTCGCTCCGATCGTTGCACCGGCCTTCAGGTCGATGAAGCAGGAGCTGTATCGTACCTATATCGTTCTGACCCTGCTCTTTCTCTCCCTGTCGATCATTGGGTCAGTCACGGGGTATCCGACTGGATGGTCATATCCCTTCGGCATCGGCTTTGCACTGTTCTGCTTCGGAGCAGCTTTTGACATCGGAAGAGCGAAAGAGCACTGGCGCCTGTATCTTCTGCTCGCCGTGCTCTGCACAGCTGCAAGCACGTACCTGAATTACATTGGCGTTGCCCGTGCCAATGACGGATCGCCATTCTTTGCAGTCGCAAGCGTCTCCATCTATGTCCTTCTCTATGCATGGGGAAGCAAGATGAAGCCTAACAAGCTCATCTCCCTCATTGCAAAGCACTCATTCGGCATATACATGTGCCACATACCGGTGCTGCAGACCATCCAGCCATTCATGCCCTCCCTCGTGCGTCCTGTGGCACATGTTGTCCTCCTTGTCATTGTTCTTGCAATCACGCTTCCTATTGTCATGCTGATAGACAAGACATTTGTAAAACTGCTGCAGTCTGCTGCTGATATTCTCTATAGAAGAAAGTCTTTCGTACAGGGTGCAGCGGGCAAGAATGCCAAATAGGGAATAGAGAGAAGCATGCTGATCAGTTTTACGGCTGCAGTGATATTCGCGGCAGCGCTCCTATATCTGCCGGGATACCTGGTTCTGCGTGGATTTGGATACCGTCGCAGCTTTGCAGTTGGGATAGCTCCGTCAGCCGGGCTCATGGTCATCGGCCTTCTTGCCATAATCTATTCCATGGTAGGCATGAAGTCCTCTCCGATCGATCTCTTCTTCCTGCCGCTGGCCGTAAGCATCTGCATCTACCTGGTTCAGTACCTCAGGAAGCGTTCCGAACGGAACGGAGCCCACTTCGGACAGGAGAGCATCTCCATTGCGACCCTCGCTATCGTCATTGCGGTGGGAGTGCTTTTCGGCATGCTCTTCTTCGTCAGACGCCTGCCATCTCTCGATGCAATCTTCCAGCAGTGGGACTACCCGCACCATCTGAACGAAGTCAGGTCATTCATCGACTCAGGAGACCTCTCTCCTCTGCATGGCTCATCGTATGTGTCAGGACAGTCCATCGACCCGTTCTATGAATCAACGACTTTCTATCCCAGTGGCTGGCATATGGTATGCGCGCTTGTGTCCATGGAATGCGGCGTATCGGCGCCTCTTGCTATCAATGCGGTCGATTTCACATTCTCGTTCATCGTATTTCCCGTCTCCATGGAAGCACTGCTGGTCAGCCTGTTCCCCAACAAGAAGCCGATGCCGGCTGTAGCTGTGGTTGCATGCATGTCTCTTGCCGTCTTCCCCTGGGGCCTTTTGACATATGGTCCGATATTCCCGAATCTTGCTGGCTTTGCGGTTCTTCCGGGCATGATCTGTGCCTTCATGAATGCAGTTGACGAAAGAAAAGGCACCATGGTGCTCATCTGGGCAGCATCGTGCATAGGCATCTTCTTCCTGCATCCCAATGCTCTTTTCTCTATGGGCATCTACCTTGCACCCTTCATCATCCATACAATCCGGAGCAGAAATCTCACGCTCCGTCTTGGACAGCACCGCATGAAGGCAAACAGCATTGCAATCGTGTTCGCAGTGCTGTGCGTGGTGCTGTGGACACTGGCCTTCAACTCATCGTTCATGACCTCCACGGCTACCGTGAGCTGGCGCAAGTACGCCTCGGTGAGCCAGGCGGTAGTGGACCTGATCGCGCTCTCGTATGTCGATGGCTTCCCGCCATTCACCGCTGCGCAGCTGATTCCAGCGGTCGTCCTGATTGTGGGCGTGATTTCACTCTGGTGGAATCGCAAGAGTTCTGATTCATGGATGCTCTGGCCCTTCGCTATCTCTGCGGTGCTTATGGTTGTCGCTGAGTCTTTCTCCGGGGACAGCCTGATAAAGCACTTCCTTACCAGCTTCTGGTATACGGATCCCTATCGCGTCGCTGCAATGACGACAATCTTCTCGATGCCAATCCTTGTGAAAGGCATCTACTGCTGCATCGAGAAGGCAGATGCCAGCTCTGTGGCAACGCACGATCGCCGGCTGCACTGCAGAAATGCTGCAGTGGTTACGGTTGCCTATTTTGTGCTGGTGTTCTATCCGACCTTCCAGGTGGCTGGCATCGGAACGGTGAACATGGCATTCTCGGATGTCCGGGACAATATCCGGGTGGTGTATGGGTACAGGACGCCTCTGACGGCAGAAGAGCATGACTTCCTGGCGAAGGTCAAAGAGATTGTCGGCGATGATCTGGTGATCAATCAGCCATTTGATGGAAGCATGATGGCATATGGCACAGATGACATCAACTGCTATTACCGCTACTTCAGCGGATATGGCGGCTCCACCGAGACGGCAGAGAGTGTGAGCATCCGTCAGAGATTAAATCTGATTGCAACAGATCAGAAGGTGCAGGAAGCCGTGCAATTTATTGGCGCCAAGTATGTCCTCGTCCTCGACAACGGCGATATGGAGCACTCCTTTGCCTTGTCTGCCTACCAGGAAAAACAATGGGCGGGCCTCGAGGACATAACTGATGAGACGCCAGGATTTACGCCCGTGCTTGAGGAAGGGGACCTTTGCCTGTATCGCATAGACGATGCTGCATGAGCCGATGAAAGCGTTCCATCTAACCTGAGCCGCTCGACATCGTTCCATGGGAGGATGCCGAGCGGAAAGCATCCTTCGAATGCTATCAAGCGGTCTCATCAGGATAGAGAGAATTCCATCAATATCTGATTGAATTGAATGCGAACAGGAAAGACCTGGGCATCCGAGCAGGCTAACGGACATGGAACCACCCTTCCAGAATTATTGGAAGGGTGGGGCACCAGGGCAATCATTGTCTGACAGTGAGTTTGCTGCAGATCAGACATAGCAATCTATATGCCATGTATGCAAGCACGCCTATACAGAAAGTATATGCCCCCCACTTCAATAGCTGGCCAATGAACATCGCCATGCTTTCGGACAATGTCGTAATCCAGTCGCATGAATTCCATATCCCATAGAAGAATCCATTGTCATGTATTAAATAGACCATAAAGGTTGATTTTCCAAGGAAAGCTATGACTCTATTTGCAGGAATATGAATTCTTCTGAATATTTCAAACATGCATATCGCCAGTACAATAGGCACGATACTGAAGTTATCAAATCCCGGGATAGACTGTATGAATGGACCCTGCGAAGCACTCTGAAAATAGGACTGAATGTTGTTCTCGGTTACATTGTATCCAGATATCCATACTAATAAATATACAAAGCATATTACAATTATTATTGCATATATTCTTACTTTGCCAAATGGATTGTAACGTCTTATATAGCCACCAAGGGAATATAAGAATATTCCTGTAAGCAACGTTCTCAGTCCGCCTGTTATTCCCTCTGCAAGACTGCCAGACCAGCTGAATGATATGAATGCAAATTGAATAGTCAACCAGAGTGCGGACGTTCGCGCTTCCTTGAGCTGCGGTAATG
>ERZ791908.393-NODE-393-length-50283-cov-30.381640_pt1 | contig 50283 bp, 46 predicted proteins | sample MGYA00510144_ERZ791908 | MGnify/ENA primary metagenome ERZ791908 (study PRJEB30046, sample SAMN00792105) | human gut metagenome | study: EMG produced TPA metagenomics assembly of the A metagenome-wide association study of gut microbiota in type 2...
GCGGAGCGGCGACAGGAATTCCTGCGGTTATGCCGGAGGTCCTCAGCCATTTTTCAGTATTGTACAAAAGAAGTACACAACTTGAACAAATTTCTCCAATATTTTTCTGAGGTATCTGAAAAATGGTACCTGATTGAGTCATGAAAGTGCAAAAAGGGAGCCTGCTGATGCAGACTCCCCCAGTTCGTGATTTCCTGTTCAGGACTTACGCAAGCTCTGCCATTGCTTCATCTGCCGTGACAGGCTTTGTGCCGAAGCACTTCTGCATATGCTCGAGCGCCCCTTCCTGCGTCCCGACAAGGAAGGTCCTCGTTGCGTCGGTGACGACCTCCGTCGCATAGCCCAGGTTCCAGGCGTCGGCAAGCGTGTGGAGGACGCAGATGTTCGTGTCCTCGCCGACGGCAATGAGTTTGGTGACTCCGAGCTCCCTGAGCGTCAGATCGAGGTCGGTTCCGAAGAATCCCGAATAGCGCCTCTTGGGGATGATGAAGTCAAGTGCGCCAGATCCTGCCTCGAACTCTGGATTCGGACGTGCATCGCCCTTTATGCCATGGTCTCCCCAGAGCTCGAGCTCTCTGTCCACGCCCTTGATATGCTGGTCGCAGAGGAAGATGACGGGAAGCTCTGCTGCACGTGCAGCATCGACGACCGCAGCGGCCTTCTTTACGAGAGCCGCTTCTGCGGGGTCCTGCTTGTAGAGCGTGTCGTCTGCTCCGGAAACGAGGACATCGATCACGAGGACCGCGGTATCTTTCTTCATGGCTATCTCTCCTTAGTATCCGTTGTGCCCGATATGCGTGCGAGAACATCTTCGGGAATCTCTCCGACGGCAAAGCCGGTCGAGCTCATGCGTGCCATGTAGGTGCCAAGCTCATCTGTGATCTTGGCAGAATAGAAGGCAAGGTGGCGCCCGTCACGCTCCGCTCTGGCTTCTGCGATGAGGCGGGTGCCCTTCACGGTCGTCAGGAAATCGATCGAGCAGCTCACTGCCACATGGGCCGTGCCCGTGGCATTCGAGGCGATGGCTATCGCGAAGTCGCCGAGCGTGAAGATGGCACCGCCCATTACTTCGTTCCTCTGGTTCCTGTGGCGTCTCTCGATTTCGAAGCTTACGCGGGCATATCCAGGACGTGCCTCTTCGATCCTGCAGCCGCAGGCATCGCTCGCGAAATGGTCCTCGGCAAAGAGCCTCTTGAGCTCTTCTGTGCCAAGCTCTGCCACGCTGCCTCCCTCCATCGGCGTTCATGCATCCAGAATGGCAGCATATAGCCGCTTATGGAAGAGGCGCAACGCACAGGAAACGGAAATGGCCTTTGTCAGATGGGGCGTGGCGCCTGCTTGAGGTATTGCCGTGCGTGCTGCCAGTCAGGATAGGCGCGGGTGAGCTCCCGATAGAATGCAGCGCTGTGGTTGGGAACGATCAGATGGCATGCTTCGTGGCAGGCCACAGCTTCGGCGTAGAACATGGGATAGGCGGAGAGTGCCGAGGCGAGCCTGATCTGGCCTGTGCCGGTCGAGCAGGAGCCCCACCGCGTCTTCATGTCCCGTACATGCCAGCCGGAAGCTGCTGCTCCGACTCGTTCTTCGGCCTGCTCTGCCAGCTCGGGAAGCCGCGTCTCGAGTGCAAGCCTGCGAACCTCACGGATGGCATCATGCCGAATCTGGCACCCCTCATCGCTGTCTTCGAGCGCCGTGCGGCCGAGTCTGAGCGTCACGGTCTTCTTATCCAGATCGAAGGAGACGGATTGCCTGCTTGATTGGACTTCCTCGAGCATTACGGTGCAGGGCTCGCCCCAGAGCATCGTGTGGGAGCCGGAAAGGTAGCGCTCGGCGGATATGGCAGAGATCCTTCTCCTGGATGCCGCCATCTTCTGCTCTATCCATGCCTGGCGCTCATCCAGGAAGGACTGGGCAAAAGCACGGGAGCAGCGAAGCGGGATCGACATCACGCAGCGTCCCTCACGGGTTACACGCAGATTGAGATTCCTGACATGGCGCTTCGTGACCTCCACGGGGGTGTCACCTGCATAGAGGATGAAGGAGACACCTTCCTGCGAAGGCATCCTAATGGGCACCTGCGTGTGCAAGGCCTGCGAGGAGCGCTGCACAGGCGATGACAGCGGCTATGAAGGGGACGCTCAGAAGAGCCAGCACGATGCAGGCAAGGATGAGCCAGCCGAGCGCCTTGAAGGCGAAGGCAAAAGTCCACCAGACGAGCTTGAAGAAGAAAGCGATGATGCAGCCGACGAGCCAGAGCCCGAAGACCGTAGAGAACAATGCAATGAACACGGAAGGTTCCTTCCAATACGGTTGACGAATGAATTGTACCTGAGAGCGGCTTCGGCTATCGGATGTCCCGCACCGTGGAGCGCTCGATGAGAGTGCCGGGAATGCGGATGTCCTGGACCTCGTAGCCCGGCTCCCCTGCCTTGAGCGCTTCCTCGAAGGCGCGGGTGCCGCGCTGGAACATATCGAAGCGCATCGTCGTAAGGCGGTTTCTGGATACGGTGCCGCCAAGGGAATCATCGACGCCCACGACGCTCACGTCTTCCGGCACCTGCCTTCCGGCATCCTCGAGCGCGGCAATGACGCCCAAGGCCATCTGGTCGTTTGCTGCATAGACGGCGGTCATTGACGCGTCTGTAGCAAGCGCGGCACCTGCCTCGTAGCCGCTGTCTGCGGTCCAGTCACCGGCAAGGGGCTCTACTGCTTCAATCCCCTGCTCTTCCAGCGCATCTCGCCAGCCCTTTTCGCGGAATGTAGAGTCGACCGAATATGAGGGGCCGGCAACGAAGCGGATCTCTCTGTGTCCATGGGAAAGGAGATGATCCATAACAAGGCGGGAGCAGCCATACTGGTCGGAATCGATTGTCGTGCAGCCAGGGTGCGGATACATGGTCAGAAGCACGCAGCCCAAGCCCTGCGCGGGACGGAAGACATCGAAGTCCTCTGCCTTGATGCTCATGCTGACGATCATCGCATCGACAGGAAGGGCAAGCATGCGCCTCGTTGTCGCTTCGAGCGAGACAGGGCTGTCATCACGCTCCTCTTCCATCGTTATGGCATACCCATGCTCTCGTGCAGCAGTGGCGATACCGTCAAGCGTCGAGAGATTGCCGTACTGCGTGATGTTGTAGATCGTGAGGCCCACCGAATGGTAGCGGCCGCTCCTGAGCGAGCGCCCGGCAAAGTTGGGGCGGAACCCGAGCTCCTCCATCGCACGTGTCACAGCGAGGCGCGTCTTCTCGCTCACATTGGGCTGCCGGTTCACGACGCGGGAGACAGTCTGCTGGGATACGCCCGCGGCACGAGCGACATCCGCTGCCGATACCGGACGGTGCATCTGCTCTCTCTTCGTCACGCGAATCCCTCCTGCCGCTCCCCTGCCATTTGGTTCCATTGGCGAAAACAGTAGCACAGAGCCAAGAATCTCGCTGCAATTGAGCAATGAGTACGTTAACATTGTAGCGGAAGCAGGGAGGATGCATATGGTCGAGAGCTCGATGTTCGGCATGCTGCCAGATGGCAGCTGCGCTATGAAATATACGATTCCAGCAGGCAACGCTGCCCTGACCGTCACCGATTTCGGCGCAACGGTCCTGGGCCTTTCCGTTCCGGACAGGGACGGGAACGTGGATGATATCGTGCTCGGCTTCTCCGGGCTTGAAGGCTACCTCGATGACCCAGCCTGCTACGGTGCGACGATCGGACCTGTCGCGAACAGGACCCGCGGCGCCGAGCTCACGATTGGCTCGCAGCCATATGCACTCGAGAGGAATGATGGGCCTGACAGCGCAAACAACCTCCACTCGAGCCTGACGAAAGGCCTCCACAAGAGGCTCTGGGAACGCATCGAAGATGAGTCGGATGATTCTCTGACGCTTGCCTGCAATCTGGCAGACGGAGAGCTCGGCCTTCCGGGCAACCGCCGCTTCACCGCAACATTCTCTCTGGTAGAAGAGCAGGATTGCTATAGGGTCGACATACGCTACCGGTGCGAGAGCGACAAAGAGACGTTCGTGAACATGACGAACCACACGTATTTCAATCTCGCGGGCCATGCCTCAGGTTCTGCCCTCGATACGGTTGTCGCAATCGATGCAGACAGCTTCCTGCCGATAGCAGACGACCATGTGCCGGATGGACGCATCCTGCCCGTGGCAGGCACTCCTTTCGACTTCAGGACTCCCAAGGCATTGGGCCAAGATCTCGGTCAGGCATCGGTCCAGCTCGAGCGGGGGCATGGCATCGACCACTGCTTCTGCGCAAGGGGCTGGGAGCCTGATGGCAAGCTCAGGCATGCCCTTTCAGCTCATGATTCGAAGTCCGGACGTACGCTCGACATCTCTGTGACGACTCCCGGCATCCAGCTCTATCCCGGAAACTGGCTCGATGATCCGGAGGGGAAAGATGGGACGAGCTACGTAGCAGGCGCTGGCTTTGCGGCCGAGGCTGAGTACTTCCCCGATTGCGTACATCACCCGTCGTGGCCCCAGCCCGTCTGCACGCCAGAGAGGCCTTACGAAATAGGCATTTCCTGGATGCTTGGCACGTATGTGCAGCGATAGGCTGCCGAATGTTGGACAGACAAGACAAGGAGAGAACGAGATGGAATCCTCAAAGATGATGGAAGGACAGATGCGGGCGCACGAAGTCTTCGACGAAGCATTCGGCGAGCCAGAAAAGGGAGCCAAACTGCTTCAGGTGCATGCACCAGGACGCTCCGAGATCGCCGGCAACCACACCGATCATGAGGGTGGCCATGTCATTGCGGGCGCCCTCGATGTCGCAATCGACGCCGTAGCCAGAAAGACAGAAGGCACGCTGATCCGCCTTGCAAGCGATGGCTACCCTCTCGTCACGGTCGATGCCTCCGACCTCTCGATCCGCGAAGACGAGAAGAATACGACGGCTGCGCTTGTGCGTGGCATGGCGGCATCCATGGCTGAGGATGGCAGGGTGCCCTCCGGCTTCGATATCGCCCTTACGAGCACGATTCCCGTGGGCGGCGGGCTTTCCTCCTCAGCTGCCATCGAAGCGGCGCTCGGCCGTGCCATGGAGGCGCTTTGGGACGGAAAGAGCTACGATGCGCTCGAGCTTGCCCGCATGTGCCAGAAAGTCGAGAACGTCTATTTCGGCAAGCCCTGCGGACTCATGGACCAGGCTTCGGTCTGTCTCGGCGGCCTTGCCTTCATCGATTTCTTCGATAAGGAGAATCCCAAGTCAGAGAAGCTCGTCTATGACTTCGAGGATGCAGGATACGCCCTGATCTTGGCAAAGGTCGGAGCGAGCCATGAGGACCTGACCGACGCCTATGCCGCCATCCCCGAAGAGATGCAGGAAGTGGCCCGCACCTTCGGCAAGGTCCGTCTCGCCGATGTGGACGAGAAGAAGTTCCTTGATGCGGTACCGGAGCTCAGGCAGAAGCTCGGCGACAGGCCGGTGCTCCGTGCCCTCCATTACTGGAACGAGGACCGGCTCGTTCAGAAGAGGTGGCAGGCACTCCAGGAAGGCAATATCGAAGAGTTCCTGGCACTCACGCGCGCGTCGGGCAAGAGCTCTGCCATGTATCTCCAGAACGTGACGACCGGCAATGCCGAGCAGCCAGCAATGGTTGCGCTTGCACTTGCCGAGCGCCTCCTTGAAGACAAGGGCGCTTGCCGGATCCACGGCGGCGGCTTCGGCGGCACGATCCAGTGCTTCGTCCCGCTTGCAGACGCAGGCCAGTTCCAGGAGAGGATGGACGCCTGGCTCGGCAAGGATGCCACGCGCCGCTATCACATTGCAGAAAGGGGTGCTTTTGCATCATGGGAGTAGCTGAAGACATTGCAGCAGAGATCGAAGCCATCTGCGACTATGCAGCCGTGCACGGCCTGCTAGCCTGGGAAGACCGCATCTGGGCCTACAACAGCGTGCTTTCTGCCATAGGACACACCGGCCCTGGACCTCAAGCTGCATGGGCACTGGCCGAGAATGCAGAAGATCCTGCTGTCTCCCCTGCTGCATCATCTGACGTCCCCGACAAGCTCCTGGCAGATCTTGCCGAGCACGCGATTGCTGCCAGCAAGGAGGAGAATACTGCTTCGGGACGCGACCGCATCGCAATGGAGATCATGGGGCTCCTCATGCCAAGGCCGTCTGAGATAGCAAAGAAGTTCGCTGATCTGAGGAGCACCAAGGGCGCCCAGGCCGCAACAGATTGGTTCTACAGCCTCTGCTGCGATGCCGGCTATGTGCGCAGGTCAGCCATTGCCAGAAACATCTGCTGGACGCATGAGAGCGAATTCGGTCCTCTCGAGATCACGATCAATCTCTCGAAGCCGGAGAAGGACCCGCGCGAGATTGCAGCAGCCGGCAAGGCGCCTGCAGGCGAGAAATATCCTGCGTGCCAGCTCTGCATCGAGAACGAAGGATATGCGGGCCGTCCTGCGTCCGATGCCTTCGGCGCCCATCCAGCGCGCCAGAATCTCCGCATCATCCCGATCGAGCTCGGGCACGAGCGCTGGGGCTTCCAGTACTCCCCTTATGCCTACTTCAACGAGCACTGCATCGCTATGAGTGCGCACCACCGTCCGATGCATGTGGACAGGGCGTCGCTTTCCTGCCTGCTCGATTTCGTGGACCTCTTCCCCCACTACTTCATCGGCTCGAATGCCGACCTGCCTATCGTCGGCGGCTCCATCCTCTCGCATGACCACTACCAGGGCGGCAGGCATGAATTCGCGATGATGAAGGCAGAGACGGCAGAGACATTCGAGGTCCCAGGATATCCCGACATCAAGGGCGAAGTCCTCAAGTGGCCGCTCTCGGTCCTGAGGCTCACTTCTCAGAACCGGAGCCAGATCCTCGATGCAGCAGAGCACATCATCACATGCTGGAGAGCCTGGAGCGACCCCGATCTCGGCATCATCGCCCACGACGAGAATGGCGCCCACAATACGGTCACGCCTATCGTCAGGAAGCATGACGGCACCTATGAGGCCTACCTCGCTCTCAGGTGCAATATCACCTCGAAGGACCATCCGCTCGGCGTCTTCCATCCGCATGAGCAGTGGCACCATATCAAGCGCGAGAACATCGGCCTCATCGAGGTCATGGGTCTGGCCATCCTCCCTCCCCGCCTCGTGCCCGAGCTCAAGCGCACTGAGGAGCTCCTCCTCAAGGGTGCCTCCCTCGAAGAGCTCAGACAGGACGAGCTCGCTTCCGCCCATGCCGTCTGGGCAAAAGGGCTTGCGCAGGCGCATCCGGAGCTTGCGGAAGACAACATCCAGGCCATCGTGAAAGATGCTGTCGGCGAAGTCTTCTCGCATGTGCTCGAGGATGCCGGCGTCTTCAAATGGGATGAAGCCGGGCGCGCGGGGCAGATGCGCTTCATAGCGTCGCTGTAGCAGCTGTGCAACTGCATGCAGGAACTGCCTGCATAGGGCACGCAGATTGAACAAATGCTCAACGAGGCATTCCTGCATGCGATGACGCGTCATTGACGTAAAGGTTTGCAGGACATGTCCTGCAGCGAAAAGATCATGGCTTGGGGGGTCCGCGCTGCCCTTCTCTACCGTTCCTGGACTTCCTTGCCGCTCATATGCTCGATATCGATCACGAACATTTGCACAGCGCGCCCCGAGCGCACGATCTCTTCTTCCACCAGAGCAGGATCGGGATAGTATTTCATTGCGAACTGTCTCACGTACCTGATGTTCTCTTCAGGGCTGTCTATCAGATGGCATCTTCCGAAGATGACCGTGCTCTGCATATATGGTGCCCATGGCTCGTCCTTGATCGTTTCGTTGCCAAAGACCGTGAAGCATACCTTGTCGCTCCTCTTCAGGGAATCGACCTTATGCCCTGCCTTTGCGCCATGAAAGATGATCTGATTGCGCTCTCCGTCATAAAGGAAGTTGATCGGAATGGCATAGGGATATCCGTCGTCACCATTCACAGCCAGAACTCCCCGTCTGGAACGAGCCAGCAGATCCTTTGCAGCATCGATGCCGATCTCGTTTCTCTTCTTCCTTATCTTCCGAAACTCCATAGCTCGCATTCCTTATCGCTTGCCCGTCCTGCTGCTTGGTTCAATGCATCCAGAAGACGCTTGGCGGGACCGCTTCTGTGTCTCCGTCCTTCCAGAACGGGTGTGGCGAAAGCCCCTGTTCAGAGTCATCAGTCTCGCCTTTGATTATATCTGCCGCCATCCTTCTTGCTAAGCACTCAGAGAAATGGTGCGGCTTGATCGAAGCTCCAGCAATTGACATGCTCGGCTGTTGCATGGCCGGTCTCGTATCTAAGCAGCTCATGAAAGCCACGCATCACGGGTGCATGGGCGGGCGGTCTTGATCTGCTGTTCCGTCATGCTTCTTGTTGCATCCGTTGCGGCAGCTGCTATCAGACGATCAGCACTAGACCATTCATGCAGCCAAGCGCCACGCAGACCGCAAGCAGTATCAGCTTTTCGAGCGGGGCCTTGCGGGTGCGTGCTATCCAGGCAACAAGGACAAAGATGGATGTGCTCACACCAAGCACTGCAGGCACGCTGAGCGCGAGCTGGGAATCACGATCTTCAAGCGCACGAGCCGCGGCGTCAGTCCCACCGACGAGGGCCTCGAGGCAATAAGCTACGCGCGCCAGATTGTCGATCGGGCATATCTCGTGCTGTCACGCTTCACCGAGGGCGGCGAATCCGAGGTGCGCTTTGCAGTGTCATCGCAGCATTACGAAGTCGTCGTCGAAGCCTTCGGCATCCTGCTCGATGCCCACACCGAACGTGCCTGCCATCTCACCCTGAGTGAGCACCATCCAGGTGATCCAGGATGTCCATGACCACAGGAGCTCGGCGGGCATCATCTACCTGAATGACTACAACAGGCATGTCGTAGGGCGCTCCATCGAATCGAATGGCCTTGAATTCAGGCCGCTGTTCATCGCACGTCCGCACGTGTTCGTCCGCGCCGGCAGCGATCTCGCGCAGAAGGAAAGCATCAGGCCCGAAGAGCTGGCAGGCATGCCGCGCTTCGCCCATCTGCAGGGCACGGAAGGGTCGGCCGATCTCGCCGAGGAACCGCCTGCCGACCTTCCCTGCTACAGCCATGTCGCGCTCAGCGACAACGGATCTCTGGCGCGCCTCTTGTCGGAGCATGATGGCTACAACATCGCAACAGGAGTCTATCCATCTGACCGCGGCATCATTCCGGTGTCGCTCGAGACCGTTGAGATCATGAATGTCGGCTATCTCGTGCGCCACGATGCTGCGGCCGATGCGATCAGAGAGGAGTTCCTCGACCTTCTCTGTGCCCGCTGCGCTTCGCATGAGCAGAGGTGAGCCCCAGCGACGAGGTGCTGGAAAGGACGGGGCGCACCCATGCATGAGGCGCGTCCTGCCAGCCTCGGCACCAGGCCTGCTGTCCTGAATGCCCGTCAAGGCAGGGCGGCGGGTCTGGGAGAGGTGCACAATGCGGTGCCGGCCCTTCGTTTCCATGCTTTGGGCTCTAGACGGAAAGCTGGCTGCTCAGTTCCTTATCCATGCGGTTAAATACTCGTTATCACTTGCATGCCCTTGCCTTTTTACATCTTTTATGAAAGTAGGATGCTTTCAGTATCAATTTGCGTTGCACAAGATGGCTGAACGTCCTGCTTGGATACTTCTGGCCCGAAAGCAGCGTACCGACAATGAGGAGGCTGTCAGCATGACCAAAAACATCACGCGTCGCGGTGCACTTGCAATGTTCGGAGGTGCTGCAGCATATTTGGCCGTAGGTGGCCTTGCCGCATGCTCCGGCACGAGCGGCGAAAAGAAGTTCAAGATCGGTGTCCTGCAGCTCACCGAGCATGAAGCGCTCGACCAGGCAAACAAGGGATTCGTCCAGGCGCTCGACGATTTGGGCATCTCCTACACGATCGACCAGCAGAATGCCCAGAATGACCAGTCTGCCTGCCAGACCATCGCGCAGAAGCTCGTGAACGACGGCGACGACCTGATTCTTGCTATCGCCACCCCTGCTGCCCAGGCAGTGGCAGGTGCCACGACCGAGATCCCTATCGTCGGCACTGCCATCACCGACTTCGCGGCATCCGGCCTCGTCGCCTCGAACGATGCTCCTGGCGGAAATGTCACCGGCACCTCCGACCTCACGCCGGTCGACGATCAGTTCGACCTGCTTGTCCAGCTCCTTCCCAATGCCAAGAAGGTTGGCGTCCTCTACTGCACGGCCGAGTCCAACTCCGATGTCCAGGTGCAGATGGCAGAGGAAGCTGCAGCCAAGCGCAGCCTCGAGGTCACGCGCTACTCGGTCTCGAGCTCGAACGAGATCCAGCAGGTCGTCGAGTCCATGGTCGGGAAGGTCGATGCCTGCTACGCTCCGACAGACAATACGATCGCTGCCGGAATGACAACGGTCGCTATGGTCGCCAACGAGAACAAGCTGCCCGTCATCTGCGGCGAGAAGGGCATGGTCGACAACGGCGGCCTTGCCACCTACGGCATTGACTACAACAAGCTTGGCTACAAGGCGGGCGAGATGGCCGTGAAGATTCTGAAGGGCGAGTCGAAGCCTGCCGACATGCCTATCGAGACGCTCGATGCCAGTGAATGCACGCTTACCACGAATGAAGAGACCGCAAAGGCTGTGGGCGTCGATCTTTCCGTCATCCAGTAGAAGGATAGAGATCTGGCAGCATTCATCCTGCCATCCCGCATCTCTGCACGTGACTGTGCCCGGCTCATGAGCGCCGGGCACGCTTTTGGACAAGGAGGAAATCTCAATGCTTCTCGCTCTCTCCGGAGCTGTGTACCAGGGCATTCTCTGGGGCATCATGGTTCTGGGCGTCTTCATCACCTACAAGATGCTCGACATCGCAGATCTTACGGTCGACGGCAGCTTTGCCTTGGGCGGCTGCGTTGCCGCTACGGCATCTGTCACGCTTGGCCTCGATCCGCTTGTCGCCATCCTGCTTGGCACCCTTGCCGGTGTCATTGCGGGCGCTGTCACCGGCCTGCTCCATACGGTCTTCGATATCCCTGCCATCCTTGCAGGAATCCTTACTCAGATTGCCCTCTGGTCCATTAACCTGCGCATCATGGGCAAGTCCAATGTTCCGCTCCTGAATGTCGACACCGTCTTCACCCGTCTTGCTTCGCTTCTGGGTGTCTCCCAGAGCGTCGCATCCTTCATGATCGGCATCCTGGTCGCCGTGCTCTGCATCGTGCTTCTGTACTGGTTCTTCGGAACCGAGATTGGCTCTGCCCTCCGCGCCACGGGCCAGAATGAGCATATGTGCCGCGCTCTCGGCATCGATGTGCGTGTGACGAAGCTTCTTGCCCTCATGATCTCGAACGGCCTTGTCGGTCTTTCTGGTGCTCTTGTCTGCCAGAGCCAGAAGTACGCTGACATCAACATGGGCACTGGTGCCATCGTTATCGGCCTTGCTGCCATCGTGATCGGCGAAGTGCTCGGCCGTCTCACCCCGGGCAAGCTCCAGACCTTTGGCAGCCGCCTCACTTCCGCGGTCGTCGGCTCTGTCGTCTACTTCCTGATTCGCGCCATCGTCCTCCAGATGGGCATGGATGCAAACGATATGAAGCTATTCTCTGCCATCATCGTCGCCCTTGCCCTTGTCATCCCCGTCATCCTGGAGCGCAGGCAGCAGCGTCTTTCCTACTCGAAGGGAGGCGAGCGCTGATGCTCAAGCTCACGAATGTCACAAAGACCTTCAACAAGGGCACGGTGAACGAGAAGCCGGCTCTGCGCGGCGTGAACCTCGATCTTGCAGACGGCGATTTCGTCACGGTCATCGGCGGCAATGGCGCCGGCAAATCGACGCTCCTGAACATCGTCGCAGGCGTCTTCCCGCCTGATGGCGGTACGATCGAGCTCGACGGACAGGATGTCTCGCGCCTGCCCGAATACAAGCGTGCAGCCGATCTGGGACGCGTCTTCCAGGACCCCATGCGCGGCACAGCAGCTGACATGCAGATCGACGAGAATCTTGCCCTTGCTGCACGCAGGGGCCAGCACCGCGGCCTTGCCTGGGGCATCGGCAAGGCCGAGCGCGAAAGCTATGTCGACCGCCTGAAGGAGCTCGACCTCGGCCTTGAGACGCGCATGACCTCGAAGGTGGGACTGCTTTCTGGTGGCCAGCGCCAGGCGCTGACGCTTCTCATGGCCGTCCTCAAGAAGCCGAAGCTGCTCCTGCTCGACGAGCATACGGCAGCCCTCGACCCGAAGACGGCTGCCAAGGTCCTCTCGCTCACGCAGAAGCTTGTCGACGAGAATGGCCTTACGACCCTCATGGTGACACACAACATGCACGACGCCATCAGGCTCGGCAACCGTCTCATCATGATGCATGAAGGCCAGGTCATCTACGATGTACGCGGCGAAGAGAAGGCAAAGCTCAAGGTCGCAGACCTTCTGAAGAAGTTCGAGGAGGTCTCGGGCGGCGAGCTTGCCAACGACCGCATGCTCCTGTCGTAATTGTTCCCTTCACCGATTGCAATAGAGAGCCTCTCCCATTCCATCAGAGAACGGGAGAGGCTCTTTCATTCATCACGCAATGAGATTATCGCTCTCACACGGGATGGAATCTCTGCACTGGATTACTGTCCCCGCTCTTCCTGCTTTGCCTGCCTCCAGAGCTGGTCGAACTCCTCATCGGAGCATGCATCCAGAGGCTTTCCTGAAGCCTTGGCAGCACGCTCCATAGAAGCCCAGCGGCTGCGGAACTTGCGGTTCGCGAAGGCCAGTGCCGCTTCTGCGTCGATATGCTCCTTGCGAGCGACATTGACAAGCGTGAAGAGGACATCGCCAAACTCTTCGAAGGCGCGCTCGGAGCCAGAGGGCTCAGCTTCGAACTCCCCCACTTCCTCATTGACCTTGTCCCAGACATCATCTGTGGTCTTCCAGTCAAAGCCCATCTTGGCAGCACGCTTCGATATCTTCTGGGCCTGCATGAGGGCAGGAAGCGATATGGGCACAGAATCAAGAAGTCCAGGCTCCTCGCCGGTGGCCTCGCCCTTCGCTTCGCGCTCTTCACGCTTTACCTTGTCCCAGATGTCCGGCACCTCTTGAGTGCCTTCTGCTGAGACGCGGGGCACATCTCCTTCAGGCGTTCCGAATACATGCGGATGCCTGCGGATGAGCTTCTGATTCAGATCCCCGCAGACATCGTGGATATCGAAGGAGCCTTCATCGGCTGCAATCTGCGCATGGAGCAGCACCTGCAGAAGCACATCGCCGAGCTCCTCGCGCATATGCGCATCATCGTGCGCCTGGAAGGTGTCCACTGCCTCATAGGCTTCCTCGATCATGTTCCTTGCTATGCTCTCATGCGTCTGCACCCGGTCCCAGGGGCAGCCATCAGCCTGTCTCAGGCGCCAGACCGTGCGCGCAAGCTCTTCGAACTCGGACTGGCTTTCTGGAGATCCTTCTCGGCTGCGGGTGTCTGCATCTACCTCGTCGCAGAGCCTGCCAAGCTTGTCTTCACCCTTGGTCGCTCTGCCAGCCTGTGCTGCAGCAGAGACATCAAGCTTTGCGTCTTCGCCCATGAGGCCATCCTCCCTCATCTGTTCCGCACCATGATAAGTCCAGTTGCACTCTTGAGTCAGGCCCAGAGCGGATGATGGCAGCAAGCTGCTCAGTTGCATATTGCTGTCTGTTGCCGCAAGAAGGCTATATCGGCACCTCCTCTGATGCTGGCATAGAATCAAAGCATCAGATATGACGCACGGCGAGCTGGGAGAAGGATATGGCAGCAGATAGCATCCGCATCTTCGATCTTCATTGCGATACGTTGGACAGTCTTTCCATGCACGACGTGGAGCCCTTTTCACGCTCTGCCTCGAATGTACGGGAGGGAGACGACCTCACGCATAACAGCCTGCAGCTTTCGCTCGAGCGTATGGCGCAGGCAGGAAGCTGGTGCCAGTGCTTTGCGGTCTGGGTGCCAGATGACCTCTCAAAGACAGGACTCAAGCCGCACGAGTTCTACCGAAAGGTCGCATCCTATTTCAGGGAACAGCTCGAGGAGCACAGACCAGAGGTCTGCCAGATTTTGGATGGCAGGAAGGTGGAGGACGCCTTCTCGGATGGACGTGTTGCCGCAATGCTCACGGTCGAGAATGCCTCTCCTCTCGAGAATGGCCTCTCCATCCTGGATGATATGCGCTCTGACGGCGTCAAGATGATCACCCTGACCTGGAACGGGCAGAACTGCATCGGCTCCGGCAATGACACGCGAGAAGGCCTCTCCTCCTTCGGCATCAAGGCCTTGAAGCGCATGGAGGAGCTCCATATCGTGGCAGATGTCTCGCACCTGAACGATGCCGGCTTCAGTGATGTCCTGTCCCATGCCACCCGTCCTTTCGTGGCGACGCATTCAAACAGCCGCTCTGTCTGTGCTCATCCACGCAACCTCACGGACTACGAGTTCGAGGCTATCAGGGACCGCGGTGGCCTTGTCGGCATCAACTACTGCCGCTCCTTCATCGCCGATCGCTTCAACCAGGGAAGCGGCAAAGACTCAGGCCAGCCCGAGGTCACCTTCGATGAGATGAGCTACCACATTGACCATTTCCTCGAGCTCGGAGGCGAGCACATCATCGCTCTGGGCAGCGACTTCGATGGCTCGACGACGCCGTCCTGGCTCTCAGGTGCACAGGACATGCCAGCCTTCCATGCTCTGGTTGCCAGACGCTTCGGAGAGGACATCGCAGAGGCCATGTTCTTCCAGAACGCCGCGTCGTTCTTTGCGCGCAACGAAGAGGATTAGGAAAAGAGAGGATGCAGCTCTCTGCTGAGCTGCATCCTCCTATCTATACGATGAATTGCTTTCCTAGATCACGTGGCACTTCTTCCAAGCACTGCGCCTGAAGCGCACCCAGAAGACGATGCCGCGCACGGTCCAGTCGATGCCCATGGCAAGGGCAATGCCTATGACGCCCATGTTGAAGCAGATGCCGAGAATGATCGAGAACAGAAGGCGCACGACGATGGTCGTGAAGAGCGAGACGGCTGTCGTGAAGAATACATCTCCCGTCGCACGGAGTCCTTTGCCCAGAGGGTCTGCGAACGTGAAGGCAAGCGCATTGAAGACATTGTGGATGAGGACAAGCTGGATCGTGAGCCGCTTCGTCTCCTCGCTCAGGGCATAGAGCCCCACAAGCGGCGGCGTGACAGCAAAGATCAGGATGTTCCATCCAATCGAGAAGGCAAGCGTGATCTTCGTGAGCTTCCTGAAGTAGAACTCTGCCTGTTCGATGTCGCGCGCTCCCATGCACTGTCCGATGACCGTGATGTATGCCGGTCCCATCGAGACCGAGACAAGTGCTGCCATGGTCCAGATGCTCTGCGCCACTCCGTTTGCGGCAATCTGATAGGTTCCGAAGAGCGCGGCGATGCTCGAAAGTGCAACCTTCACGAGCTGGAAGAGGCCGCTCTCGATGCCATTCGGAACGGCAATGCGCAGGATCTTCTTCTGGAGTTCCCCATCGATCCTGAAGATCCAGGAGCGCACATACTGCACCGGATTATTCTCGGAGAAGCAGAACACGGTGATGAGGACAGCAGAGAGCGTACGGGAGATGAGCGAGGGCCAGGCGACACCTTCGACACCGGCATGCAGCAGGAAGACACCGATGCAGTTGCCGACGACATTCACGATGTTGGAAACGATCGAGATATACATCGTCGTGCTCGCCTTGCCGAAGCTGCGATAGAGTGCGGCCCCTGCATTGTAGATGGCAAGCATCGGATAGGAATAGGCTGAGATGCACAGGTAGTTGACACTCCCCACGGCTGAAGCCGGGGGATTCTCGCTTCGACGCAGATAGCCTTCCTCCGCCTTGCGGCGGAAGCTGGTCTTACGCCTGCTCCACGAGCGTTCGGGACGCTTACGCGTCCCCGGTTCCCGCAAGCCCTGCGGTACCGTCTGCTTCATTCAGAAGCCGCGCTCCTTCCCGCGCGATGTTGACCGCCGCGTTGAGGTCGCGGTCGTGGCTCGCCCCGCAGACGGGGCACGTCCACGCACGGACGGAGAGCGGCAGCTCCTCTAGGACATGCCCGCAGCACGAGCACATCTTCGAGGATGGATACCAGCGGCTCACCTTCACGAAACGCCGCCCGTGCCAGGCGCACTTGTATTCCAGCTGGCGGGCCATCTCGGACATGGAGGCGTCCGCGACGGACTTGGCCAGACGGCGGTTCTTCTCCATCCCACTGACGTTCAGGTCCTCGACCGCGATGGCTTGGCTCTCGCGCACCGCATCCGTCGTGGCCTTGTGGATGGCATCCTTGCGCTGGTTGGCTATCCGCTCATGGACGAGCGCCACCTTCCTCTTCTGCTTCTCACTTCTCTTGGACCCCTTCTGCTTGCGAGAGAGGCGCCTCTGCTCCCGGGCGAGCTTCCTCTCGCCTTTGGCAAGCGCCTTGGGGTTTGCAATCTTGATGCCATCTGAGCGCGTCGCGAGATCCTTCACGCCCGCGTCCACGCCCATCACGGGCGTCCTGGCTTCAGGCCATTCTTCAACAGGCGCGTCTTCAACCCCGAGCACGCAGAAGTATTTGCCGGAAGGCACGCGCTTGATGGTCGCAGATACGATCCTTCCCTTGACCGGGCGCGAGATCCGCGCTTTGACCAGGCCCAGCTTGGGCAGCTTTATGTGGCGGGCGTCGGGCACGGAGATGCCCCAGTTGGTCCTGTAGCTCTGCCTCGTGTCCCGCTTCGACTTGAAGCGCGGGTATCCGGGCTTTCCGCCCGCCCTGCAGCGGCGGAAGAACCCATCGAAGGCCCTCCCCAGGTTCACGGCCGCCTGCTGGAGCGCGTGGGAGTCCACCTCGGCAAGCCAGGGGGCATCCGTCCTTTTCCAGGCCGTGACGAGCTTCTGGAGCTGGTAGACAGACGGCGATTTCCCGGTCTTCTCGTATTCGGCCTTCCTGGTCTCGAGACACCTGTTGTAGACCCACCTGCAACAGCCGAACGTGCGCTCGGCAAGCTCGCGCTGGGCGGCGTTGGGGTAGATGCGGATCTCGTAGGCCATTGAGACGCCCATGGGCTCACACGCCCTTCTGGTTCTCGATGTACTGCTTCACGATTGCCAAGGGCGCCCCGCCCACGGTCGAGACGAAGTAGGAGTTGGTCCAAAGAGTGGGCAGCCTCTTCATCAGCCAAGGGAACTCCTCGCGCAGGTCGTGGCTGGTCCTTCCCTTGATCCTCTTCACGGCCTTGTGGATGCCCAGCTGGGGATCCACCTCCAGGAGCATATGGACATGGTCGGGCATGACCTCCATCTCGATGATCTCGAAATGGAGGCCATCTGCCACCTGCTGGGCTATCTGCTTGAAGCGCTCGTCCACGCCGTCCACCAGCACCGGCCTGCGGTACTTCGGGCAGAAGACCACGTGGTACTTGCAGCTGTAGACGACGTTGTTGTTGCTCTTGTATTTCATGCGGGCATTATACCACTTGCAGATAGCTATCACCTGACGGCGATGCGCGGCTTGACCCCATGCCTGAAGGAAGGGGCTTGCGCCGCGCTTTTGGTCACACAGGCATCCATGACAGAATCCTCGACCTTTCCGAACATGAGCCCCATCAGAGGCCTGTTGAAGATGAGGACGAGGATAGCGACCACGACAGACATGAGCACGGATGCTGTGAGGAGCTGGGAGGCAGAAGCTGCTGCCTGCTCCCTGTCCTTGCGTCCGATGTACTGGCTGATAACAACAGCACCACCGGTAGCAAGTGCGACGAAAAGGTTCAGGAATATCGTATTGAAGGAGTTGACGAGCGAGACGCCTGAGACGGCAGACTCGCCGACGAATCCGACGACGAAGACATCGGCAATGCCAACAAAAGCAAGAAGGAGCTGCTCCAGAAAGAGCGGGATGATGAGCTTCCTGAGGTCGGCGTTCGTAAATGTGGGCACATCCATTGATATCCATTCTTCAGAGTCTTGTTCTGGTACAAGTCTCTTGCAGATGGCTGCACATGTGTAATGCTTATAATGACTATCCTGTCTAAAATGAATGCATAGCAGAGCTTCCGTAAGTCTGTTCCGTGTCATCGGTCTCGCCTTCTGACATGCACCAGATCTCCATCGGTCGAGAATCCACCCATGAGAAGCACATACAGATGCTGGCACATCTAAACTTGTGGCATCAAAGCGATTCAATCGCCTGGTCTCGTCATTCGGCGGAGGGAGCATCCATGAAGATTGCAATGGCAAACGATCATGCAGGAACGGACCTCAAGAACCAGATCAAGGAGTGGCTTGAATCGGAAGGACATGAGGTCGTGGACTTTGGCACCTATGACCATGAATCATGCGACCTTTCCGACTTTGTGCTTCCTGCAGCTCTGAGCGTTGCCAAAGGCGAGTGCGACCGCGGCATCTTCGTAGACGGCGTCGGCTATGGCTCTGCAATGATTGCAAACAAGGTGCGCGGCATCTTTGCCTGTGTCTGCCAGGATCCGGTCTGCGCCGAGCTGGCACGGCAGCACAACGATGCAAATGTCCTCTGCATCGGCGGCAAGATCATCGGCCCCGTGCTTGCCATGGCAATTGCAAAGACCTGGATGGCAACAGAGCCCCTGACAGCTGCAAAGTATGTCCGCCGCCGCGACAAGGTAGCAAAGATCGACGAGGAACACACCCAGCCGCTGAAGTGATGGAGCAGGCTAGCTCTCGATTCCGAAGAAGCATCACTCTTCTCTGGACATGAAGAAGCCCTGCCGCTCTATGCGGCACTCATGCAGCGGGCAGAAGATGCTCTTCCAGAATTCAGCATCCGTGTCCAGAAGACGCAGATAACGCTCTTGAACAGGCATGCATTCGCCTGCGTGTCGCCTCTTTCAGTCCGCCGCAAGGCACGGATACCCCAAAGCTCCATCACGCTGACGTCCGGACTGGACCACCAGGTAGTGTCGGCAATGTTGGTGTAATGGCCCTTCCTGTCTGGCACGAGGAGGCCGTCCTGGATCCGGAATTGCTGCCGCTATCCTATGCCGACTCCATCCCGTCCGCAAGCTCGAGGCTCGCCTCTATCGCCTTGCGCGCGGTCTCCCTGAGCTCTGCCAGCCTCTCCGGCGTGGGCGGGAGGGATGGCCTCCTCTCCTTCGAGAGCTCTGCCATCCTCTCCTCCGAGAAGTAGCGCTTGTCGGCCCAGATCTCGTCCTGCTCTGCAAGGACGGCGCCTGCGAGCCTCAGGAGCGACCTCTCCGAGGGGAATACCTGCACGACCTTCGTGCGGCGCTTGATCTCGCGGTTGGTGCGCTCCTGCAAATTGTTCGTGCGCAGGCGCTTCCAGTGCGATGCGGGGAAGTCCAGATAGGCTAGGGCATCGGCCTCCGCCTCCTCCCAGATCTCCGCCGCCTTCGGGCAGCATTCCTCGAGCATCTCCGCTGCGAGGTGGTAGAGGGCGCGCACCTGGTCTGTCTCCTTCGCCCTGAAGACGGGCTTCATGATCCTGGCGACGCGCCTCCTGAGGGCCCTCGATCCTGCAGCCCCTATGCAGTCCCTCATGAGGTGGACGGCGCACCTCTGCCATGCAGCGCCGAGGAACACCTCCGATATGGCGCGCTTCAGGCCTTCATGGGCATCGCTCGTGACCAGCCGGACGCCTTCCACGCCCCTCTCGCGTATCCTCTCCAGGAACTCCTTCCAGGATGCGTGCGATTCGGTGTCGATGACCGCAAGCCCCAGGATGTGCCTCCAGCCGTCCGCATCGCAGCCTATGGCCGTGACGATGGCCGTGGAGGAGACGTGCCCCTCCCTCCTGCACTTCACGTAGGTGGCATCGAGCCAGATGTAGGGCATGTCCAGCCCTCCCAGGGGACGTGCCAGCAGCTCCTCGACATCCGCATCGAGGCTCCTGGCAATCGAGCTCACCTGGTCCTTCGAGAGCCTGTCTATGCCCATCCTCTCGGCTATCCTCTGGACCTTCCTCGTGCTCGTGCCGGTCTCGTACATCTCCGCCACGGCGGCGATGAGCGCCCTGTCGGTCCTCTGGTAGCGCTCGAGGATGTCGTCGGGGAAGAAGCTTCCCTTCCTGAACCTCGGTATCCTCAGGTTCAGCATCCCCACGCAGGTATTGAGGGTCCTCGGCCTGTAGCCGTTCCTGCTGTTGCCGGAGGCCGAGCACATCTCCTCGGCCTCCGCATCCATCACGGCATTAATGACCGACTCCGACAGCTGGCGGAAGAGCTCCTGGAGGTTGATGCTCCCGTTTGCGAACTTCGGCATCTCTCCTGCCGCGGCCGTGCACACGGCCTGCTCTGCTATGCTGTCCATTGGGCCTTCGTCCTTTCCACGAACCTGTAATGTCGCGATTCCAGATTCTAGGACGGGGGCCTCCTTCTTTCCCGCAGGAGTGCCTTCAGGCAATCAGGTGCTTACACCAACTTCTACGACACGATCGACCACCAACTCGCATCGGCGCGCATAGCCGCCTAAACAGAGGCATATCCAGGCAGATGGACACACCATCTGGTCATATGCGATGCAGCAGAACTTGACAGCGAGCTCTTTGCCTGGCTGCATGAGGCATGCGAGCTCGCTGCAAGCAAACGACGCGGAGCTTAAGGCGGAAGGGGCAGGCAGCCTGCTCAATGCTGTCACGCAGCTTGGCTGCCCATACGATGCTGTGTACCAGAAAGCACTGTTCGGTTCATTCGTAGAGCGACGCCTTTTGGCGCAGCGGACAGCTAGCTTCCTAGCGGAGCCTTCCGGCACGATTCGAGGCAGCTTTCACAGGTAGCAATGCCGCCCAGGGCGGTCTCCCTGAGCTCGAATGGCAGCGAGTGTCCGACACGCCTCAGCGCATCTACTGTCTCGTCGAAGAAGGCGGTCGAATGGATGCCGGCAAGTGCAAGCTCGCATGAGACGAGCGCATTTGCAGCAGCCGAAGCATTGCGCTTCTGGCAGGGTTCCTCGACGAGTCCTGCGACCGGATCGCAGACGAGGCCAAGCAGATTCGTGAGCGCGATGGCAGCTGCAGCCAGACACTGCTGGGGAGAGCCTCCGAGAAGCTGCGTCGCTGCGCTTGCTGCCATGGCGGAGGCGGTACCGATCTCTACCTGGCAGCCGCCTTCTGCACCGGCAACCGTCGCATTCCTTGTCACGATATAGCCGATAGCGGCAGCATTGGCCAGGGCATCCCGGAGCTCTTCCTGGCTGAAATCTCCAGCTTCGTTGAGAGCGGCAATCACGCCGGGAAGGACGCCTGCCGAACCCGCGGTAGGCGCCGCCACGATGCGGCCCATCGAGGCATTCGTCTCGAGCACAGCCATGGCATAAGCTGCGGCTTTCGGAAAGATGCCGCTGAATACCTGATGCAGCTTGTCCGAGGGATGAGATTCTTCGTCGCCAGCACACAGCTGCATCAGGGCATGGGCTTCGCCGCCGATGAGTCCGCCCATCGTGTGCATGCCATGCTCCAGCGGCGCTTTGACAGACTCCCTCATCACTTGGAGTACACGGTCGAGATAGGCGTAGGTGCCAGACATATCCTTGCCCTGCATGGCAAGAAGCAGCTCTTCGCGGTCGAGGAATGCACGTCCAAGGCTGATGTTGCAGGTGTAGGCATGCGCCAGAATCGAGGTGCCATCCTGATAGTCGAGCTTCGGGAAGAGCTCCTGTGCCTCCTCAGGCGTATAGCGCGGCGTAGCGGCACCCGCTCCTTCTGGGAGCGAGAACGCCGGGATGAACCGGATGCGCAGCACTCTCGGATCTTTCAGCAGCACCTGCTGTACCTCGTCGGGAATCGCGCTGTCCACTTCGAGCACGTTGTAGGCAAGGCCGCCCTTGCGTTCCCGCAGGATCGTCGAGTTGCCGATATTGATGCCGGCATTTCCCAATGTTGATGCCACAAATCCGAGAACGCCCGGCATATCCTGTTGGTAGATGATAGCGGCGCTATATTCCCCCGTTATCTCGACCTTTATCCCATCGACCCTGGTCAGCCGAGCTGCACCGCCGCCTATCGATTCGCCGCGTACGCTCAGCACTTCGCCCGCAGCATCACGTACCCAGACATCGACCGTATTGGGATGGCGGGGCTTCGTCTTGGAGTCGACCTGGAAATCGAACGAGATGCCCTGTGCCCGTGCAATCTCGAACGAATCGCGGATGCGCAGGTCGTCCGGCCTGAAGCCCAGAAGGCCTGCAACGAGAGCACGGTCAGTACCGTGGCCGCGATAGGTATGGGCAAACGAGCCATAGAGGGTGAAGCGCATCTCCTTCGGAGGCCGCCCCATCAGTTCATGTGCCATGAGCGCGATGCGCAGCGCTCCTGCCGTGTGGGATGAAGAGGGACCGACCATGATGGGACCGATAATGTCAGAAAGCCCCAGTGTCTTGCTATGGCTCATATCAGGCATCCTCTCTTGAAGGCAGCAGCATCTGCGGAAAGCCTGCATGCAGGCTTTCATGGCAGGTTCCTGCAGAGACATTCCAACGGCATGCGCATGAACAGGAGCTCCGCTTCGATGAGTCTGTTGTATCAAAACCGAGGTACCAGAGAACGAGCGAAGGGGCATCTGTAACAAAGGAGAAGGGAAGCGGAAACGCATCCGGGAAGACGGCCCCAAGATGCTTGCTGCAGGTCTACATGTTCCCGCTGGATCCAAGAAGCAGAGCCGATGCTTCTGCCGCTTTGTCCGGAGATGCTCATACGCAGCCCTAAGGACAGGCATATACAGCAGAATCCCCCGGCCACCTGGGACCGGGGGATTCTGCTGCCCGTTGCGCAGCTGCCTGCCGAGCGTGTGCGAAAGAGGGTCTTCAGGTTCAGTCCTTGGGCTCTCCCGCCAGCGCATGCAGGTCGTCTTTCGTGAACTGGACGAAAGCGCTATCCCCCACCTGGTACTCATGCTTGTTCTTGGGATTGAATTCCGTCACCTTGATCAGGTGGCTGCCGCATTCCACATGGTAGTTCTGGTAGTTGCCCATGAAGCGGGACAGCACGACCTTGCAGGGAAGCTGTCCTTCGTCGGCGATGTGAGCCGCTTCGGGACGCAGGACGAGCGTGATGTTCGATCCCGGCGCCATGTCCTCGACGCCGTCCACAGGAATCTCGCTCTTCTCGATCTTTGCAATGCCGGTATCGCCTGTCTTGGATACGAGCGTGCCACGCAGGAAGTTAGCCTCGCCGATGAAGTCTGCCACGAACTCGTCCTTCGGACGGTAGTAGATAGTCTTGGGGTCTGCAATCTGGTCGACCAGGCCCTTCTTCATTACGATGATGCGGTCGCTGATTGCCATGGCTTCGCTCTGGTCATGCGTGACATAGATGGCCGTGATGCCAGCCTCCTGCTGGATGCGGCGGATCTCGGTACGCATATCGACGCGGAGCTTTGCATCGAGGTTCGAGAGGGGCTCATCGAAGAGCAGCACGCCCGGCTCGATGACAAGGGCACGGGCAAGGGCGACACGCTGCTGCTGGCCGCCTGAGAGCTGGTTCGTCATGCGGTCTTCCATGCCCTCGAGGCCGACGAGCTTCAAGATGTTCGTGACCTTCTGCCTTATGGTCTCCTTGTCGAACTTGCGGAGCTTCAGTCCATAGGCCACGTTGTCGAAGATGTTGTAGTGAGGCAGGAGGGCATAGCTCTGGAAGACCATGGCAGTATCGCGCTTGTTCGGCGTGAGCTCGTTGATGGCCTCGTCTCCCAGATAGACCTGTCCCTCATCAGGGCTCTCGAAGCCAGCAATCATGCGCAGGATGGTCGTCTTGCCGCAGCCAGACGGTCCGAGCAGGGTCACGAACTCCCCTGGCTCAATCGTGATGTTCGCATCATGCACGGCATAGAAATCCTTGCCGGTCTTCGGGTCCTTGTAGATCTTGGAGAGGTGCTCGAGACGCACGCCCTTCTTCTGCTTTCCCATGGATCAGGCCTCCTTGGAAGTCTTGGCGCTGGTGCCGAAGCGCTTGATGAAGGCATTCATCAAGAGGACCGCGCCATAGGTGATAAGGATGAGGATGGTGGAGAAGGCGCAGGCTGTGCCGTACTCGCCCTTGCCGGCGAACTCGTTGATCTGCACCGTGATGAGGAAGAACTGCGGCGTCACGAGCAGGATGACGGCACTGATTGCCGTGATGGAGCGCACGAACGTCGTCACAAGGCCGCTCAGGAAGGAATCCTTGATAAGGGGCAGCGTGACCGTCATGAATACCTGGAAGCTGTTCGCTCCCATGTCGTATGCCGACTCCTCGATGGACTTGTCGATCTGGCGCAGGGCCGAGATGCCCGAACGCGTGCCGGTCGGAAGCGACCTCACGATGAAGACGATGACCAGGATGGCAGCAGAGCCGTAGAACCACTGCATGACGCCGGTATGGAAGATGCCGCCAGAGAAGCCGCGGATATAGCCGACGCCGAGGACGGTGCCAGGAACTGCCATGGCAAGCATGGAGACAGACTCGATGAAGCCCTTTCCATGGAAGTCCCTCTTCACGACCAGATAGGAGATGATCATGGAGAGCAGTGCTGTGATCGGGCTTGCAATGAGCGACAGCAGGAAGGAATCCCTGAACGCCTCGAGGCCATGGTAGCGCGTGAACACGAGCGTGAACCACTTGAGCGTCAGCGAGTAGTCGCGGCCCCAGGTCTTGAAGAGCGCGCCGAGCGGGACGCAGGCATACATGACCATAACGAAGACAGCGACAATGCCGCAGAAGATGGAAAGTGGGATGCGAACCGAGTTGTCGGTGATGAGCATGCGGCCGCGCGATGCCTTGCCAGTGAGCGTCGAGGTACTCTTCGCTTCGAGCACATACTTCTGCACGATGAACATGACAAGCGTGATGCAGAGGAGCACGACTGCCATGGCAGAAGCACCCTGCTTATCGTAGGCTCCCGTGATCTGCAGGTAGATGGTCGTTGCCAGCGTGTCATACGATCCGCCGATGATCATGGGGTTCGCGAAGTCAGCGATGGATTCGATGAAGGTGACAAGGAAGGCATTGCCGAGGCCCGGAAGGATGAGCGGCAGCGTGACGCTTATGAAGACCTTCCACCGCGAGGCGCCCATGTCACGGGCAGCCTCCTCGAGGGAGGGATCGATGTTCTTGAGCAGGCCCTTGAGCATCATGTAGCAGACCGGGAAGAACGTGAGCGTCTGCACGACGAAGATGCCCCAGTAGCCATAGACGTTGTTGTCCGGAATGCCCAGAAGCCCGCGCGTGATGATGCCCGACTTGCCGAAGAGCAAGATCATCGAGAGCGAGAGCACGAAGGGCGGAGAGACGACAGGCAGGATCGATACAACATTGAAGATCCTTGCCATGAACTTGCTCTTCAGCTCGACGTAGACCTCAACGTAGGCAAAGAGCAGACCGACGAGCGAAGAGACAATCGAGACGAGGAATCCGACCTTCAATGTGTTCGTGATGGCCGTCTCGAAGGAAGGCATAGCGAGTACGCGCTGGAAGACGGAAAGCGAGATGCCCTGGTCGGTGATAACAGAATCGACCAGAAGGATTGCAAGCGGATAGAGGATGAAGAGCGTCAGGAACGCAATGAGCACGATGATAGTCGTCACCATGATGGGGTCGGCCATGAGCTTCTTGCGGTCGAGTGCGGTGCCTTGATTTTTTGCCATAGACGTCTCCCTCAGGGACGATAAACAGAAAGGCCGATGCAGTCATACTGCAGGCGGCCTTTCATGCTGCAGGAAGGGGCCGGCGCCTCGAGGCGAACCTCTGCGCCGGCCCCTCTCAGGAATTGCCGCCACAGCAGCTTTGTACGCTGCGTCTACTCGGTCTTGAAGCGGTCATCGCCGCCGCCGAGGGCATTCATGACATCAGCGACATACTGCTCGGTATGCTCCTTGGCATCCTCGAAGTTGTAATCCATGACGTTGTCTGGATCGAGGCCATACTCGGTCGCGATCTCCGGCTGCGTCGCGTCATCGATGACAAGGAACTGGTAGGAGCCGTTCTCCTGGCCGAGGTTCACGCACTCAGGAGAGAGCGCATACTCGACCCAGAGCTTTGCGGCATCCTCATGCTTGCAGCCCTTGAAGATGGCCGTGGCGCCTACCTCATAGGATGCGCCGGAGCTCGGGATGACAAGGCCAACGTTGTCGTAGCCCTGGTCGACGATCTGGTAGATGCCGTCGTGCAGCATGCCGAGGCCGATCGTGCACTCGCCGATGCCGATGGACTTAGAAGGACCGGAGCCCGACTTCGTGTACTGCGCGATATTCTTGTCGAGGTTCACAAGGTACTGGATACCATCATCGTGGCCATACTTCTGGATGACCGTGTTGATGATGAGCTTTGCGGTGCCGGACGTATTGTAGTTCGACGACCAGATGAGTCCCTGATACTTCGAATCGATGAGATCGGGATAGTCCTGGGGAGGATCGAGCTTCAGACGGTCAAGCTCGTCCTTGTTGTACATGAAGCCAAGGATGCCCTTGTAGATGCCGTACCAGTCATCGTTCGTGCTCTTGAACTTGTCATCGATGAGGTGGCTGGCGTTGTTGGCCTTGTAGACCTCAAGCAGGCCCTTGCCCGATGCCACATTGTAGGGATCTGTCGTTCCGCCAAACCAGACATCGGCGGAGGGATTGCCGTTCTCTTCCTCGATCTTTGCCTCGACTTCGCCCGTGGAGAGACGCTGGTAGCTCGTCTTGATGCCGAAGAGCTCCTCGAAGTGGGACGTCACAGCTGCAAGGTATTCCTCCTCGCAGGAGCCGTAGACGACGAGCTCGCCGTCATTCTTGCCGGCATCGATCATGTCCTGGCTGGCAATCCTGTCGAGATTGTCGGAGCTTGTGCTCGGCGAAGAGCTGGAACCAGATCCCGACCCTCCGCATCCTGCCATGCCAAGCGCTGCCGCTCCCACTGCCGCTGCTTCAAAGAAGTTCCTGCGTGTCAGATTCCTCATGACGCAACACCTTTCTCCCGAGCAATGACTCCCCTGTCTGCACTGCGTTTGCAGTGTCTTTACAGTTATTTGAGTACACCTTGTAGATGGGTACGCAGAAATTTCGACAGACGGCTCTGATATTCATGTAAATGCATTTCTCTGCAATTCACCGAAAAGGTGGTTATCCAGCGTATATATGCTGCAGGTGTACCTCCAGCCCAATCCTCAGCGAAACATACAGAATCTGTCCCATTTGCCAGAGCCTGCACTGTGTCTATAAGGAATGGGTAAGGAGACAAGACGTATATGCTGCATTGCGGAATCAGGAGGTTCGACGTGTCGAAGCTGCAGGGACTTCTTTCCATGCCTGATGGCTCGGCTTGCTTCTTCCATCCACGCAAACGCTGGTTCTGGCAGGCACTTGTCACCTCATTCTGCGCCTGCTGCCTCATCGGACACTGGCTTGAATTCCCCTACTGCTGGATGACGAACAGCCTCTTCGGAATCGTCGACTCAGACTATGCGCTCTATCTCGATCCCTGGTTCCATCCCTACTGGTGCTACGGCTTCGGGGCGCTGGGCATGACATTGGTGCTCGAGCCAGCAAAGGATTGGCTTGTCAGAAAGTCTGGCTCGAGGAAGAAGGCCATCCCTGTCTCTTTCATCTGCGCCGTCTTTCTCGCTATGCTCATGGAGCTTGGCATCGGGCTTCTTGTGAACCGGCCTGATGCTACGGGTCACTACCCTTACTGGGACAACTCGTATCTGCCCTTCAATGTAGGTGGTCAAGCCTGGCTCTTCAACGATGTGTTCATAGCGCTTGCTGCAATGGTCTATCTCTGGCTTGCCTTCCCGCTTGTGGCGCATGCGTTCATCTGGCTTCAAGGCAGGAAAATCCGTAGCCACAATGCAGCTAACGTCTTCTTTGCAATGGCCCTTACAGTCTTTGCGGCATGCTGCTTTCTTTCCTATGCGATTCTGGCGCTCTCATAATCGGGGCTCTTTCATGCCTGCGCAGGCTGCTCCTTAGGTACCCATGCTTGTACATCCTGCATGCATCAACTCAATATCGTGAAACACATCCACTACGAGCCGAAGCCAGAAATGCAGGCATAGTACCGCTGGCAGCTATTCCGTTGCCGCAGGCGCAGAGCCAAGAGCGCAAGCTTCTTCTGCACCTCTCTTTGCAGCATCTGGATCGAGATAGCGGCCAGGCCCCTTGAGATGGAGCTCGCCGAAGATGCCGCTCTCGAACTCATAGACGCGCGGCTGGCCGGTCGGCACGTTGACGGAGCGGATATCGTCGTCAGAGAGACCCTCGATGACCTTGATGAGAGAGCGGACGACCGAGCCATGGGTCACGACAAGGACCGTCTGTCCCAGGAGCAGAGGCGGCGTCACATAGGACTTCCAGAACGGCTCGAGTCGGGCGATGACATCCTTCAGGCATTCGCTCCTGATCGTTGCCGGATTGGGTCCGCCAAGCCCGTCCTCTGCTGCTGTTCCGTAGCGTGGATCGCAACCCTGAAACCAAGGGGAATCTTCGTCTATCGCAGGAGGCCTCACGTCGAAGCTCCTGCGATAGGCTGCAAAGAGCTCGTCTCCGTACTTCGCACGCATGGCAGGACGGGTCTGGCCCTGGAAGGCTCCGTAGTGGCGCTCGTTGAGCCTCCAGCTCCGAAGGACCGGTATCCAGAGGCGGCCGAGCTCTTCTAGCGCGATATCGGCGCTCACGATGGAGCGGCTCAGAAGCGATGTGAAGACCGCATCGGGTGCGATGCCGGCTTCCTTCATGAGGACGCCAGCTTTCTTGGCCTGGGCACGTCCGCGCTCAGTCAGCGCTACATCGACCCAGCCCGCAAACCTGTTGACAGAGGGGTCCGTCCAGGCACTCTCTCCGTGCCGCATGATTATGAGCCTCGACTGTGCCATGCTGCCGCCTTTCCCACGTCTTCCTCCATCATAGCCAAGCGGTATGAAGACCCCATATCATGCAGCAGGATGCGTGGAGGCTCTATCTACCAGCTTGTCGTCTCTTCGTCGGTCACTGCATTCGTCCTCTCGTTCACGAGATAGAAGCCGACGATCTCGACTTCTCTGCCTGCATCTTCCGGATACCATTTCTCGACCACGAACGATTCGACGAGATTTCCCTGTTCATCGGACGTCTCCCCATTCGAGAGGATGCGGTACTCGACGGTGACAGACTTGTCTCCCTCGATATCCGCGCCGGTTCCGAGGCTTGCATAGGGGTTGCCCTTTGCGTCGGCATCCATCTCGAAGACGCCTGTCTTGGGTACGATTGCATTCTCTGCGAGATAGGAGGCGAGCACCTGCATCCTCTGTTCCATGCCGGCATACCCCGTGCCCGCCATGCCGATATCCGCAGTCGCGCCGGAAGCATCCTCGCTGGCAGAAGAGGCATCGGCATCATCTGCATCATCACGGGACGTATCGGCATCCGGCATGGTCACCTGCTGCCTCTCGCTGTCGTAGTAACTGGCCTCGCTCCATTTCTCCATGAAGAAGAGGTCACGCGTCCGCCAGTAGTCAGTCGTTGTCTCGTCCGGATCGTATCCAGGCCAGTCGACGGCAATGAAATCATAGGTCTGGCCGGTATAGCTCTCTGGCACATCCTCTGCAAGCATCCGCTCTTTCCCGTCATGCATGAAGGGGCCATCGATCGCCAGCTGGAGGGCAAGGCACAGAGCGGTTATGACAGCGCAGGCGCCAAGAGATGCCCTCAGCACCTTCGATGGCTTGCCGTTTCTGCCGTAGAGAGGTGCCTTTGCGGCAGCGCGGGCAAGAAGGATGCCGAGGACAGCGATCGAAAGCGAGGCAAGGAAGCCAGCAGCCGATGCATAGCCGCAGCGGAGCTTCCAGCCAGCCTCTGTGTTCAGACCGTAGAGCATGCCGATGAAGGCAAGGCTGTGGGAAAGCATGAGAGAGATGGCGAGAATTGCCACAGGATGCATATGCTTGGAATTCCGGATGCACTTGACAGCTGCCGATGCTGCCTCGGTGCCGCCATCCTCAAGCCAGGACCTGGCTTCGCCTTCATCAGGGAAGCCTTCGAATCTCTGTGCAGGCACTGCAAGGTAGCGCACAAGGGCGTCATCTGCTGTCTTTCCACCATCAGGAGCTGCTGCAGCAAAGGATAGAAGATAGCAGAGCTTGAGCTCGTCCCCTTGAAGGAACGCAGCATCCACATGTGAAAGCGCGGCAGCAGCCTGCCCGATCCTCCCGTCTTCCACATCGGCACGGGCCATGCCCAGAAGAAGCTCTGCTGCCTTCTTCGGGTTCTTGCCAGAAACGCCGTGGTAGAGCTTGAGTGCATAGTCATGGCGGGAGGCAGGAGCAAGCTTCCAGAGATGGCGGCGCAGTGCAGATGCAGCAGAGAGCATGATGCCCCAGCCCAGAATTATGGCAGCACCCAGAAGTGCAAGCAGCGCGCCCATGCCAGAGAAGGCATCTGAATGTGCGAGGAAGGACCACAGGGCAGCAAGGACAAGCAAGACGGAAAGGATGCGCGAGCCGATATCGAGCACTCCAGCCAGCCGTGCAGACGCAAGGCCAGATCTGTCCCACGCATAGCTCTCGGGTACCGGCACGCTGGAATCGTAGATATCGCGCTCTTCTTCCGACATGACGACTCCTCAGCTTGCCCTGAGAACTTTGGCAACCGGCTTTCCGTGGGCCAGCTCGTCTACCATCTTGTCGAGCACGCGCACATCGTGCATGAAGGGGTCTTCGATATCTTCCACCTTGACGCCGCAGATCCTGCCGGTAACGAGGTTCCTCCTTGGATTGAGGGCAGGTGCCTTGTCGAAGAATTCGCCGTAGGTGCAGCCTTCCTCTGCAAGACGATCGATATCTTCCCTCGCGTAGCCCAGAAGCCACTGGGCTACGGCATACACTTCATCCTCAGTCCTGCCTTTGCGGACGGCTTTCGCGACAAGGCAGCCCCAGACCTTCTTGAGCTGCATGCTTCTGACCTTTTCAGCATCTGCCATCGGGATTTCCTCCAGAGATTATATTTGCTATCAAACGAGTAACGTATATCCTGTGATTTTCGGAAAGTTCCTTCCCCAAGAGCATATCATCGAGTGAGCAGCACCACTACCAGAGAGAAGAAGGTCACTCATGAGCACAGCACAGGACCAGCTTGCCGGCGCCCTCGTCGCGCTTGGCGCCACCATCACCGATGCAATGGACGCAGCACCCGGATTCGTTCCCTGCGGCACCCCTTCCCAGGTCATCATCGATGCCCTAAACACCTATGCAGCAGCTGACGATGCTGCCATCGCACAGACGACGCCGAACATCCTTGCCTTCGTCGAGCACGTGAGCGACCACAGGGGCGTCACGGCTCACGAGCCTGCAGCTGTCAGCGGAGATGACGCTGAGCCGTTCAAGCAGGTCCTCGCCTTCGCCGCAGAGGCAGATCCTTCTGCCGTCACGCCTGACAAGGCCGAGTGGCTCTATCGCACGCTTGCATCCCTTGCCTAGCATCTGTCTGAAAATGCCATTGGCCCTGATTTGAGCCACGTGCAGATGAGGGCGGTCTGGCTTCTGTCAGACCGCCCTCATTCTTGTTCTGCTATGCCAGGAGACCTCTAGTCTTCCTGCTTCCTACTTGCCATCATCCGGTCGAACATGACCTTGTTCGCAGCTAGCTCCTCTGTATCGTCAAGAGGCTCGATCGCAATGGTGCCCTTGCCGTACTTCCGCTCGAGAGCGCGAGAAATGAACCAGTCAGCCACGCCGGGGTTCTTCGGCAGGAGCGGTCCATGGATATAGGTGCCCAGCACATTCTTCCAGAGACAGCCTTCGAAGCCTGTGATGCCGTCATTTCCCTGTCCATAGAGGACCTCGCCCAGAGGCTTCACGCCGCTCCCCAGGTGCGTTCTTCCACCATGATTCTCGTAGCCCACTATCGGATGTTCGCAGATGTCGCTCTTGATTGCGATATTGCCGATGATGCGGGGCGTGCCGCGGTCGGTATAGAGATCGACAAGCTCGAGTCCCGGCACACGCTCCTCGCCCATGAGATAGGACTCGCCGAGAAGCTGGTAGCCGCCGCAGACAGCACCAAGCACGCCACCATCTTCTACATAGGCCTTGAGCTCGTCCTTCTGCTGGAGCAGGAAGTCGCAGACGATCTTCTGCTCGCGGTCGGAGCCGCCGCCGATGAAGACGATATCGACATCGGCGAAGCTCGGCGTATCGCCGACGTGCACTTCGCGGACATCTGCCGTGATGCCACGCCACTCCATGCGCTTCTTGAGAACGAGGATATTGCCCGAGTCTCCATAGAGATTCAGGAGCTCCGGATAGAGATGGGCTATCGTGAGCGTCGGTGCATCGGTCTTCGGTGCGGACGTTGCCTCCGCGCTATTCATGCCTCTTCCCCATCCTTTCGAGCTCTGCCTTGGCCGGCCAGAGCGCACTGTAGTTTGTGAGCACGTAGAGTGGCTGGTCCTTCGGCATGTCCTTGGCCGCCTCGAGTGCCGCCGAGACATCCTTCGCTATCTGGGCATCGATGCCAGCATACTTGAAGCGCACCTGCAGGTCGTTTGCACGGAGTCCCCCTGCAAGGACAAGGAGGCTCTTTCCCTCGCTAGCAAGACGCTCGAAGTCGACATCCCAGATCCAGGAGATATCGCGTCCGTCGTTGTAGTTGTCGTTGATGACAATATAAGTAGCCTTCGGACGCTTGTCCTCGAGCAGGAGCTGGATATTCTGGTTGAAGCCTGCAGGATTCTTTGCAAGGTTGAGCACGACCTCGCGGCCATCTACATCGAAGTGCTGGAGGCGCCCGTTTGCAGGGCTGTAGGAATCAAGCGCACGCTGGAATGTCTTCGGATCGACCCCTGCCATGGTCGCCGCTGCAAAGGCGGCAAGCAGGTTGTAGACCATGTAGACGCCCCCGAAGTTGGCACGCAGATGCACCTGGTCGCCCGTAGCGATGCAGGTGGCATCGAACTCGACACCGGAACGCCCTGCATGGACATTCGTTGCCTGGTAGTCAAGCGTAGGACGTGCGAATCCGCACTTCGGGCATCTGAAAGCACCAAGCTGAGCATAGGCGCGATAGTCGTAGACAAGCTCGGTTCCGCATACCTGGCAGAAGGCACCCTCGGGGACGCGCTCAGGCGGCATATGCAGGTCTTCTGCAATGCCGAAGGAAAGCACCTTCATGCCTGCCTCAGCTGCACGTCGGGCCACACCCATGCTGATGGGGTCATCGCCGCAGACAAGCAGCGTCGTTTCGGGAGACGATGCCAGTGCACGCACGATTGTATCCTGCACACGGTCGATCTCCCCTTCGCGATCGAGCTGGTCGCGGAAGAGGTTCAGAAGGACCAGGAGCTTTGGCCTGAGCTCCGGCACGATGTTCACGGTGCTGAGCTCATCTGCCTCGATGACGCCCCAGTCGGCGCCCGATCCAGGCAGAAGTGCAGCCACGACGCCTGGCGCCATGTTCGCGCCAGCACGGTTGCAGAGCACACGCTGCCCTCCCGCCTCGATAGCGGAGGCGATGATGTTGTTCGTGGTCGTCTTGCCGTTCGTGCCGCAGACGACGATGGAGCCCTTCTGCAGCTTCTCGGCGAGGCGAGAGATGATATCGGGATCGACGGTCAAGGCAATGCGTCCCGGCAGCTGCGAAGCGTTGCGCCTGAACACCGTGCGGAGACCCCAGCGGGCGAGGTGCCCCAATCCCACGCCGATTTCAGATCTGACGTTCATGGACCCAATCTTTCTTCCATGCAGCAGCGCACCAGAGGCTCCAGACAGGATGTGCGGTGGCAGCAGGGCTGTCAGCGATTCCTGTCAGATCCAGCATGCAGACCCTCCCGTGCGCAGAAGCTCTATCTCTTGCAGAGGCGATGCCTTTTCAGGCTGCTCTCAGATTAGCATCTCTTGAGCAGAGGCAGGGCCCAAAAGATCCATAATACCCAGCAGAACCGGACCGCTTGGCGCCCTTCAGGAACCTTGTCATAGCCTTCCTCTGTCTGACTCAGTCTAGCTCAAGGGCATCGTCTATAGCCGATGTTGATTCACTCTACAGATTGGCTCCGCACTCATGCCGTGCCTTCTGTGGCGGCGCAATTCACGCCTGATATTCAGCTATGTGCCTGGATGTCAGATCTATCAGGCTATGTGCGATGCAGCAAGAGCAAGTACTCCTGGGAACCACGAGGTGAAGCGCTCAGGATGGGAAGTCACCTCATCAATTGTCTGCCGAAGCGGCACCCAGCTGAGCTCTTCCGCTTCTTCCGGGTCTGCATGTGGCTGACCTGAGCAGCGAGCCAGAAAGACATGGTCGCACTCATACTCGATGAGGCCCTGGGCAAAGACGGTGCGGTAGACGTAGGTGCCGATATCCTCTGTGCCCGAGACAGCGTCTGCTGGAAGTCCCAATTCCTCATTGAGCCGGCGCACGGCTGCTTCTCCGAGCTCTTCGCCATACCGCGGATGCGAGCAGCAGGAATTGGTCCAGAGGCCGCCTGAATGGTATTTCCCCTGCGCCCTCTTCTGGAGCAGGATTTCTGTCCCCTGCTCAGTCTTTCGCCAGAGCAGCACAGAAAATGCTCTGTGGAGGAGGCCGCTCCTATGTACTTCGGTCTTTGTGGAAGAGCCGAGCGGCCTGTCCATGAGGTCCACAAGCACGAGGCGGTCATCGCCGGCTTCATCCACAGAGCCCAGCATGCTATCCCTCCCAGGGATGGAACTTGTCATAAGGCAGGCCGAACTGCATGAGGATCTTCCCCACGATATGGTCGACCTGCTCGTCTGTCGTCTTCGCCCCATTATAGAAGGAGAGCACCGGCGGAAGGACCGTATAGCCATCCTCGGCCACCTGCAGCATGTTCCTCAGATGCGCAGGAGATAGCGGACACTCCCTCGGCACGAGAACGACCTTGCGGCCTTCCTTCCGGCAGACGTCGGCAGCGCGTACCAGAAGATCGTCGTCGAAGGCACAGGCAATGGCCGCCAGGCTCTTCATGGAGCAGGGAGCTACGATCATGCCGTCGGTCAGATAGGATCCGCTCGAGATGGCGGCACCCATATCGTGATTGTCGTAGACGTGATCTGCAAGCGCCTCGACGTCGTCGATATCCGCATCGCTTTCCCGCCTGAAGATCTCGTGCGCCCCTTCGGAGATCACAAGATGCGTCTCGATGCCGGGCAGAGCATGGAGCGCTTCGAGGACACGATGGCCAAGCTCTACTCCTGAGGCCCCGGAGATGCCGACAATGATGCGCTTCATGCTTCTGCTCCCTTCCATGCAATCAGTACGCAAGCTCGTCTGCCCACTTCTGCTTGTCGATCTCGAGGAACTGCGAACGGATGAAGCGGTTCTGGAGGCCATAGGGCACCGTGCAGTCGAAGATTGCCTTGCAGGCGATGCCGTGGACCCGGATCGAGGGATCCATTGCCGGATCATTCGAGGGGTCGAGCACATGGCAGTGGCAGCCAGGGATTGTGATGAGGTCGGTATCTGCCTGGAACCTTGTCGTCATTGCCCACATGACATCGGAAATATCGAAGATATCGACATCAGGGTCGACGAGGAAGACATGCTTGAGCTCGGAGAAGGCAGAGAAGGCAAGAAGCGCTGCATTCCTCTGCCTGCCCTCATCGCTCTCGGCAGACTTTCTGAACTGCAGGATTGCGACGAACTTGCCGCCTCCGCAGGGAGCGGCATGCACATTGAGGAGGCGTCCTGGCATGGCAGCCTCGACCATGCGGTAGATGGATGCTTCGGTCGGGATGCCTGCCATCGACACATGCTCCAGGGAAGGGCCGATGCAGGACTGCATGATCGGATGCGTGCGCGTCGTGACCGCCGTCACATGCACGACATTCACGTTGCCCTTGGCATCTCCCGTATATCCCGGGAACTCAGGCATGGCCTTGCCTGTATGAGAGTTGATGTCCTCCTGGATGGTATCCGTGCAGGAGAGATAGCCCTCGATCACATACTCCGCATTCGCGATGCAGCGCTGGTCGACCGTGAGGCACTTTGCGAGCTCGACCGGACGGTTTCTCAAGGCTCCTGCAATCTGGAGCTCGTTATAGCCGAGCGGCGTTGTCGGCGCCTCGAAGCCGGCACACATATAGACTGCAGGGTCGAGGCCGATGGAGATCGATATCGGCATATCTCTCCCCTGCTTCTTGTACTTCTCGAGGAAGGCGCCAAGATGGCGGGAGCCCGGCGTGATGAACATCGCGAGCGAATCCTTGCCCTCGATGCAGAAGCGATGGATCGTCACATCGGAGGTGCCATTCTCAGGATTGGTGCCCATGGCAAGGCCCATCGTGATATAGGGGCCAGCATCCTCAGGCGTGTTCGTCGGCGCCGGCACGAGCTTTCTCAGGTCGAAGCCAGGCTCGTCTGCACGGTAGACCTGCTCCTGACAGTCGACATGTGCACCTTCCTCGATCATCTCAGGGGCAATCGTGTGCTTGAGCTTCTCTGCCATCTCGATGCCCAGATGCTCTGCATCGAGCCCCAGAAGATTGGCCACACGCTTCCTGCTTGCCAGAAGGCCGATAGCAACACGCGCATCATCGAAGCCCTTCACGTGGTTGAAGAGCATGGCAGGGCCTTCCTTGGTAGGACGCATGACCGTGCCGCCTGCGCCGACATAGCGATAGACGCCCGAAATCTCTGCATCGGGGTCGGCCTCTGTATCGGTCACGAGCAGCTGTCCTGGCTGGTCCTTGAGATAGCCGATCGCGCTTCTGAGGTCATGGATATCTGGCATCATGCATCATCCCTTCTGGCTTCCTGCCTGTCAGCGGAAAGCATAGCGGTGTATACCAGGTATCGGGTCAAGGGAAGATCTCAGAAACTCTTCCTCAGACTCCATCGGCAATGCGGATCTCGAGGCGGCAGAAATCGGCATCCTGCCCCTCGGGCCTCATCGCTGCATCGAGAAGGCAGCAGGAGACGACCTGTCTATCCGGCACAAAGCGATGCTTATCCATCCAGGCAAGAAGCTTGCCTGCCGGCTTCGGATCATACGGCATGGACGAGGTATAGAGCGTCACATATGTGCCTTCAGGGAGCTCGATGGTCTCAAGCTCCTCTGCCAAATCATTCCTGGGCAGAAGCACGATGCTGCCTGCTCCCTGAAGCGGTGCATCTCCTCTGAGCGCTGCAGTCTGAAGCAGGGAACCAAAGCCCCTCGAAGGCAGAAGGCCTGCATCAAGGACCTGGTCCCAGGCATGCATGAGCGAGAGATGGAGCTTCCGTTCATCCATTTCGGCATCCGGATAGGGCGCGAAGGCAGCACGGCGTCTCGGCAGCCACTCGATATGGGGCAGGCCAGCATCTGCAAGCTTTGCATCCATGTGCTCGTAGATGCCCGAGAGCTGCGTGAGCTCCTCGACCTGGAGCTCGAGCTCTTCTATCTTCTGCTCGGCAGCGCACTTGCGCTCATCTATGAGCGAGAGCATGCCAGAGGGAGAAGGCGCATCGAGGAAGCTCTCGATCTTCGCAAGCGTCACGCCCATCTCTTTCAGAAGGCAGATGAGTCGCAGTCGTGGTATCTGGTCTGCACTATAGAAGCGATAGCCGCTCCCGTTCACATAGGCTGGCTTCAGGAGCCCCTTCCGGTCGTAGAGAATGAGCGTCTGGCGCGATATGCCATGCATCCCCGCCATCTCGCTGATCTTGATGAGGTCTCGCTCCATCGCATCCATCCCTTCGCTCTCAAGACCAGCATAGACGAAAAGATGCGAAATCTGGCGCATCTGGCACGCAGGCGGTGCATCTGTCCCTAGACAAGCCCCAGCTTCCGCGCAGCCGCCTTCGCTTTGGCACGTGTCGTCACGCCGAGCTTCTGCATGATATGGGAGACATGGGCCTTCACGGTCGGAAGCATGATGTCTAGGATCTCGCCGATAGCGGCATTCGAGAGGTCTGCGGAATGAGCCGGAGCGCCTTCTCCTCGGACCACGTGAGGGGACGCTCGAGCTTCACTGGAGGCTGCGTGTATGTCGGATAGAACGTCGCCTGCTGCCGTACGAAAGCGATTGTCCTGGCGAGGAACTTCGGGCCCTCGTTCCAGTCCGACTCCTGGGGCAGGGGAAGCACTGCGATGTCGAAGGTGGCAATAGGCTGCACGGAGCTGAAGCGGGAAGCAGAAGCCAGCGCCCATGCAAGCGGCTCCCGCCAGCTTCCGCCCTCGCCGTCAAGGCTTTCAGAGGTGTCGCCCTCTTCTTCTATCCGGGGAAATGGCAATGGCTGTGATCGTGTCGAGCATGATGAGGTCGATCGGATGCTCGCAGCGCTCGAAGATACGTCGCCACGGGGCAGGCATCGCATCGATATTCGGGATGAGGAAGTTCTCGCCACGCACAAGGAAGCTCTCCCTAATCTTCAGTATGATCTGGCGTGCATCTTCAGCAGATCCATAGGTAATCTGCGTTCGGGCAAGCAGTCCTGTCGCAGCGAACTCAGCATCGTGAGAGCCATGGAGATAGATGTCCTGGATCTTCGACGTGATGCCCAGCATCCTGGCACGCACATCCTTGCCACGCAGAAGGGCGCTCTCGCCAATGCCACAGTCAGGAAGGCAGACGCCATCAGATTCTCATGCACGCTCGACCGGCTTTGCAAACTCGCGATAGAGCGCGGCATCGTCGGGCGTCCAGACGCTGAAGCTACGGCCGCCATTGATGATGGTAGGAAGTCCGTTCGTGCGGAAAAGGTGAAGCTGCGGTAGGCAGGCTCATCCTCATCCATGTCCTGGGAAATCAGGGGCATGAGATCGACGGCAGAGTCAGCCGAGCGGACGAGGCAGGCGATATCGAGATAGCGGATATCAGCCTCGAGCTGCTTTTGCTTCTCGAAGCTATGGCCAGGACGTGCTGCATAGGCACAGAGCCGGTCATACCATGAGCGGAACACGTCGAAGTCGGCCCTCAGACCATGGAAAGGCCCATCATAAGGTCAGGAGAGTCTTGTGCCTCATCTTCGGGAACCGCAAGATAGTAGGGTCGAGCTCGCGGAAATGCCCATTGCGGGAATCTTCATGGGCATGGCGCTCGAGGAGCTGGATGACCTTGGCATGGCGGCCGCAGGGATCGTAGCAGCGTACGGCCATGACGGCATCGCTGCCTCTCGAAGTTTGCTGCGCCTTGAGGTAGAGCGCTTCGCGCTCCTCCAGGCTCCATTCCTGCTTCGTCTTCCAGATCAGGAAGTCCTGGAAGATCGGCCAGAGCCTGAATCGACCGATGCCATCTTCGCTGAACATGCGGGTTGTCCGCTGGAGACGGCGTATCACGCTCTCGGCGTTGCTGTGGCCGGCAAGCGCCAGCGCGAGGCCTATATCGAAGCGCTCAAACGGAGCGACGCTCAGGACAAGCGTGCGTTCCTCTGCAGGATGCGGTGCAAAGACGCTCCCTGCATAGAGACGAAGAAACGCAGCTTCGCGGATTCCAGTATCTCCTGAGTGAAATGTGGATGCGTTCCCTTGATGCGGGCCGTACGCTCCATCTCGTTCATCGCAAGCTCGATCATGAGCGGGTAGCCCTTGGCGCTAGCTCATACTCGGCTAGGCATCCCAGAAGCGGGCAGCGGCCACAGAGCACGAAGAGCATCGAGGGATAGGCTGCCACCGCTTGAATGGGCGAATTCTTGCCTGATTCAGCCACCAGCTGGAGATTGTCGTTGAGGATGGCTTCCTTGTGCGAAGAGCCCTGAGGCACACCTCCGAGACGCCCTGCAAGCTGATCAGGAAAGCCGAAAGCAGATGCATCTGTAGGAAGGATGTCGTAGCCGTTCTGGAGTAGCAGCTCGTGGGCGCAGACGGTCTTGCCGCAGCCAGCCGGAGCACTGCAATGATGACCCGGCAGCTTCCCTGCGCATCGCCGAAAGAGCCGGTACCCGATACGCCGTTCTTGCCATCCCGCAACCTCCAGGGCGCGCACTGGTTACATTCCGTACATGCCAGAAGCAGATGATTGCGGAAAGCAGGAAGAGGTCCTGCAGGCAGGCTTTTCATGCTGCATCGCTTGGGAAGGAGTCCATCATGAACCATGGGGATATCTCGTCGAGCGCGGACACCGTCGGTGTCGCTGTCGTCAACTGGAAGATGCCAAGGCTCCACGATCAGGCAGGCATACTCCAGAACTGCCAGAAGATCGCCGACTATATCAAGGGTCTCAAGAGCGGCCTGCCTGGCCTCGATCTCATCGTCTTCCCGGAGTACAGCACCCACGGCATCATGTACGATTTCGATGAGATGATGGCAAACGCCACGACCGTCGATGGGCCTGAGGTCGCCATCTTCAAGAAGGCCTGCATCGAGAACCATGTCTGGGGCGTCTTCTCCCTTACTGGCGAGCGCCATGAAGAGCATCCGAAGAAGGTGCCCTACAACACCTTGGTCCTCATCTCCGACACAGGAGAGATTGTCCAGAAGTACCGCAAGATCAGCCCCTGGACGCCTATCGAAGGCTGGTATCCGGGAGACCGCACCTATGTCTCCGAAGGCCCCAAGGGCATGAAGGTCTCTCTCATCATCTGCGATGACGGAAACTACCCCGAGATCTGGCGCGACTGCGCGATGCGCGGAGCCGAGCTCATCATCCGCTCCCAGGGCTACATGTATCCCGCCGAGCAGGAAGAGGTCAATGTCGTGCCGGTCATGGCATGGTGCAACAATGTCTATGCTGCCGTATCCAATGCAACCGGCTTCGACGGCGTCTATTCCTACTTCGGCCATAGCTCGATCTGCGGCTTCGATGGCCATATCCTCGGCATGACCGGAACCGAAGACTACAGCTACCAGTACGCGCAGCTCTCGATCTCTGCTATCCGCGATGCCCGCAAGAACTGGCAGTCGCAGAACCACCTCTACAAGCTGCTGCACCGCGGCTACACCGGCACCATCAACTCAGGCGAAGAGCGCTATGGCGCACCGGAGTGCCCGTTCGAGTTCTACAGGAACTGGGTCGAAGATCCTGCCGGCACGCAGAAGAAGGTTGAAGGCATGACGCGTCAGCTTCCGGGAGTGAAATGGGCGCCGATCGACGGCATCCCCCACGAGGAATAGCATCTCTTCCAGAGCTTCATGTGAACGCCTCCTGCAAGACATGCCAGGAGGCGTTCTGCTGCCGCAGTCCGCTTCAGATGCGGCTGACATGAGTAGTAGGATGGTGGCAGGCATTATGGGCCGAAGGCAGGCTGCCTTCGGCCCACTGAAGCGAGAGGACACTATCATGGAATCCAGAGTCGATATGGCTACAGCCCGCCACCGCCGTGGCTATAACTGTGCGCAGGCTGTTGCCTGCACGTACTGCGACCTTTTCGGGGTCGACGAGAAGACGATGTTCCGTGCAGCCGAAGGCCTTGGTCTCGGCATGGGCGGCATGGAAGGGACCTGCGGAGCCCTTTCGGGCGCATGCATGATCGCAGGCCTTGCCACGAGCGATGGGAACATCGAGGCGCCACATACGAAGGCCAAGACCTATGGCGTGTCCCGTGAGCTCGTCAACCGCTTCAACGAGGCAGTCGGCTCCACCCGCTGCGGCACAATCAAGGGCCAGGGCACCGGCAAGGTCCTCATGCCCTGTCCGGCCTGCGTGACCTGCGCCGCGCAGATCCTCGAGGATGTCGTGCTTGCAGACAAAATCAACACGTAGCGCGAACCCATCGCTCGCCATCCCAATGCATGCCATCCTGCGGGACTTCCTGTCTGCAGGATGGCATGCTTTTATCTCAAGCTCGTTGCAGTCTCGTAGATGCTGCTCTTCGGGCCTCTCGCCCACAAGCAGATTCCTCAATGTTCCCGCACAGGATGCACGGTCTTGTGGTCAATCGCTCCTCGAAGCAGCAGGCTGGCTATACGACGTAGAGAAGGGCGCAGAGCGTGATGCAGGCAGCACCGGCGAGCACGAAGAGATGCCAGATTAAGTGGAAGTAGGGCATGCCCTTCTTCACATAGAAGAGGCAGCCCACGGTGTAGAAGATGCCACCTGCCACAAGCAGCGCAAATCCCTGCTCTGGCAGGAGCCGCATGATGTCCCCGATATGGAAGATAACGAGCCAGCCCAAGGCGAGATAGATGAGGGCAGATACCCACTTCGGCTGGCGCTCGCGCAGGAAGCATTCGCAGACGATCCCCACGGCCGCTATCGCCGATACCGTGATGCCGAGGGCGATGCCGCCCGCATCCTTCAGCGTTATGAAGCAGTAGGGCGCATAGCTTCCTGCAATCAGCAGATAGATGGCGCTGTGGTCCAGAATCCGGAAGACGGCCTTTGCCGCTTTCGGACGCAGGGCATGGTAGAGCGTCGAGAACAGGAACTCGAGCACGAGCGATATCCCCATGAGGAGGGCTGCCGCAAGATGCACCCCTCCACCATGCATGAGGGCACGCATAATGAGAAGGACCAGCGCGGCGATCGACAGGAGCGCTCCCACCCCATGGCTCACCGAGTTCGCGATCTCCTCGCCCGTGCTGTACTGCGCCTTATGAGCGTCTCCAGCTGCATCACGATCCTTCATGTGCCCCTTTCCCGTACCTGCAGAAGATATGGCTTCTTGTGGTCCTGCAGGCATCATACCAGCTCCGCTCTGCCCAGGCGCACACGTGCAGACAAAGACAAGAATCCTGAAGCTGAATAAGGAGCGGAAACGATTCGTGCAGACGAACTTGCTTTGCGCCGTTCTTCTCACCTGCAGGACAGAACCGTCGACGCCAGAAGCTATATGATGCTGCTGCGAGTAGAGCCGCAGATCTCTTGAGTCGAACGGAGCAGTTCCATCCCACTGGCCTCCGTTCCTCAGATTACGCCATGCTGTTGGCGCAGGTATGAGAGCAGCCAAGACCTCCCGGGCTTTTGGCCATCGTCCTCAGATCCAGAATCGAACCGCAGCGGATTCATGGAGAGGGACAATGGCCAACGGAAAGCAGCCTGCTCGGCTGCAAGCCATTCGCGCCATCCAGTAAGCCCAGCCGGCGCGGAGGCGAGCGGCGCGCCCGCACCGGGTCGGTGCAGAAGTTCGCCGCACTTCCGCGCCGACACCTCCAAGCCCACCCTCGCCCAATACGCTGGCACAGGGAGCAAGCACCTCTTCCCGCTCCCTGACGGCCCGCGCGACTGGTCGGCGCTGCGCCACGCCCGCAAGGGCGCGCCGCCCCGCCACGCTGGCCTTGCCGCTCGTTGGACGAGGGAGGGCAAAGGGCCTTCCCACGTCCTAGGGAGGTCACAATGACAGAGAAGAAAGAGAACGCCGCAGCAGTGACCGAAGAGAGGCTCGTCGCCACGTGCGAGGGCATCGTGAGGGACTATCTCGCCCACTGGGGCTACGAGGTCCGCGAAGGAGACGGCTGGTCCTGCGACTGCGAGGACGCGCCGATAGTGGCCACGGACGGCGACGAGACGGTGCTCATAGCCGTCATCTCCGCCTACGAGGAGGGCTCGGCCAGGATGCCCGAGCTCAACGTGGGAGCCGCCGAGCTCGCGATAATGAGGCGCGCGTGCCTGCTCTACCTCGCGGACCACGGCGACGTGGACGCGATACGCCACGATGTGGTCTCCGTCGTCGTGACGGGAGAGCGCCAGACGAAGCTCCGCTACCTCATAGGAGCCCGGCAGTGGACGGAGAGCAAGGAGTGACCTAGGACGTCATAACACAGACACCGCTCACGACAGGAAGGCGACCGTTCGGGGAAACCCGGGCGGCCGCCCCTTTCCTGCCGCCACGGCCGCAGCCAGGCCCTCCCGCGGCCGCCCTCCCCGCCGTCAGGAACACCTAGCGACGGCGGGTAGGTAAAGAACCGACTCCTCACCTTGGCAACCCCCGGAAAGATTAGCTAACAGGTGTCATCTTGATGAGGAGCTCGCCTTTATCTACGTCGAGCAGCTCGAACAGCCTTTTCAGAAGCTCTATCTTGAACCACGTGCTGGTGCTCGACTTGACGAAGAGCCCGTCGCTCACCTTCGAGTAGCCCTGTCTCTCCTCGTGCTCGAAGGCGCTCCCGGGAAACGAGCTCTCCTCGGATATCGTATAGAGCCTGCCGAGGTCGAGGTCGCACAGCGAGCGCAGGACGCCAACCTCCATCTCCTTCCAGGTCTTGACGGGCGTGTCGTCCCCCATGAACGAGTACGAGACTATGTCCCTGCCCGTGAACTCCGCGTCATCGCCGAGCGTCGCCTCGTCGGGGACCTCGCGGGTTGGCTGGTACGAGGTGGAGATTGATGGCCAGAGCTCGAGGAACCTGTCCTGGAGCAAGCCCTGTCGGCTCTCCAGCTCCCTCTCGCCCCACGTCGCCTGCTCCCCGACCCACTTGTTCATCCTGAAGACGCTGTCAGCGAAGCCGTTCTCCATGTCGCGCTTGGTCGCGAAGTCCCTGTTGCTGTACTCGGAGTTGTAGGCGGTGATTGTCAGGTTCGCGATGCGGTCCCTCCACTCCTCGTGGATCTTCTCGAACCCGTCCCCCAACGCCCTGCGCCACGAGGCGTTGAGAGTCTGGGGCATGATGTGCTCGACCGTGAACCTCCCGTCCCTGAGCCCACCGACGACGTCGACGCGCTCCCTGCTGTCGCCGTTCTCCAGCCGGTCGTAGAGGTAGAGCTTCCTGTTGCCTATGCGGTAGTAGTCGCGCGTCTCCAGGGAGGAGCGGAACTCCTGGTCCGTGGGGAACCTCCCCGTTCCTGTCTTGTGGATCAGCGAGTACTTCATCGCATCAGGGTAGGTGGCGCCGTCCGCGACGCCGCGCATCGCGTCACCATGCAGGGTCTCGAACACCTTGTTCAGCGAGTTCGTCGGGATTCCACAGGACCATCTCCTGAACAGGTACGACTCCACCGCCCCCATGCACTCGACAGCCTGGCCCTCGCTGACCGTGCCGTTATCGAGGGCCGCCAGCAGGTTCAGCGAGAACGGGATCACGACACCCATCTGAAGAAGGCTGAGCCTGTACAGAACTCCGTCTAGCTCGCTCCGGTCCCGGTTCGGGCTCACGCACCTCCCGTAGCGCTCGGAGAAGCTCCTCAGGTCATCGAGCATTGCGAGCGTGTCGAGCCTCCCGGACTGCTTGTACGCGTACGTCCTGCGCGCGTAGTCCACGTAGGACTGGTAGACGCGCCCCACCACTGGGGTCTTCCCCATCTTGGCCGCGAGGTAGTAGCGGACGAAGTCGCTCACCTGCCCCAGCGTGTTCCTCTCGATCGGGATCCAGTACTCCTCGTAGCACTCCTCCTGTTCCTTCTCAACGAGGTCCATGAGGATGAAGTTCCGGATCTTGTCCGCCTCGGTCAGGTCGAGGCCCGTCGAGTTGAGGCTCTCGAAGACCCTCTGGGCATCGTCGCGCTCGTCGAGCTTCACGTCGATGATCTTCAGGCGCTTGACCGCGTCGAAGAGCTGGTCGCCCGTGATGGGCATCTCGGCGATGCGCTTGAGGAAGTACCTGTAGTTTCGGGTCACGTTCGACCCCTCCACCAGGTTCCCGCCGCCCGCGACGACGGCGCCGAAGGCCCCCATGTCCCCCTTCACGAGCTTGAGGCGAAGCTTCTGCTCGTCGGGGTGGTAGGTGTCGACCAGGAACTGCCCCTCGATGTAGTCTGCCTTGCTGGCCTCTGCCGAGGTGACGCCGCTCTCGGGCGAGCGGAGCTGCGCGACGAGCGCGGCCAGGAGGATGAACACCGTGGTGATGCGCTGCTGCCCGTCGATCACCACGCGGGTGTCGCCCTCTCGCTTCGAGACGATGCTTCCGAAGAAGTGCTCACCCATGCCGGTGGTCGCCACGCTCTGGAGGTCATCGAAGAGCCTCTTGCACTGCTCGATCTTCCAGTCGTAGTTGCGCTGGTACACGGGTATGACGAACCGAGTCTGCTTGCCCTCGATGATGTATGTGAGGTACTCGTCCTCGCCGCGCATTGATTCTCCTTTGTTCCCTTGGCTGTTAGCTTCCAGTATTCTGGGCATCTCGTCTTGTGTCCCCCAATGGAGGTGTCTGCCTGCGGCGTCTTCTTTCTACACCACCGCGTGGTGGTAGTGCGTCTCGACGTCGTAGTGGAAGTCGTCTCCCAGCTGCAATGCCTCGAAGTGCTTCTCGGCACAGCTGATCTTCGCCTCTTCGGTCGGACGGTTCTCGCCGCGCTCCTTGCCCTTGGTCTCCACGACGAAGTACACGCGCTGTCTTCCGTCCTCCCCCTCCTCGACGTAGGCCCAGTCGGGGTTGTAGCTCCCAAGGGGCGTGTCGATCTTGAACCTCTTGGGCAGCTTGGCGAAGACCTTCACCTGCTCGGAGCGGTCGAGCTCCACGGCGTAGGGCTTCTCGATGCTCGAGGAGTCATACACGACGTAGTTGTAGAGGCTCTTGTGGCTGTGAGGAGCCCATGCATTCTGGTCTAGGTAGGCCTTGAGATCGTTCACGGCGAGTATGTCCATCGTGTACCACTCGCTCTGCGGCCTGCGTGTGTACTTGATTCCCTTGGCCACCACCTGGTTCTGCGCGGACTCGATCCTCGAAGAGACCTGCAAGAGGAACGTCATGGGATCCACGGAGAACTCGTCCATGCGCCCGGACTCCGTAAGTATCCGGGCGAGCGTCGATCGCGTGAGCCCCGTCGAGTCGGAGAGCTCCGAGAGCGGGTCCGGGAGGTCGTAGACGTGCACGGCGTCCGTGTGGACGAGCGAGGAGTGCACGCTCGCCTCGTCGGCGGACACGCCGCTGTCCCCTACCTTCAAGCCAGCGGACGTGCTGACGACCTCAACGGGCTTCACGCGGGGCATCTGTCTGATTCCCTCGACGGCCTTGCACACGAGCTCGTTAGTATCGACGTGCAGCTCGTAGCGCGTGGTCTGGCGGATGCGCTCCCAGAGCGCCTGGAAGGCGGGGTCGAGAGAGACGTCCTTCTCGAGCTCGACCTCCACCTCCTTCCTCTTGTCGCGGATCTGCAGCCTCTCCGCCTTGTGGAGCACGATGCCGCACACCTGCTCCTGCACGCCCTTGGCATCGGCGACATCTGCGGGAAGCGGCACCTCGCCTCTCTCCGCCGCAGCCTTGAGTTCGGGCTTGATCGAGCCCCTCTTCGTACCTTCACCCTCCACGAGGCCCTGCTGCTCGAGCGACTCGTAGACCTGCCTGGAACGCTCGTAACCGAGCTTCTCCTCGCTGCCGTCCGGCCGCCTGAGAACTACGTTGGTGAAGCTCTCGGGGCTGAGGATGCCGAAGCGGTAGCCGCCCTCCTCGAACTCCTTCTGGAGCCCGCTCGCGAAGTCCTTGTAGCTTACGTTGCAGATGACGGTAAGCACGTTCACGTCCGGGTCGAGGCAGCGCTCACCCGCCTGGTTTACTGGAAGGCGCAGGCCGCGACCGATCTTCTGGCGCTTCGTGAGCGTGTCCCTCGTCTCCACGAGCGTGCAGATCTGGAAGACGTTGGGGTTGTCCCAGCCCTCCTTGAGCGCCGAGTGGCTCCAGATGAAGCAGACGTCCTTGTCAGGGTCCTTTCCGTCAGGAAGTGACACGAGCGTCTCCTTCTTGCGCATGATGAGCTCGAACGCGCTCGTGTCGTCCTTCGTGGATGCGGAATCCTTGGTGTCCTTGAACCTGCCCTTGCCATCCACCGCGAAGTACCCCTGGTGGAGGGGCTCGGGGTCCGTCGGCAGCGGGACGCCCGCCTTCTCGTAGCGGCGCTGCCACTTCTCGCTGGTGGCGAGCCTCCGGTACTCCTCCTCGAAGATCTCTGCGTATTCGCCCTTGTGCCAGCTCGTCCCCTTGCCATCGTAGGCGCGGTACTTCTCCACCTTGTCGATGAAGAAGAGTGAGAGAACCTTGATGCCCAATGGGCGCAGCCGCAGCTGCCTGTCCAGGTGGTCCTCGATGGTCTCCGCGATCTGCGCGCGCTTGACGGCGTCGCTCTCCGGGTCGTTCACCGCCTCGCCGAGCTCGATGTAGGTTCCGTTCTCGAACTGGACGAACTCGTTTCCCGGCTCCGTGCCGATGTTGCTCACGATCCAGCCGTTCCGGTAGTCCTCGTTCTCGTTCGACTTCTGGTAGAGGTCCGCTCCTGTCCTCACGGTGACCGTCTTGCGCTTCTGGCCGCCGCGCTCCTGCCGCGCGTCGATGGTGAGCTTCGCGGAGTAGCCGTTCTTCCCGTCCACGGACTCCAGCCGGACGAAGGCTCCGTTCAGGTCGGACTCGCTCAGGACGGAGTCCACCACGATGCCCTTCACGAGGTGCTCCTGGAACGCCTCGACGGGCCCGAGCTGGTAGACCATGTTGAGCTTGCGCCTGTGGGTCGCCGAATAGCGAAGGACGAAGAGCGGGTTCAGCGTGTCGATGGCGTGCTGGGACTTCGCCGTGTTGTCCACACTCTGAGGCTCGTCGATGATCACGATGGGGTTGCAGCTGCTCACGAGCTCCTGCGGGCTCCTCCCGCCGATGAGCTTCTCGCTCGGGCGGTGGAAGATGTTCGTGACGCCCTTCCGCTCGTCGGCGTCCATCTCCTTGTTGAAGGCGCCGATGTTGATGATCATCACCTGGATGCTGCTACTCACGGCGAAGTTCGTGATGGTGCCCAGCTTGCCGGAGTCGTAGACGAAGCACTCGAGCGGCGTGTGGTCGTAGAGCTGCTCGAAGTGGGCCCTCGTGCTCTCGAAGGACTTCTTGACGCCCTCGCGGATTGCCACGGAGGGAACCACTATCACGAACTTCGTGAGACCGTAGCGCCTGTTCAGTTCGTAGATGGTACGAGTGTAGACGTAGGTCTTTCCGGTGCCGGTCTCCATCTCGATGGTGAAGTCGCGCAGGCGCCCCTCCGTCACGTCGCGCGTCTGGGGCAGGTTGTTGGCCTCCTGCACGGCATGGAGATTCTCCTCGAGCTGCCTAGCCGAGAGCCTGAGGCCGTTCGCATGGCCTACGGTGAGGAGCTGCGCCTGCACGGGAACCCCCATGCCGGGGAGCCTCTCCTGCTCCGGGCATGCGAGGGCGCCGTAGTCCGCGGTGAAGCGGGCGTCCAGGAACTCCTGCCCCCGTAACAGGTCGCACACGGCGTCGATGGCGTCCAGCTGGTACTGCTGGTCCGCAGAGTATTTGAACTCGAGCTTGCCCATGCGCCTACACCGTCCTCAGTTCGATCTTCTGCTGCGTCTTCTCCTCCGCATGCTTGAAGATCGCCAGGGCGTCGAGCTTGAGCGAGTCGTCGTGCCCGAACACGCTGTCCATGATGAACACGCGCCGCGGCTGCTCGTCCGCAATCGCCTCCAGGGCGTCGACCGTGAGGCCCGGCTCCATGCAGCAGACGAGGTCGCCCGCTGCCACAGAGTAGCACCCATAGCCTGCGAACTCGACCTTCTCGATGGGATACGTCAGCTCGTAGCCCCACTTGAGCATGACCTCGAAGATTATGTCCAGGTCGGAGCGTCCGTCCTTCCTGCGGTCGACGAGCAGCTGGCCGTTTTCGGGCTCGGCGATTCCGGACTCATCGAGCTTGAAGACGCGGAAGCCGATGTCGGGAAGCTTCTTGGGCTCTTCGCCGATCTTGGGCTGTTTGTTGGCTTCGGCTACCTCCTGTGCAATCTTGTCGCCTACACGTCGAATACGCTCCTCGCCAACCTGGGCGATGTTCTTATAGCCATTTTCGCAAGCAGCGCTATTAGCTGGCGTTACTTCCGGTAGCTGAACCGCTATATACCTGCGTTCCTCGCCTGTTTCACTACATAGTTTGAGCAGACTATCGACTAGCGATGCAGAGCCAGAAAAGAGATCAATAACGAGGCTGTCTTTGTAGGTTGTAATCTGAAGTATTCGTTTGAGAAGCCTTGTTGGCTTAGGAAAATCAAATGGCTGAACACCGTCAAAGAGAGCCTTCAATTCCTTCGTAGCTTCCTGGGTATGGCCTACATCAGAGTGCGGCATCCATGTCCAAATGTTCTTTCCGCTCATGTCCTTGAGATAGGTCTTTTTTCTGGGAACACCATTCCCATCAGTGCCAAACCATATATGGCCGGCGGCTATTTCCTGATTCATCTTCTCTTTTGTATAACGCCAGCACAGACCAGAGCCTAGCTTTACAACTCGACCAGCGGGAGTCACCATGTCGTAAAACTGTGAGGGTGTACCATGGCCGGCTTGTGCTGTACAGTCAGTCGAGATCCATGGACCGTTCGGATCGTTGTCTGGGTTCGAATACCTCTTAAAATCACCTTCGTCATATGGCAGCTGTCTTACACAGGTACGATCTTGTGCATTTCTTGCGTAAACGACCAGGTATTCATGGGCAGCGCTGATAATTTTTCGCATGTCTGGGGATGTCCTTTTCTGCCAGACGAAAGATGCGATGAAGTTTCCCTCGCCAAACACCTCGTCGCATAGGTTTCTCAGGTTTTTTACCTCATTTGAATAGTCAACCAGAGTGCGGATAGAGGCGGCCCGAATGGCCTGGCCGCCA
>ERZ791908.401-NODE-401-length-49776-cov-4.700951_pt1 | contig 49776 bp, 81 predicted proteins | sample MGYA00510144_ERZ791908 | MGnify/ENA primary metagenome ERZ791908 (study PRJEB30046, sample SAMN00792105) | human gut metagenome | study: EMG produced TPA metagenomics assembly of the A metagenome-wide association study of gut microbiota in type 2...
GTCAGGTTAGGTAAACAAGGCAGAGATAGCAGGAGGTGGAACGGTGATTGCACACAGTGAACAAAGAGCTGAGTTTCAGATCGGAGCTGAAACCTATGCGGTTATTGCGGGTCAGGAATTCGGGAAACTGTACATTATTATTCAGCACCGACAGGATGATGGAACTTGGGAAACGATTGATACAACAAAAACCCAGACCGCAACAAAAGGTTCGGAGCTTTTGTTTTCAGCCTGGGCAATTGTGCGTAAAGCATCGAAACCAATCAACCGGTTAGAGCGGAAGATTGGTGATGTTTGCAAGAAGTACGGACATTACATGGACTAATGCCGTGCTTGCGCCGGAACTTAGAGCGTTTGAAAGCACTTGAGCCAGAAAAGACTCTTTCTTCTTTGGAGAATTGTTGGACTTCATTGCATCAATGATCTGGATGAAAAGCTGTTGTTCTTCATCAGATAGACCTGCAGAAATGTCATGAATAGAAATGCTGTTATCACTGCCAATATGATTGTAATTTCCATTCACTTGTACATTAATGCCGGCAGTCGGATTTCCTTCCTGGAAACCAGATTCGACAAAGGCAATTCCCTTTGGGGTGATGTCGTCCAGAGACATTGATCCAGCGAATGCCGCCCGGTTTTCCAAATATCCAAGCTTTTGCAGAGTGCGAATGTCGGTATTGTACTGCGCCGCTTCTTCGAAGTCGTCGATCTCTTGCGACGGGTACGTGATATCTCCGGTTTTAACGTAATGGTCATAGGCTTTCTGCAAAATTGCTTTTTGACGTTCATGCATATAAATCACCTCCTTTCTAAGGAGAGTGTAGCACCAGCAAGGAGAAACAAAAATGAGAGATTACGAAGATATGAAGCAGACTCCGGAAGATGATGTGAGCATCAAGGAGTTCCTGAGAAAGAACGCTGCAAGAGATATGTACGAAGAAAAGAAGTGGTACGTTGAACGGCTTCTGGAGCCGGTTCTGCAGGCTTCTTATCTGGATGTGGACAGCCTGAGCTACGAGAAGAACGGATCGCTGGAGGTTGTCACCATCATTTACATCGGAGGGCACAGAGACAGGATCAATGTGACGTGGAACAGTCTGGGAGCGATCCTCAAAGAAGTCGCACTGCAGGCGACAGGACATGACGCAGTCGGATACATGCCGCCGAAGAGATAACGAAGGGAGCGGTGAGAGATGAAGAAGTGGCTGAACAGCAAAGAGACCATGCAGGCACTGGGATGCAGCCGGACAACCCTTTACCGGATTGTGAAGCGCGGTGATCTTATTCCGGCGTGGCTCGGGAGAGAGCAGAGGTTCTGCGAATCGGATCTGGAAGAATATCTGGAATCGAGAAGAGGAAGATATCCGGAGGAAGTAGAAAGAAGGCTGGAACATGAGTTTTAGATTCAGAGGAAAGAAATATCGTATGACCAGAAAGAGAAAGATGCTGCTTACCGATCTTCTGATCGGAGCAGGAACCATCGCCCTTCTGATCTGGGTGTTTCAGGAAGCATGGGACGCGTTCTTATACGGTCCGCTCTGGTAGTTTCCATCCGTATCACGAGAAAAGGAAAAGAGGCAATGAGGGAATGTATAGCGGTAATGCTGATCGGCATTGTGCTTGCCAGTACGTGTCCGGTCCAGGCGACAGCAGAAACCAAAGTCACCATACGGTATCCGCATGAGGCGGATCATCAGATTTACGCCTATGAGAAAGGGATTACGCCAAAGAGAAAGCCAGTCCGCTTCACCAGCGTGCCGGTTTACACAGCCGGAGAGGTGAAGAAGTACGAAGACTTCAGGGCGATCACAGATCCCACGTCAAAAGCGTATCAGACAGTACAAAAATCATCCATCTGTAATGATGGGACGCTCGAAATCGGAGGCCGAAAGCTGGTCGCTGTCGGCACAAATATCGGAAGAGTAGGACAGAAAATTGACTTTGTTCTCCAGAATCCGGACGGACAAAAACATGTGTTGAAAGCGATTATCGCAGACAGCAAGAGAACAGCAGATACAAAGGACAATGCCAACTACTGCGGATGGGACGGTCATCTGATAGAGGCGCTGGTCTGCACGGAGATGCTTCCGGCAGGAGCCAGACGGATGGGAGATCTGAGTTATATAAGCGGCTGGGAAGGCCGGATTGTTGGAATCAGGAGGGTTGAAAACAGTGACTGACAGAGAATTTTTAATGGCACTCAATGACAAGTGCATCGAGTTAAGAGACGAGGCAGAGGCCCGCAGCAAGGAAGACGCGGACAACGGCGACGATCTGAGATCTTACGTCGGATGCGGACTGCAGTCTGCGTTCATGTACATCCAGCATGAGATCAGCGCCCATCTCGAGGAAGAAGAGACCTGCCATGCGTCTTAGAAGAGCAAAGAAAAAAGGCTTCCGAAGAAGCCCAAACATAAACCCAAATACACGGTACGACAGCCGCGTCCGGATGTCAAGACTGGTGATCGTGCTGATCATCATCCTGGTTGATCTTACCCTTGCAGTTGATCTTTGTATCCGAAGGGACGCAGAGAATCTGGTGATCAACCTGCTGACAATCCTGGCGGAGGCAGTCGGGTGAAGGAAGGAGCACCATCAACATGCAGAAAGAGACAAAAACCCTGATCGAAATCGTCGAGCAGGTCAAGGCAGAGATGTGCGACCGCTTCTGCAAGTGGCCTGACCAGTATAAAGGCGACGAGAGTGCGTATGACCGCATGATCGACGAGAAATGCGAGCACTGCCCGCTGAACAGGTTGTAAGGAGGCACGCATCATGAAAGCAATCGTAAACACCGCAGACCTGAGCCATCAGGAGTGGCTTGAGTGGCGTCAGAAGGGAATCGGAGGATCTGATGCCGGAGCGATCTGCGGACTGAACAAATACAGATCTCCGATAGCCGTTTATCTCGACAAGACTGCGGAGACCGTCGTGGAAAAGCCGATGAACGAAGCCATGAGGCTCGGCCATGACTTTGAAGATTATGTCAGGATCCGCTGGCAGGAAGAGACAGGAAAACGTGCTGTCAGAGACAACCGGATGCTCCAACACGACAAGTATCCCTGGATGCTGGCAGACATCGACCGCAGAGTCGTCGGAGAAAATGCTGGACTTGAGTGCAAGACATGCAGTCCCTATGCTGCCGGAAAGTGGGCGGATAACGGAATTCCGCCGGAGTACGTCATCCAGTGCCTGCACTATATGGCAGTCACTGGCGCTGACCGCTGGTATCTGGCGTGTCTGATCTACCAGCAGGGCATGGAGTACCGCGTCATCGAAAGAGACGAAGAGGCAATCAAAAACCTGATCCAGATCGAGAAAAACTTCTGGGAGAACAACGTCTTAAAGCATGAGATGCCGGCACCGGACGGATCGGAGGCTGCAGACGAAGCGCTCACCATGCTTTATCCGGATTCGGATCCGGAGAAGAAGGTCGTCGAGATCGAAGATCTGTCGCTGGACCGGTATGACGAAATAAACATGCTGATTGACGATCTGACGGCCGAAAAGAAGCAGATCGAACAATCTATCAAAACCGAGATGAAAAACGCTGAGAAGGCAAATTTGGACGGCAGAGCGATATCGTGGAAGTCCTATTCAGGTCGAGAAGGCGTCGATACAAAACGATTCAAGAAGGATCATCCGGATCTTTACGAGGAATACAAGAAAGTCGGCAAGCCGTACAGACGGTTTGCCATCAGCAAAGCACCGAAAGAGGAGGCATAACAAATGGCAACAGCACAGGAGACAATGAACAGCCTGCAGAACAGAGCAAACAACGCAGTTTCGAAAGAAGATGACAAGAAGAGGAACCTGCTGAACTGGGTTCAGGCCATGAGGCCGCAGATCGCTAAAGCTCTTCCGACGGTTATCACGCCGGAGAGATTCACGCGAATCGCGATGACAGCAGTGTCCAGCAATCCGAAGCTGGCGCAGTGCACGGCGCAGTCTTTCTGCGGAGCGCTCATGAATGCAGCGCAGCTGGGACTGGAGCCGAACACACCGCTCGGACAGGCTTACCTGATCCCTTACTGGAGCAACAAGAGCAAACACTATGAGGCGCAGTTCCAGCTGGGATATAAAGGCCTGATTGATCTGGCTCACCGCTCCGGAGAGTTCAAGAACATCACCGCTCATGAGGTCTGCCAGAACGATGAATTCGAGTACGAATACGGCCTTGAGCCGAAACTGCATCACAAGCCGGCACTGCAGGGCAGAGGTCCGGTCATCGCATACTATGCGGTCTACACGCTGGTTAACGGCGGATATGAGTTCGTCGTTATGAGTAAAGAGGACGTGGAAAAGCACGCAAAAACCTACAGCAAGAGCTACAGCTACGGACCGTGGAAGGACAACTTCGATGAAATGGCCAAAAAGACCGCGATCAAGAAACTGCTGAAATACGCACCGATCAGCACAGAGTTTGTCCGCCAGACAACGACAGACGAATCTACCATCAACGCTGTGAAAAACGGTGCCGGTGATCTTGAGCTGCATCAGGAGTCTTTTGTCAATCTCTCCGAAGACGATGTGGCAGTCACTGAAGACGATTCTTCTCAGGTCCAGGCTGATCCTGAGACTGGGGAGGTTAAGTAATGCGAATCTTAGCAATCGATCCTGGGAATCTGTACTCCGCCTACTGCCTGATAGACACGGACACCATGAAGCCTCTGCAGTTTGACAAAACAGAGAACGCAATTGTGAGGTCAGCCCTTGAGCAGAAGGAGCAGTACGACCATGCCGTGATCGAGATGATTGCACACTACGGAACCGGCATGCCGGCCGGAAAATCCGTATTTGATACATGCGTGTGGATCGGACGCTTTATGGAAACGGCAGAGAGGCAGGGACGCACCATCGATACGGTGATGCGCCGGGATGAAAAGCTGGATCTGTGCGGCTCGATGAAAGCGAAAGACAGCAACATCACGCAGGCTCTGATCGACCGGTTTGCGCCGAATACACCGAACAGAGGCAAGGGCAGGAAGAACCAGCCCGGATTCTTCTACGGATTCCACGCAGATATCTGGCAGGCTTACGCCGTCGGAGTCACGTATATCGATCAGATCAGCGGAAGGAGGTGATCCACGTGGGCAGCAGAAGGAATGCAGGGCCGGAGTTAATCAATATCACGGAAATTTACTACAGACATAACAAACACAGCGTATCCGGCTCTGCTTCCGGACGCTGGCTGGATGGACCAGGAATTCCGAAAGAGAGGTGTTTTTAAATGGCAATATTCAGAAGCGTGCATGTTTCATTCTGGACGGATGCGAAAGTTGCTGACGATATGACGCCGGAGGACAAGTATTTTTTCCTGTATCTGCTGACAAATCCGCATGGAAACATTCTGGGCTGCTATGAATTTTCTTTCCGGCAGGCAGAGGCTGAGACCGGATACCAGAGGGATACAATCCGGAAGCTGATCAACAGGATGATCAGTGTCCACCATGTAGTCGACTATGACGAAAAAACCAGAGAAATCCTGATTCTTCACTGGTACAGGTACAACTGGAGCGCTTCGGACAGGCTGAAGAAATCACTGTATAAGGCGCTGGGGACAGTGAGAACTAAACGATTCCACGATTATCTTGAGCAGGTTGTGAAGGCATACCCTAATGATACCGTATGCATACCCTATCCATACCGTACCGATACGGTACCCCTATCAGATATCAGTAATCAGATATCAGATATCAGCAATCAGGTATCAGGAGAATCAGCATCAGGAGATCAGATATATAGTCCGGGTTCTGAGCGAACCGCGGACACCGTCTCTTCCGCCCGAAAGGTTGTGGAGTATCTGAACAGAGTCTGCGGGACGCACTATCATGCCTCCACCAGAAAAACAAAAACCCTGATCCACGCAAGAGAGCAAGAAGGGTTCACGCTGGATGACTTCAAAACCGTGATCGACAAAAAGGCGCAGGAGTGGGCAGGGGATCCGAAGATGAGCAGGTACCTGAGGCCGGAGACACTTTTCGGGCCGAAGTTTGAGGGATATCTCAACCAGCCGCAGCTGAAAGATGATGCACCATCCGACAGCTCCTGGCTGTCACTTCTGGGAGGTGAAGAAGATGACGCGTGACGGAGTGATTTATCTGCTTGAGCTCAGAGACATTGCCTATGGGAAAAACAGCCGCAGTATGACACGCGGCGAGATGGAGCGGACCATCAGCCTGTATATGGACGTGATGAGCGACATACCGGATGAGATTGCGGCATTCGCATTGAAGCAGCACATCCGGACCAGCAAGTTTCCGCCGACACCATCGGAGATTCTGGACAAGGCAAAGATTGCCGTTGAGTCCATGCAGATGGGCGGTGATGAAGCCTATATCCGGGAAAGCTGGGAAGCGATTCAGGGAAGCAGGAAGTTCGAAGATCTGTCCGAGGTCGGAAAGGAATACTGGAGGTCGCAGGAAGCGATCGACGCAGTCGGCTACGATCCAAACACAATCTACACCGTGTTCAGAGGCCAGATGATGCGTGCACTTCCGGCGATCAAGGAGCGGATCCGCGTCAGAAAGGAAATGCCGGAGGGCATCCGGAACCTCATCGACCAGCTGTTCCCGTCTCCGGAGCTTGGAAAACCGAAGATTGACCACACCATGCAGCTTGAAGAAGACGCAGAAAGGGTCCGCGCAGAACTTCCGGCTCCGACAGAAGAGAAGATGCAGGAGATCAGAAGACGCTGGATCAAGGGCAGGAAGGAGGCTGTGTAATGCTCAGAGCAGGAAGAGGGCAGGAAGGAAGACGATTCTACCTGACAGAGAGGCAGATTCAGGACATTGTCGACAAGAGAGTCCGCGAGACTCTCAAAAGCAAGCTGGAGAAGGAGAAACAGAAGACGCTGAACGAAATGGCAGTCATGATGTCGGAAATTCCGGTCTACGCCGTGCTGGAGCACTGGGGAGATCTCAGGCTCAAGCAGAAGGACGGAAAGACCAGAGCGGAAAATCTTGCGGAGATCATCCTGGAAGACTGCCTGTGCGTGCTGGACGACTATATTTCCCTGGCGGAGATCAGCGAGGCCCTGAAAAGAGATTACAAGGTCGACGTCGATGCCATGAGGCGGAAAATGAGAAAGCCCGGATGGAAAGCAAAGGAATCGTCCGGTGAAAATACATCCAGAAGGAGCAAAAACTAGGTTTTAAGAAAAGTTTATGCGAAAGACGATAGATTATTCATCTGGAAAATAAAATCGCTTAAAAACGAAAATAGAGGTGCTGAGAATGAAATGTGCAGATGAGCGAGTTGTAACATGCCCGTACTGCGGTTATGACTGGGCTATGATCCGGATCGCGGGTGTCGAATACATTGAGCACAGGCCGAACAAGGTTTTTGAATTTCGATGCGAGCAGTGCGGCATGAAAGGGCTGCACCGAGAACGCACCATCGATCAGGTTTACAAACAGGTCAGCTTACAGGCAATAGAAAATAATCGAGATAAAATTCTGAAAAATATTTTGCAAGGAGAGTGATCATCATGAATAACGTAGTGCTGATTGGACGGCTGACGAAAGATCCGCAGATCCGGTATACCTCCGGAAGCAACACCGCGGTTGCCAGCTTCACCATCGCAATTGATCGTCCGGCAAAGCAGGGTGAACAGAAGCAGGCAGACTTCCCGAGGATCATTGTTTTTGGCCGCCAGGCAGAAAGCTGTGAAAAGTATCTGGAGAAGGGACTGCGCGTTGGAATAAGCGGGCGCATCCAGACAGGCAGTTACCAGAATCGTAACGGCGACACGGTATATACGACGGATGTCGTCGCAAATCGCGTGGAATTTCTGGAGTGGAAAAACCAGGTACCGGTCAATACCAATCAGGTCCCAAACCAGGTCCCGCAGGTCCAGAATCAGGTACCGAGCTATAACCAGAATCCGCAGGAGTATTACAACTCAACCTATCAGAGCCAGCCGCAAAATACGCAGCAGAGTGGTCCGCAGCAGACAGCAATGCAGGCACCATCACCGGACCCGGCAGACGAGTTTGAAGCAGTCGATGAGGATGTGCCGTTTTAGGGAGGCAGAAACATGTATTTTGGAAAACCAATACCTCAATGGATCATCGAACACAAAGATGACACGATCACGCTCGGAGAAATCGTAGATGCCTGCGAAAGATCGAGAAGAGTTTTAGAAAGGCTCATGCAGAAATCTTATGAAAACGATAAAGATGGCCAAATGCTGACAGCTTACGTTTATTTTGCAGATAAATGGGAACGCTGTAATGCGCCGGTTGATCTGGCACTCAGCATTCTGGGTGAACGGTACGGCTATCCCGATAATCCGCCGGAAGAGGAGGAAGAGTGATGAATTTAAGATATGTCACGCAGCGCTCGGATTTCAGAAGGGGGAAGAAGCTGGTGCTCGAGTTGATGTTCAAAGAAAGCGACCGCGAAACAGTCAATAAAGCGCTGGAACTGCTGAACAGCATAGAAGGCTGCAGCGAGGATGAGTGTGCTGGTGTATTGCGCTTTATGATTGCGGAAGGCTGGATGAAAAAAGAAGAGAAAGCAGATGTGGAGGAGCGAGATGAGTAATTTTGAATTAGTTGCGAGCGACCCAGAATCACTTGCTCTGTGGCTGAGGGGTGGCCGGCTCGATTGTGATCTGTGCCCATGCGAGTATGGATGTACGCAGAGGTGTCTGACGGAGTGCGTCGGATGCTATGACTTAATTTTAAACTGGTTGAAAGCTGAGGTGGACGATGGACAGGACAAAGATGAATAAAGTGATTGACGATTGCCGGAACATGCTTGAAAACGTCTACAGAGCCGGGTACGAGCAGGGGCGTATGGATTGCCAAAAAGAACAGACGCCGAAAAACGCAAGTGATGGCTGCAACTTCTGCATCGACTGTGTATATTTATCGGTAATTTCATCAGGACAGAATAATTCCGGACATCACTCATTCAGTCCGTTCTATCCAATTTGTCTTCTTAGCGGGCAGGATATCGATGTCTGCGGGAGCTGTGACAAATTTAAGAAAACAAACTATGACCGAAGTGAAGCATATTGGAATTTAGTGAAAGCAGGTGTGATCGATGATTAATTACGACAAAATCAAAGATAGATACGGCAATGCGCTGAAGGAGCCGGACAAAAAGCCGACGCTGGAACAGGCAGCATTTGCATGGGCAGTGGTTAACGAGCTGAAAGAGCTGGGATATGTGCATGACTTCTACACGGGAGATCCGTGGGTGGTTAGATACTGCTATGACGAATCCGCTATTTTGGATAAAGCGCGGCGCGTAATCGAACTGAACCAGAAAGGAATAGACGATGGAGAGACAAACAAGATTTGATCGCTATAGAAGTGATCCTGAAGCGGATGATCCAATGTGTTTGGAAGGGTTAGAAGAACTGGATCCAGAGGATGCTGAAGCAGTGAAGAAGATCTTGAAAGATGCGACAAATGACGCGGTGCACCATCCGGGACATTACCAGATTGCTGACGGTGTTGAGGTTATCGATGTTATCAAGAAGGTTTTAACGCGTTCAAACTTTACTGGATTTCAAGGGTACTGCTTGGGAAATGTGATAAAGTACGTTCTTCGCGCTGACTTGAAGAACGGAAGAGAAGATTATCTGAAAGCGCAGGAATACCTGAGCTGGCTGATTCAAAATATGGAAGGAGCAAAATAAAATGACAGAAGAAACGATGAGTGCGATTAAGAGAATGCACCGGCAGAACAGTGAGGGTGTGACCATCAAAATCAAAACATTTGGAGAAGGCTATCTTCCAGAGAAAATCGTACAGGGCGACTGGATCGATTTGAGGGCCAGAGGCGAATACATCATCAAGAAAGGAGACATCCAGCTGATCAAGCTGGGAGTTGCAATGGAGCTTCCGGCAGGATATGAAGCAGTGCTTGCGCCGCGCTCCAGTATGGCCAAAAACTTCGGCATTATGTGTGCCAATTCCTTCGGTGTGATCGACCACAGCTACTGCGGAGATCATGACGAGTGGGGAATGTTTGTGTTTGCGATCAGAGACACCATCATCAAGGACGGAGACCGGATCTGTCAGTTCCGGATCCAGAGAAACCAGCCGAAGATTGAGTTCGAAGAGGTTGAGTCACTTGGGAACCCGGACAGAAACGGCTTCGGATCAACTGGAAAAAGGTAGGTAAAGATGGAAATATCGGATAAAGACTGGAAGAGATCATCACTCTATTATGTGAAGCTGAGATTAGGTGAAATTGAAGCGTTGGTGCATGAGTTAAGCGGGATAATCGAGGACGTTGAAAAGGATTTGGAGACAGAAAAGGATGATGACGAGAATGGAAGACAGCATTGAATACCTGAAAGATTTTATCGAAGGGCGCATCGATGCAATCGGTGAAGAACATCCGGCAGATAACCGGCAGAAGTGTTTTCACCAGGGGCAGGTCGACGCTTATAAAGACATATTGGATGAAATCGAAGAGATTGAAGAGTTGTAGGAGTTAACACCATGATCATGATCGATATTGAGATGCCAACGTCTTGTTATGAATGTCCTTTCTGCAACTGTATGGCAATCGGAAAAGCAGGATGTCAGGCCAAAAACAATCAGTGGGTTCCGCTTTATGAAAGAGACGACCGTTCGGAGAAATGTCCTCTGATCGACTGCTCGGAAGAAATGATCCGGAACGCAGGTTAAAGGATGGGAAAAAGAGGGGCAGTTTCTGGTTTACAGTAAAAGGAATAAAGAAATTCTGACTATATGAAGAGGTGATTCGTATGTGCAGAGCAATTGACGCAGATGAGCTGATCCGCTGGCTGGATCAGAATGTGGCAGATGCTGACGGAATAAAGGACCAGCTGACAGAGGCCGTTAATGCAATGCCCACCATCAGACCGGAGATCAAGCAGGTTCTGCATCCGGAAGACAAAGTGCTGGTAATCTGCAGTTATGCTCCGAAGAGCAGAGTGATCGACGGGAATCTGCTTCGGGTTGTGACTGCGGAAGAGGGAACAGTCCTCTGGGTGAATCCGGATGAAGTTCTGCAGCCGAATTACTGCAGATAGGAAGCCGTCACATCAGACAAAGGAAGATCACGTAATGGGCAGAGATAAATACGGGATTGAAGTCCCTTGCAAAGACTGCATCAGCCGGAGTGAGATTTGTCATCCGACATGCAGAGCATATCTGGAGTATCTGGAAAGACATAACGCTGCAGCGGCTGAATTCTACCGCAAAAGAAAGGCGGAAAAAGACGCCTTGGATATAAGAGGAATGGGATTTGAGCGCTACAGGCGCCAGCACCATCGTTAAAGGCAGGGAGGTGATTTTAGAGGTGAGCAAACCAAAACATCCGTATTGGAGCTACGTGAAATCAATTCTTAGAGACTATCCAAGGGTCAAAAAGGAAGTAGAGACACCGCTGGATCCACGGGTGACAACGGTATACGGAACATATGGACACGGTTCTGGAGGAACGAGCAATCCTACAATGGACTGCGTCATCCACGACGTGCCGGAGAAGGATCAGATCCGATATGATGCTGTAAACAACGCAATTCAGCGGACTATCGATAATCATCCTGACGACGCTGAAGCCAGGCTTCTGATTGTTGATCTGGTGTACTTCAAGAAGACGCACACCATCGAAGGCGCCGGACTGCGTGCACATACATCGAAATCAAATGCAGGACGCTGGCAGGCAGAGTTCATCCGCACCGTCGCGGATGAGCTGAAACTGCCGTAGCTCAGACGGGCAAAAATGCCGTCGGGCACGCTTTATAATACTAGCATGGACAGTATGGGATAGGTACATGCCTATAGTGGAGCAGAGGGGCGGGACTGCAAGCATGATTAAGAGAACAACTAGCGCAGATGAGATAATGATTGTGTATCTCTGGAAAGTAAGCGCCTAGAAGGACATGATCTTTGAATAAAAGCCTCCTTTCGACCATCCCGGATTCGTACTGTAAGGCGGGTCCAGAGGGAACCGGAGGTACACAGGCGCTGATCTCTCGGAAACGGCGCACCATCAAAACGCCAGGACTGATACACAGCCAGTCCTGACGTATTTTAGAAAAAGGAGGTGCAGGCTGTGGCAGCGGCAAAGACAAAAACCGCAAGAAAGAAACCGGCCAAAAAGTCTGCAGCGCCCGGGAGGAAAAGTAAGATCTCTGAGGCAATGATTTTGATTATCTCAGAAAATATCGCAAAAGGTGCTCCTGCAAAATATGCGGTGAAAGGCCTTGTCGATGAGACAACTTACTATCGCTGGCTCAGAAAAGGCAAAGAGATATACGAGAAGGACAAAGATTCGAAAGACTTATATTGCAAATTATACCAGTCTGTAGAAAAAGCTGAGCTAGAGTGTATGCTCAGCAACCTTGCGGTAATTGAAAATGCAGCGAGTGAGGGGAAGTGGCAGGCGGCTGCCTGGACACTCGAACGAAGATTCCCGGACGTATTCTCGATAAAGTCTCCGATGAATGTCAATGCGCATCTCACCGGAAAGACCGACGAAGATCCGATCAAAACGGAATCTACGGTGCAGATCTATATCCCGGACAACGGCAGAAACAGAAAGCCGGACAAAAAGAAAGAGTAGAGCGCTGGTGCAGATCGCTTGGGCACCATGCTTTACATAGAAAAGGGCAGCGGATGCTAGCTGTCCTTTTTTCGTGGGAGAAAGCAATGAGAATCCAGATCAGAGAAGGAAACAAGGTTATTGCAGTGCTCTTCTGGGGCAGAGAGAGCATCAAGAAGTACAACCACCATCACGATAAGCTGGGGAGATTTGCCTCTTCAGACGGAAGCGGTGGAGGAAGTTCATTATTGGAAGTGTTGTCTTCGCTCAGCAGGCATAGGTCAGGTGACAAAGTAGAGATCACAGAGCAGGCAATTCAGAAAGTGCCGGAGAAAGCATCAGAGTATTTGAGTGATGAAGAGAATAAAATTCTTCACGATATGAATGTAAATGTACTGAGGGAGTCGATGCACAAAAATGATTCAAATGAAGTTGCACAGACTCATTATGTCATCGATGAGAATGGGAAAATCGGGTTGAGTGATTTGATTCATGGTGACCAGTATTCGGTCGATATTGAGGCTGATCCCGCAACATATCATTCGTTATCTACGTGCCCATCAAGAAGCCTTCTTATCACGCATAACCATCCAGGGGCATCTAGTTTTTCTGAAAAAGATTTGGCGTTATTCATGAAGTATAGGTCAATAAAATGTTTGTCGATAGTAACAAATAAAGGGAAAATATTCTCACTGACAAAAACTAGAGATATGGGTGATTGCAAAGAGTTCTATTCGTATGCCAAGGAAATAAGCAAACGATATAAGAATGATGAAGAGCAACGTGTTGCTTTGTTAATTGCAAAATTGTATAATTATGGTGTAAGATATGAGAGGTAAGGGAGGCTGATTTTATGAAATTAAGACCAACAAAATTTAAGAAAGTTGATCGTTCAGCTGTTCTTGATGGAGATCATGATCCTGACTGGTTTGTTAATCAGATGCGTCAGTGTGCTATGATTGATATGATTGAAGGTGATAACCTTGTGGAAAAATGGGACAAGCTGGATGCCCTGTTTGCACAGGGTGTAGAACCGGATATCGGCTGGTAATTTTTTCGGAGATAAGACCGCTGGGCAGTTTTGCCTGGCGGTATTTTTATACCTTGAAGAGGCTTTTTTTGACCAGCAAATAGGAATATAATCAATATAGGCAGGATGCCGGGTGTTCGTGGATCAGAATGATCTATGCGTTGCGCCTTCCGTGAAGGGTCACGGCTTGGTTCAGTGTTGTCTCAGAGGGGAGAGTTTCACTGAGTTAGCCCGGTGCACTCATAGAATTACTCCTATGAGGGGCGAGTTGAGTTCACCTCCATTAACATTCGATAACTTTGTAACATAGGAAGGCTGCGGTTTCAATGCCGCGGAGCCTACCGTACAATTGTGGTTAATCTGATTCATCGCATTAATTAATTTATTGGATGGGTGCATTGTAGATGCCAAAGAGTTAATACCCTTGGATGCATCAGAACGCTTAAGTACAGATAACTGTTTCTCGATATTTCGGTACATTTTCAATTGTGTTACCGCAGCGGCTTTTTATCCGCTGCTTCTGCATGTCACCATGCAGTTCAGCATATATCTTCATCCTGCCTATGCTGATATTATACTATGAATACAGAGCAAAAAGGGTACAGGCCGCAAATCGCGGTCTTTTTTGTTGTGAAGAGGGAGGCGGAAGCAGAACATGACAGTCATAAAACCGCAGCCGGGTCCGCAGGAAATGTTTTTGTCCACGACTGCAGATATCTGCATCTACGGAGGAGCGGCAGGCGGAGGCAAGACGTTCGGTCTTCTGATGGAGCCGCTCAGGCACTTGAATAACGGTGACTTCGGAGCCGTTATCTTCAGGAAGACATCCAATCAGATCACCGCAGAGGGCGGATTGTGGGATACGTCTTATCAGTTGTATCCGCTGGTTGGAGGTGTTCCGAAGAAGACACCTTCATACAGCTGGACGTTTCCTTCCGGCATGAAAGTGACATTCGCGCACATGCAGCTGGAAAAGGATGTGTTGAACTGGCAGGGAACACAGATTCCGCTCATTTGCTTTGATGAACTGACTCACTTCAGGAGGAGTCAGTTTTTTTATATGTTATCGAGAAACCGTTCCGGGTCAGGTGTTCCCGGCTATATCCGTGCGACGTGCAATCCGGATGCGTCGAGCTGGGTTGCGGACTTCATCTCATGGTGGTGGGATCCGAAAACCGGATATCCAATTCCGGAGAGGTCAGGCAAGATCCGCTGGATGTACCGGAAATCTGATGAAATATTCTGGGCTGACCGCATTGAGGATCTGTGGGAGCAGTTTGATCTGAAGACGCCGGAGGAAAGAGCGGAGCCAAAAAGCGTGACCTTTATTGCATCTACACTGCAGGACAATCAGATCCTTCTTTCGAAGGATCCAGGATATATGGCAAACCTGAAAGCCCTTCCGACCGTAGAAAGAGAAAGGCTACTGCACGGCAACTGGCTGATCATGCCGGCCGCCGGTCTGTATTTCAAACGCAGCAGAGTCACCATGCTGGAGGAAATCCCGGATGATGTGATCCGATGGGTAAGGGCGTGGGACTTGGCAGCTACGGAGGATCGGCGTGATTCGAAGCCTGAAGACGGACCAGCGTACACGGCGGGGGTGCTTCTTGGAAAGCGCAGAAACGGCAGGATTCTGGTGGCTGACGTCATCAACAGGAGGATGAATGCAGCCGACGTGCGCAGGACAGTCCGGAACACGGCAATCGTCGACAAAGTCAAGTACCACCATGTGAGGATCCGGATGAATCAGGACCCTGGACAGGCAGGAAAAGAGCAGGCGGAGCAGTACATCAAACTACTGCACGGCTTCAGTCTGAATATCGAGCGTGAGTCGGGAGATAAGGTGACAAGATTCGAGCCGTTTTCCGCACAGGCTCTTGGACTTGAGGGAGATGAAGAGGGGTTTGTCGATGTCCTGATCGCGCCGTGGAATGAGGAGTATTTCAGCCAGCTGGAATCGTTTCCGCAATCACGCTTTAAGGATATGGTTGACGCAACAGGCACGGCATACAACGAGCTGGAACGCATGCCGGCACTCACACCGCCACCATCAAATGCCGGAAAGGCAGACAGGTCTTCACCGTGGATATACTAGGAGGCATAAATGGCAGACAGTAATAACAACAAAAACAATTTCAATCCGGTTGTGCCGGATGTCGTCCGGCATTACAAAAACTCTGAGGAATATGGCAGGATCGGCCAGAAACGCTACTCAGGTGTATTTTTCGAAGAGTTCCTTCCGGAATTACGCGGAGCAAAAGGCGCTGCCGTATACAAGGAAATGGCTGACAACGACGACGTGATCGGAGCGATCCTCTTTGCAATCGAGAATCTGATCCGGCAGGCAAAATTCACCATCAGTCCAGGAGGAAAGAAGCCGGTTGACAAGCAGGCGGCTGAATTCGTGGAAAGCTGTATGGACGACATGAACGGCCAGACGTGGACAGACACCATTAGTGAGATTCTTTCGTTCCTGACTTACGGCTGGAGCGTGCATGAGATCGTCTACAAGCGCAGGATGGGCAAGAATAAGGATCCGCGGCTGAACAGCAAGTACGACGACGGCCTGATCGGCTGGAGGAAGCTGGCGATTCGCTCTCAGGAGACGCTGTGGAGATGGGAGTATGACGAGAATGATGAGCTGGTTGGGTTGAGTCAGATCGCACCGCCGGATTATGAGGTCCGCACCATCCCTATGGAAAAATGTCTTCACTTCCGGACTTCGAGCAGGAAGAACAACCCGGAGGGAAGAAGCATCCTGAGAAACGCATACAGATCCTGGTACTTCAAGAAGCATCTGCAGGAGGTAGAAGGAATCGGTATCGAGCGTGATCTGGCCGGTCTTCCGGTTCTTCAGCCGCCTGAAGGCGTTGAGATCTGGGATCAGGAAGATCCGGAAATGGTTCGGTATCTGCAGTATGCAGAACAGCTGGTGTCAAACGTCCGGAGGGACAACAAAGAAGGCATTGTTCTGCCGTTTGGCTGGAATTTTGAGCTGATGAACGGAGGATCGAGACGGCAGTTTGAAGTTGGATCCGTTATCGACCGTTACGACAACCGAATGGCCATGACGGTGCTGGCAGATTTTATCTTTTTGGGACATGAACAGACCGGATCGTTCGCATTGAGCTCTGACAAGACGACGCTTTTTGCAACGGCAATCGGATCGTATCTGGATGAGATCTGCGAAGTGTTCAATCTGCAGGCAATCCCGAAGCTGATCGACCTGAATGCGGATAAATTCAGGGGATTGACAGATTATCCGGTAATGGAACACACCGATGTCGAGAAGCCGGACATCGCAACCATTTCAGCGTTCCTGAAAGATATGGTTGGAGTCGGTGTTCTGCAGCCGGACGAAGGGCTGGAAGATTATGTGCGTGATCTCGGATCTCTTCCAGATCGTGTTGAGGGTGCACCGATGCCTGGAGTAGATGACCAGCAGAAGGGTAACGATCAGCAGGACACGGACAGCCACCATCAGGACGGTCAAAACAGTTCTCAGAGCGACGAAAATGCAAATCAGGGAAAACAGCCTGAAGAGAAGCAGAACATCGACAGCAGGGAAGATGAGAAGGCTGAGGTGAGTGCATCATGATCCTCTTCAAAGATGAAATCCGGAAAGACATTCCGGATTACCTTTTGTCATCCCAGCAGTTCAGGGATTTCTTAAACAAAAGGGAGCCGAAGCTGGTGAGGCTTCTTACAAGCAGGCAGGGGAATCCTTCAGACGTCATCACTTATGCAGATCTCAGAGATGCAGTCGAGAACGGAGATCTGAGTGAAGAAACCATGCAGAAGCTCAGAGATGAATATGCAAAGTGGGTTACCACCAGGCTTCTTCCAGCGTGGGATGATGCGATCAAAGCGTCGCAGGAAACGATGAGGAAGAAGCATTACCAAGACTGGTATTATGATCCGTTCGAGACAGCTTCTGATGAATGGATGCAGAAACGTTCTGCAGCACTGGTAGTGGACATATCGGAGCAGCAGAGGAATGCGCTGAGAGCTGTCATCAGACGTGCGGTTCTGATTGAACACCAGACGGCAGACTCACTGGCGCAGGTGATCCGGCCGATGGTGGGATTATATCCACAGCAGATGACAGCAAACATGAATTACTACCTGAGCGTGCTGAAGAAACTGCAGGAGGCAAATCCAAATGCATCCATCGAAGATATGGAAGCGAAGGCACGGCATATGGCACAAATGTATGCGGAAAAACAGCACCGTTACAGGGCGCAGATGATCGCACGCACAGAACTGTCAAAGGCATACAACAACGGAGAGCTGATATCGGTACAGCAGGCCGTGAAAGACGGCATGATGCTTCCGACGACAAAAAAGAAGTGGGTAACGGCAAGAGATGACAGGGTTTGCAAATACTGCGAAGCGCTGGACAAAGTCACCATCAATCTGACCGATGAGTTCCAGGGCAGAAAGCAGTCCGTGCAGTGTCCGCCGATGCATCCGCACTGCCGATGTGTTTTGATCTATGTGGAGGAACAAAATGAGTAGAGACAAAAACAAAATTGAGCTGATCCGCAAAGGGAGGGATCTGATTCTGAAGTTTAACCCTTATCACGGGTATCACGGTTACTTCAGTTCGAGAGATGCGCATACCAGCTTTGCTCCCGGGCATGGTGCAACACGTGAAAGATCTATCATCAACGAAAATAAACGCAGAATCGCAGAAGGAAGTGTGCAGCTCGTTTCGGGTGAGTATGCCATCACTATAAAGGGCGGAAAGGCAACGTATGCAGAAGCAAGAGCCTGGTCAAAAGCAAACGGCAAGTGGGGGCTGGAGAAGCCTGGTGGAAAATACGAGCCAAAAGATGACAAGGACACCATCCAGGACAAAGAGCTGGCCAAAACTCAGGATATCATGAAAAGGAACAATGTCGAGTACCGCGAAGTAAAACCGCTGTCCAAGGCATTGTCTGAAGAGGAAATCATCAAGAAGATCGGTGGTCCGGATCAGACAAAAGGTTCATGTGCTTCTCTGTCTCTCACATATGCAGCAAATAAGAATGGATTAGATGTAACGGACTACAGAGGCGGCGCCAGCAGGCACACTATTTCTATAAGGGCTTGGGGATCCGGAAGAGTTGCGAAGCTGAGCGGTGTAAAGAGCAATACGGAAAACGAAAAGAATGATTATACAGCCTTAAAAAAGCATATGGAGAAAATGGAAGTTGGCAAAGAATATATTCTTTCTATTGGCCATCATTCTTCCGTTGTAAGGAAGACGGAGCACGGACTTCAGTACATGGAGCTTCAGGATAAACCGGAAGGAAACGGCTGGCAGGATTGGAAAGTGGGCTGGACGGAAAAGCACCGTTTTGGTATGCAGAAATCACATACTGTGGGCGGTTCAAAATACGCTGTCCCTAGTCATCTGATTGATATTGATTCTCTGAAAGATAATCATGACTTTCAGGTTCTGATGGGGTATATTAATACAGAGACAGGTAAGCAGATGAAGGGAGGCGGAGGCCATGTCAGATAGGCAGCAGAAGTTTGGTGATTTTTATAAAACGGATCCGGAAGACAAGATCTGGTGGCTGGACACATTGGACGTCGATGGTGAGTTTTTGTTCAGCTTCGACCAGAAGAAAGTGTACAACCTCTTTCATGATTACCCTTGGGCACTAACACCGGAACAAAAAGCTGTGTTTGATCAGGATCAGCCATACTGGGCTAATTTCTTTAAGGAACGGAGGCAGGAGAACCCACCAGAGGGATGGAAGTCGGCAGAAATGACAGTATAGAAGAGTAATACCATGAGAGCAGTCCTTCGGGGCTGCTTTTTTAGTGCCTTGAAAAGCGCAGAAAGGAGATGCGGTGAGTAGATCGTTTTTGGACAGTCTGGTGGCGGTAAAGAAGGACAGAGATCAGGAAAAGCCCACTGGTCCGTTCACCATCAAAAAGGCAGTAGAAGACAAGATGCAGGTTTTTGGCTGGGCATCGATATCGGAGACAACGGACGGAAAAGAAATCTCCGACTGGGAAGGGGATATGATCACGCCGGAGGATCTGGAAAGAGCGGCATACAGCTACGTGCTAAACTTCAGAGATGCTGGAGAACGTCACGACCCGGACAAAAGGAAGAAGGGCAAACTGATCGAATCTGTCGTACTAACAGCGGAGAAGCAGCAGGCAATCGGTATTCCGGCAGGAACTGTACCTATCGGATGGTGGGTCGGTTTTCAGATCACAGATCCGGAAACATGGGCAAAGATAAAGAGTGGAGAATTCCGTATGTTCAGTATTGAAGGAACCGGAAAGAGGCAGGATGCTTCCGAAGACGCAGACGCGGCAGAATCTTAAGGACATCGAGTTATCTTATTGACATTGATTCTCTGAAAGGAAATAATGACGTTAGGGCCCTAATGGGGTACATAAATACAGATAAAAACAATCAGCAGATAGGAGATAAAGGAAATGTCCGATAAGATGGCGAAATTTGGAAATTTTTTTAAACAACATCCAGGTGATAAGATATGGCAGTTAGATACTCCTGGTAGAGTTGGTGAGTTCTGGTTCAGCTTCGATAAAAAGACAGCGTTCAACCTGTTCCATGATTATCCGTGGGCATTAACAGCTGAGCAGAAGGAACTTTTTGATCAGGAAAATACATTCTGGGCTGATTTTTTTAAAGACCGGCGCCGTGAGGATCCGCCGGAAGATTGGGAATCGCACGAGGTAACATTCTAGAATCAAAGTCAGAACCAGAGTAGCTGGTTATTGGGGTGATGAAAATGAAAGTATCTGACATTCTGCCATTTCTAGATCATGATGTTGTCATTTGCGATATTGACGATCAATGCTTTGAAGGGTATATCACGAATTTCGTTGATGAGTTTGAAGCATCGTCGGGGAAAATGGAAATAGAAGCTGATCTGGGTGAAGTCTTATTAGGTATTCCCATTGATGAAATAAAGTCAATTAAGTATGCGTAAATCTCATGTCGGGGTGAAGATGATGGAACCGGATCTGGAAGCGATTCTGAAACAAATAATAAAAAGAAAAGGCAGTGAGTTGTTGGAGGCTAGAGACTCAAAACAGGAAGACCGAGAGTCTGAAGTTTTTGAAGAAGGTCGGAATTTGGCTTTTTTTGAAATGCTGGATTCGATTAACAACATACTGTATATTTATGGGTTAAGTATCAAGGACTTTGGATCTGACATTGATATCGAAGACATTTCCGGTTTACTGCGGAAGGTTGATTGTTAGGAGGCAGAGTTGAAAGCTTTCAAGGTCATATACCAGATTTTGAAGGCATTTGAAAAAGCAATGGATCTGGACGAGTTTGATGTCGAGAATGTCATAACTCCAGAGAATCTCGGAATCAGTGAGAATCGCTTAAAAGCCATCCTCAGGATACTTCTGAAAGAAGGGTATCTTGACGGTGGCATTTTTGTTAACTGCTGCGGAATACAGGGCATCAAATGGGAAGAACCATCGATAACCCTGAAAGGGCTTGAGTATCTGCAGGAGAACAGTCTGATGAAGAAGGCGGCTAATCTGGCGAAGGGAGTCGGTGAAGTTATTCCGCATAAAGCCTGAGAATGGGCAAAACGGCCCTTATTTACGGATATAATAGCTAGTGTAAAAAGATCAGCAATACTGATACTCATAATCTCTCATATTTCTTTTTCAATTGCACGGTGCGGCCTGCTGATTTGCGGGCCGCTATTTTTGTAAAGCAATGAGACAAAAACATCTGCGTTTGCAAGAACGCGGGTGTTTTTTTATACGAAAATCTGGAGGAAAGAATGGGGAAAAAGAAGAAACTGCTGAAGGATATGGAGCTGAACAGCGTGGATCTGTGCAGTGAAGGCATGAATCCAAAAGCAGATATTAAGCTCTACAAGAGCAGAGATGCAGGCGGTGAAGATACGCTTGCAGAAAAGATTAAAAAGGCTGTCACAGCTGTTTTTGGAGGCGGAGAACCGACTCCGGAAGAGCAGATGGAACATATAGCAAAAGCGTGGACGGACAGTGCGCAGAGCATCTGGAATGATCCGGATATTTCAGCACAGGAGAGGGAAGCGCAGTTGAGAAAGTCCAGAGATGAGCTGACAGCATTTATTGATGCGGCAATTCCACAGTGGGCTGGAACGGCCGTGGAAAAGGCAAAAGATGACCATGAAGAGCAGGAACCGGAGACGGGGGAAGGAGAAGACGAAATGGCATCAATCGATCTGAACAAGATGGATCCGAAGGACAAGGAAACAGTCCTGAATATCCTGAGTAAGTACGGACCAAAGGATCCGAATCAGGGATCTGATGATGAAGAGGTCGCAGAGAAGTGCAAGAACGTCAAGAAAGACAGCGACGAAGGCTCAGACGTTGAGATGAGTGAGGACGCTTCTGCTGAAGAGGATGATGAAAATCAGTCCGGCAAAGCGAAGACAGCACCATTCAAGCGTCCGGCAGCCGCAGATGATGAAGAGGATGCGGAAACGAATGAGCTGAAGAAGGCGCTCGATGACACTCGTTATGAGCTGGAGCAGATCAAGAAGGCACGTGCGATCGACAAGCTCGAAGCACAGGCGCAGAAGTATCAGGTTCTTGGAAAGGACCCGCATGCTCTTGCAGATACTCTGTACGGTGTAAGAAAAGCAAGCGAAGCGGCTTATGAAGAGCTCTGCAAGTCTCTTGACGATCAGTTGGCAATGCAGGAGAGAACCGGCATCTTCAAGGAGTTCGGCTCTAACAGATCTGGAGCGACAAACCAGCTGGAGACAGCTGTCGCTGAGATCAGAAAATCTAAGCCGGACATCAGCAGAACAGACGCAATCGAGCTGGCATACAGAAACAATCCGAATCTCTCGGAATATTAATATTGCAGAATCAGGAGGTTAATGAGATATGGCATATATCGGAAGCACGATTAACAACAGCCCTACCATCGCAGGCACACTTGCGGATGCGATCAAGGGAGAGGCCGCATTCCTTGCAGTAAAGTTTGACGATGCAGGAAACATCGCGCTGGCAGGAAAAGGTGAAGCAGCAGTCGGTGTAATTGTTCCTGGAAATGTTGAGGATCCGGCAGCAGGTGATGAAGTCACCATCCAGATCAAGGATATCGGCGTTGCAAAGGCCGGCGGAAAGATTTCTGCAGGAGCAGCAGTCGCTGTATCTGCAGACGGAAAGCTGGGAGCAGCCGCAACCGGTGATTTTATCGTTGGATTCGCACTGTCAGGAGCTGATGGTGACGGAAAGACATTCCAGATTCAGATCACGAAGTCTGGATATGCGAAATAGGAGGGGTTAAATAACTATGTTTGGAACTGAAACTACAGCGAATATCAGTAAAGCAATTGCGACCGGCGGATTCAAGCCGAATATCCGCCTGACAAACATGAGCACTGCATACTTCCAGGCAGATGATGATTTTGTCGCTACAAAGCTGTTTCCGCGCGTTCCGGTACAGCTGGCAACATCTTTCTACTACAAGTTCGGAAAGGCAGAGCTTGCAAGAGACAACATGCAGAGAAAGCCGGAGTTCGGCAAGGTAACACCGATGCCGCTCGGACTGACCGATGACAACTACAACTGCAAGGTTGACCAGCTGATTATCGGTATCGATCAGATTTCCAGCCTGAACTACAGAAGAACGAAAGCTCCGGGAGCGGCAGACCCTAGAACAGCAAAAGTTAAGGCTGCGGCAGAGCAGGCAAAACTGCATCTGGATATCATTTTTGCGGACAAGTTCTTCAAGGCAGGCGTCTGGGAGAACCAGAAGACTGGTGCTTCTGCAACACCATCCGGCGGCAGTCAGTTCTGGCAGTTCGACAATGACAACTCTGACCCGGTTAAGGTGTTCGACGACATCTCTTTAGAGATCAAGAAGAACGGCAGAAGACGTCCGAATAAACTGGGACTTGGCGCGGAGACATTCCGAGCGCTGAAGAACAACAAGTCCATTCTCGAGCGTGTGAAGTATTCCGGATCCACAGCTAATCCGGCTACCGTAAATGAGAATGTACTGGCGCAGCTTTTTGGCGTCAAACAGGTTGTTGTTCTGGAGTCGACCTATAACAAGGCAGCACTTGGCGAGGAAGCAGATATGGACTTTGTCTGCGATCCGAAGGGCGCTCTGCTGCTGTATGCTCCGGACGCTCCGGCTATTGATGAGCCGTCTGCAGGTTATACCTTCATGTGGGATATGCTGGGCGACGGATCCCCGATGCCGACCACACAGTGGGAAGGAGAGCCGGGAACGCACAGTGAGTTCATCGAGTGCCTCTGCGCACCGGACATGAAGATCACCGGACAGGACCTGGCATGCTATCTCACGGGATGTGTAAAGTAGTCTGGAGGTTTAGCAGATGAAATATAAGGCGTTAAAGCCTTGCAGTTTTGATACCTTTTATCCAATCGGAGCGGAAATCCCGGAGTCTGTGTTAGATTCCGGGAGAATTCCGTTTTTGCTGGATATTGGCATGTTGAAGGAGATCACAGATTCTACCATCAAGAATCAGGAAACACAGGCAGATGAGGGGAAGAGGCAGAGTGATGCAGAGCAGAACGCTGATACTCTGAGCGCATCTCAGCTTGCGGCGATGAAGAAGGATGATCTGATTGCTTATGCGAAAGATCATGGACTGGATCTCGATGCAACGATGACAAAGGATCAGATTGTAGAGGCGATCAAATTACTGTAGTGAGGGATGCATATGAATTACACCTATGATCCTGCAAAAATCGGAGAAAAAGGACTGGACCGCATGCGGTTTGAACTGGGAGACTGCGAAGTCGACGGCGGTGAAGACACATGTGCTCTTTCAGATGAGGAGTACACGGCGCTGATCAACAGGGCTGACAGCGAAGGACGCGGCTGGACTTTTGCAAAGTTTTTGTGCGTTCAGGGAATCGTCACCAGATACGCAAACGAAGCGGATTTCAGTGCAGGCGGCGGAAGTATTTCACTTTCTCAGCGGTATGAACGGTGGAATGATATCTACCAGAAACTGAAGAAATCATTCCAGTATCCTGTGATTAACCAGTCAGAAGGCAGCAAGGATGATTATTTCCAGTTTGGAATGCATGACAACTGGCGCGGCACATCGGATCCGTTCAGTGGTGTTCCGAACCGGTAAAGGAGCTGATCACAATGATTCGATACAGGCCGGGACAGGAGCTGAAGATTTTTGAGATACGCAGCAAGACTGTCTCTGTTGACAGTAAAGGTAGAGTGATGAAGAAAGCGGATTCAGCGGACCGTGATGCATGCATTGCACTTCGGTTCAAAGGAATGCTTTCTGCTGCCGGTCCGGATGAAATAGATCGGTGGTCACAGATGCAGCATCCGATCACACACACCATCACAAGCAGAAAACGAGAAGCCAGAAGGGTAAAGCCGGAGCAGGTATTGATTCTTGATTCTAAAGACAAAGAGCGCCGCTTCTATGTGCAGGGTGTCAGTGATCCGGGTGAGTTAGGCATTTATACCATCATATACGCACAGGAAAGGACGGATGCAGAGGAATGATTATCCGGACAACGATTGAAGGGTATCCGGGAGCATTACGGCAGTGCGTCGATTATATCAATGATTCGATCAAGAATCAGCTGCAGAGCCGTACATACAGAGGGGCGAATGAAGTCCGGAATACCCTTGTTGGGGATATTTTGACGGGTGGAAGATCTGGCCGCGTCTACCGGATTCCGGGAACCGGTGCAAGCTATCAGGCGTCTGCGCCTGGAGAATCGCCGGCAAATCGTACCGGTGCTTTCAGAGCAAGCTGGAATGTCAGTGCAGAAGGCGGAGGCGACGGAAGTTATAAAGCGGAAGTTAAATCCGAGTTGACCGTAAACGGATATAATCTGGGTTCGCTGCTTGAACACGGAACCAGCAAGATGGCGCCGAGACCGTATGTAGATAAGACCGTTGAGCAGAGCAAAGATAAGGTGATTCAGATATTTAAGGAGCCGTACAGCGTATGATCGAAAGTATTGTTTTGAAAGCGCTGAAAGCTCTTTCAGCGTCACAGAGCAGACTTGCCAGATTCAACGGCGAGCCTGCTGTTTTTTATCAGAAAGCACCGGATGACAAGAGTGATCTCTGGGACGGAGCACAGTATCCGCGGATTGATTATGACATCAGCTGGAAAGATGATCCGGAGCGGAAGACAGTCGGCGTCATGGTGATTAATATCTGGTGCCTGAATGAGAGCGAGATTCCGCCGGAGGACATTGCGGCAGAAATGCAGGACGATATCGACACAACATTCTTTACGGATGCAAGCGGATCGTACTGCGCGACGTGGAGTCAGAACCAGGCATTTGTCGGAGCTGGAAACGAACCACAGACAATCGGTATCACGCTGCAGTATGACATGTGGTGTTTTCCGAACATGTCCACCATCGAACCGGATCCGGCTGCAGGATTCGCTGCGTATGTCAAAAGCCTTTATCCGCAGGTGGTTGTCGTCGGAAGCGATGACGTGGCAGAGATCTGGAAGCCGACGCAGGACCATCCGGCCTTTTATGCCAGGCTTGCAGGAGATTCTGTTACATCGAAGCAGATTCTTTATGCATACTCGACATTCACGGCTCAGGTTTTTGGGCATGTGATTATGCCGTCACTGAAAGATTCAGCCACGATGATCAGGGAAATCTGCCAAAAACTTTCGCTGGACGGAGAGTTCATGCTTCCGTATGAGCAGGAGAACGGTACGCCATATATCATAAACAGAATCGAATACAGTCCGTCGTCAAACCCTCTGAAGCAAGGCCAGGTCAGAGTCAGCGGCGATTACAGAGTAATGAGGTTCTACAGACCGAAGTCAACGATTGACAGCATTCACGTGTCAAGCAGTGAGGCAGACGGATCTGCAGAACAGAAGGGATAGAGTATAAGCGAATGAGTGATGAGCAGAAAAAGAGCGTGAAGCAGACGGCTGAACCTGAATCTGATTCCGAAAAGACTGCATCCGCGCCGGTTTCTTCCGTTATTTTCGGAAATGAAGATCCGAAATATACAAGAAAGGAGCTGATCGAAGGATTCAGAGAGTTCAAGACCGCAAAAGCAGTTGTCATTGCGGCACTGCAGTATTACGGAATCGAGAGCACTACCATCGAAGAAGCTAAAAAAGCAGTCAAGAAGTTTTTGGAAAGAGAGGTTAAGTAATGGGCGGATTTTTCAGAGCCGGTGAAGAGAAGATCAGACCTGGAGTGTATCACCGTTATACGAACACGTCGGTCAGAGAGGTGTCTTACGACGGAGTCGTTGCAGTCACCATCAGATCAAACTGGGGACCGCTGGAGAAGCTGGTTGAGCTTGATCGGATCAGCGACATCTATGCAACATTTGGAGACGGCGGTGAAGCTGGAACATTGGACGCACTGACGCAGATCTTCAAGGGAGGCGCTGCCACCATCTATGCCGTCAGAGTTGGAACCGGCGGTACAAAAGCGACAGCAACCCTGAAGGATTCTGAGGGAATCGATGCAGTCAAGATCACGGCAAAATATCCTGGAGCAAGAGCTCTCAACTACACGGTAAGACCGATGATCGGAAATGCCGCATACAAGGTTATGGAGATCTTCGACGGCACGAATGCGCTGGAAACACTGACATTTGAAGCTGGAACAACGGAGGCTGACACACTGGTCGCCGCAGGAAAGTGGAGCAAGCTGTTTGACTTCGAGAAGGTCAGCGCATACACCGGAAACAAAGAGCTGAAAAGCGTGCAGCTGACAGCCGTCACTGCAGGAACAGATCCGACAGCGACATCTGCAGAATACAGCACTGCATTTACGCTGTTTGAGCCGTACAGAATCAACTGTCTGTGCATCGATACAGAGGATACGGCCATCGTTACACTGCTTCAGGCATACGTAAATCAGGCCTATGAAGGTGGAAAGAACATGTTTGGAGTAGTCGGTCAGAAGACAACAAAAATGCTCGTAGAGCGCCAGACAGCGGCTTCTGCGATGAACGACTACAACATGATCTATGTCGGAGACGGCTGGATGCAGGGAGACGACGTGTACGACGGCTATGTCGCTGCGGCAAGAGTCGCCGGAATCGTGGCATCTACACCATCAAATAAGTCTGTCACTCACATTAAGATCGAGGAAGCATCCGGATTGTCCGAGAATCTGAAGAATTCGGATATTGAGGACTGCATCAACAGCGGAATGGTTATCTTCACAACATCCTCTGAAAACGAGGTATGGATTGAAAGCGGAGTTACAACGCTGGTTAAACCGGAGTCTAACGACGACAACGGATGGAAGAAAATCAAGCGCACAAAGGTACGTTTTGAGATCCTGACACGTGCAGATATTGCATGTGAGAATCTGGTGGCAAAAGTCGGAAACGACACGGACGGAAGATCCACAATCATCACCGCGATTCAGGGTATCTGCAATGCGATGGTGCAGGAGGGTAAGATCTACGACGGAGCCGTCGTGGAAATCGATCCGGACAACCAGCCGAAGGGAGACAGTGCATGGTTTAACATTACGGTTGACGACATTGATACTCTTGAGAAGGTTTATCTCAACTATAACTTCAGATTTACGTCTGCTGCATAAGGAGGTATTTATAGATGGCTGTAAATCAGATTATGGATGTTACAAAAATCCTGACCGGAAAAGACGGTCAGCTGTGGCTGACGCTGGATGATAATACACAGATCTTTCTGGCGATGGTAGACACTGCACAGGCACAGCTGAACATGAACAACACCGATTATCAGCCGGTTGGATCTGCGCTTGTTTATGCTGTTGATACGGGGCATTCTATTACGCTCACCATGAGTGAGGTAGTAATCCGTGATGACCTGATCATGAGCAAGCTGTATGAAGGCCTGCAGAGCGGGTCCATGCCGCTGTTTGACTTCCAGTGCACACTGAAGAGGCGTGATGGAAGTGAGCAGAGACAGATCTTCAGAAAGTGCATGCCGGAAGGAAATCTGGATCTGTTTAACCTGAATCCAGGAGAGATTGTCAAGAGACAGTGGAGTTTCAGAGTAAATTCCAATCCGGAGCTGCAGAAAATGTTCGAAGAGTAAAGAAAGCTGTAATGAGAGAAGGAGGCAGACACCATGTCAATTGAGTATGCAAAGGATCCTGAATTCGAAGTGGATGATGCAGAATTGGTCGAAGACGGACTTGAAGATCCGACTGAAGAGGAGAAGGCAGACAAGCTGATCTCTCAGGAGGATGCACTTCTGGCCGGAATGATGAAGGCAGCGCTGTACAAGGATGAGAAGGAAGCCAGAAAAGAGATCGTCATCAAAAGACAGGGGCAGGAGCTGTTCCGTTTCTGGATCCGTCCGATCACCGAAGCAGAGCTTGCAGACTGCGTAAAGAAGGCAACGAAGTATTACAAAAATCCGCAGGGCAGACATCTTCCGAAGATTGAGGGAGACACAAACATGACGCGCATGCGTTCTTACAAGATCCTGATAGCAACGGTGGATTCTGACAAGGTCTGGAATAACACCATCCTGAAGCAGAAATTGAATCTGTTGGATCCGGTGGACGTTGTCGACACAGTTCTTCTTGCAGGAGAAAAGGATCAGATCGATGATATCATCGATGATATCTCAGGATTCGGTGAAGACACAGAGAGCAGAGAGGATTTTGTAAAAAACTAATCGCGGCGGGAGGTAAATTTTACCTCATACATCGCATATGGCAACGGACAGGGCGTTTCCCACCTGGAATCAAATTTAATCAGGACTGGGAAATGCCCTTTATTTGGGCATCAGAGCGTTATGCGATCGAGCATCCCGCCATTAAAGACGCACTTGCGTATGACGAAAACGACGTGAAGAACTATGAGTAAAGGCAGGGGGAAGCGCTGTTATGGCAGATCAGACCATCGTAATTGAAGTTGTATCGGAATTCAAAGACAATGCCAGCAGTGGGCTCTCTCACGTGAAGCAGGGAACGGATCAGGCGTCTGATTCGGTGAACCGGTTCCACGGAAGACTGAAACGTCTGCAGAGGCAGGTTTCTGCCGTCACCGGAGGCGGAGGAAGCAGCGGAACGGCCGGCGGAGGATCGATGGGAATTGTCCAGAAGCTGAAGGCAATTAATGCAGAAGCCAGAAGGCTGAACAGCGGAGGAGGATCGTTTCTTTCAAAAGTGCGCAACTTCGGGCAAGCAATCAAAAACATCGGAAGCGGGGGAAATGGAAACGTCCTGCGAACGCTTGGAGGATACGCAAAGAAAGGGCTCACTATCCCTATAAAGATCTTGGATAAAGCCACGTCACCACTCAGAAGGTTGTACAGGGGGCTGACTTCCTTCCGGGGTATTGTCACTGGAATGGCTGCAAACTGGGCGTTTCAGAAAGGCGTCCTGAATCCGATCAAACAGGCCGATCAGCTGACGAACGCAAAAACATTTTTTGCTATGAAGTTCGGCGGCCAGCGGCAGGCAAACGCCTTTATGAAGGATGTCTATGCGTTCGACAAAAAGTCTCCGTATGATACCGGGCAGATCATCCAGGTAGCGAAAACGATGCTGGGATATGGCTGGGGCAGAAAGAACGTACTCAGAGACTTGGGCACCATCGAGGACGCTGCAGCAGCACACGGTGCCGGAAACGAAGGTGTCTCGGGAATCATGCGTCAGTTAGCGCAGACAAGAATGCGTCTTAAACCATCGCAGGAAGATATCAATGTCCTGAACAGTTACGGAGTTGATGCGTGGAAATACATTGCGCAGGGACTCGGATTAAAAGGAAATGCCGCAGGTAAAGCCAAAGCACGTGAGATGGTGCAGGCAAAAGGCAGCAATGTCCTGTCTGGAGAAGAGGCGACAAATTTAATTCTGAAAGGACTGCGCAGGGATTTCAACGGGGCGGCACAAAAACAGGTTGAGAAAACTGCTGGAGGTATGTTCGATAAAATCAGCGGCGAGCTGAACACTAAATTGGTAGTTCCGTGGGGCCAGGGTTTGCAGAAAGGTGCGATCAAAGGCCTGAAAGTTATAGACAATTGGATTAACGATCATGAGGGGTCTGTTGATAAATTCGGACAGAAATTAAAGAAGGTATCGCAGGCGGCATCGGTAGGCCTTGCAACAAAGGCAACAAAAGCTGTAGATAGAGTCAGTAAAGTAGTTACTACCAAAAAGTTTAAAAAAAGCGATCTTGCAGGAAAGACAAATATGATCGTGGAAGCCGTGTTTGGCAAAAATGGTATTCAGAATGCAGCTGCACAATTCGGAGAGTACTCAGCTAAATACGGCGGTAAGGTCGGTCTTGGCATTGCGAAGGGGTTTATTTCCGGAATCGGGGATCTATTATCGGATGCCTTAACTGCGTTACCAGGAGGCAGAAAAAGAACAAAAAGCGCGGGGACTTCTGCGTTTACTCTTGCGACGCTTGGCGGAATATCAATTCTCAAAGGCGGACTCATTGGTGGCCTCTTAAAATTTACAGGGAAGCAAGGGCTTCGTGGGATTAAAGCGGGATTAAAAAAGTATTTTTCTTGGAGAGAAGGAGAAGCTAATCCAATTGGTAAGGATTTCCGTGAGAGTCGTCTGAGAAGAAATTCGTTATATAAAGATGCTGAGGATTTTAAAAATACAAATCGATATGCAAAAGCTGTAGAAGTTGAGCGAGGAGGAAGAGTATTTCGTTCACCATCGATTAGAGGATACTCTCGCGGCAGTCGAGCTGTAGAAGAAGTCAGCAGTGTCGCTAGAGAAAGCCGGTTCAGTCGTATATCCAGCCGTCTTGGAAGAGTAGTTGAAGGAACCAGAGGAATTGGTGAAGGAAGCAGACTGGTCAGAGGGTTGTCCGGGGCGTCCAAAATTTTTGGCAAGTTAGCCACACCTCTGGCACTTATGGGAACAGGTATCCACCTGGCTACCGCAAAGAACAAGACAAAGGCCGCGTCTGAAGAGGCTGGAGGCTGGGCTGGAGCACTCGCAGGAGGAAAGCTCGGTGCAATGGCAGGAACAGCGGTCGGCGGACCATTGGGAACGCTGATCGGAGCACTCGGAGGCGGAGCCCTTGGAATGTTCGGAGGCGGAAAGATCGGTAAATGGGCAGGCGGAAAGATATCAAAACTTTTTGGAGGTTCATCGAAGGCGGATCCGCTCAGGAATCTGCTGGGATTAGGCAAGGGTTCAAAGAAAAGTGAAAAAGCAGCCAAAGACTCCGGGAAGGATTTTAAGTCCGCCGGTAAGTCTGCAAAGAGTGCAGGAAAAGGCTTTAAGTCTGCTGGCAAATCTGCGAAATCAGGAAGTAAAGGTTTCAAATCCGCAGGCAAGGCTGCTAAGTCTGGATCTAAGGGGTTTAAATCAGCAGGAAAAGCGGCAAAGTCAGCCGGTAAATCGTTCAAGTCTGCTGGAAAATCCGCAAAGTCCGGATCTAAAGGATTTAAATCAGCCGGTAAGGCGGCCAGATCCGGAGCAAAGGGATTCAAGTCCGCGGGTAAATCTGCGAAGTCCGCAGGAAGAGGATTTAAATCCGCAGGAAGAGCCGCAAAGAGTGGATCCAGAGGGTTTAAGACAGCAGGTAGAAATGCGAAGTCCGCAGGAACAAAATTCAAGTCAGCCGGTAACAGCGCAAAAACGGCCGGATCAAAAATGAAAGCAGCTGCAGCGAAGGTTCAGTCACTTGGTACAAAATCAACCGCTGCAGGGGCAAAATTAACGGCTATGGGAGCAAAGGCAAGCACTGCAGCATCCAATCTGTCATCGTTTGCTTCTGCAGTAAGCTCAATTGCTTCCGCCGCATCCGGACTCGCAGCGAAGATTGCATCCATCCATATTCCGTCAAGCATCGGGAAAGGGCATGCAAGAGGAACAAGTTCAGCAGCGCCTGGAATCAAGCTGGTCGGAGAGGAAGGACCGGAGCTTCTGGAGTTCAGAGGCGGAGAAAAGGTATACACGGCAGCGCAGACACGTCACATGGTGAGACGTGCAGGAAAGAGAGGAGCTGGAGCAGGCAGCGGAGTCCACGTTACGGTCGGCGCCATCAACATCAACACGACCGGAGATGCTGAAGGATTCGAGAAGATCGTGCCTCAGCTGTCGAACAGAATCGCGCACGAGGTTGCAAAGGAAGTTCGGCGCAGCTATCAGAACACACCAACAAAGAGTGCATAAGAGGTAATTTATGGCATTAGAAGTGAGCAGCGACAACGGAACAACGTCGCTTGATAACGCAAAAGCAAAAATCGGAGCTAATGTCGTGAAGATCTGGTTCGCGGTCGGGTCAAGCAAGTTCCAGCTACCGACCGCACCGGAGACAATTGCAATCGCTGAAGAGGCGTCTTTCGGCACATACACCATCCTGGATAAAGGAGATGTCAAAAAGCCGTCTGGCATCTCTCCAGAAGAAGTAACGATCTCAGGGCTTCTTCTTCTGGAGAGCTATTCCGATCATCCGCTGATGCAGAAGTATAAAAGCCCGAAGTCGGTGATTTCTGCCTGGCAGAAATGGAAGAAAGAGAAAAAGCGTGTAAAGGTCAGCTGGAGCGGACTTCCGATCAGCATGTATTCCTATTATTACGTTGACGGTCTGTCTCCGACAATGGACGGCGTGCAGGTCAAATATGATCTGAAGCTGGTACACGCCAGAGAGCTGACTCTGAAGGCGAAGAAGCGGAAGAAGAAGTCTAACAAAAAGAAAAACAGCAAGAAAGGAAAGAGCGGAAAGAGCTCAAAAGCACGGACAAACGGAGCAATCACAGGCTCAAAATACAGAGTTAAAGCTGGAGACAGCTTGTGGGCAATCTCTCAGCGTTGTCTTGGAAAGATTCACGGAGGCTGGCAGGCAATCGCCAAATTAAACAACTTGAAGCCGCCGTACATAATTTATCCCGGACAGGTTCTGAAGATCCCGCAGTCTGAGTCTGCAAAGAAGTAAGAAGAGGTGATGGTGAATGCCGCTAGGAATCGATTACAAAGTCGTTGCCGTAGATCCCAGTGGGAAATACAAGTTCGATCTTTCAAAGCTTGTTACAGCCCTGACGTGGGGAGACGATGAGCAGGAGCTTGCCGCAAAGGCTCAGGTCACCATCGCAAACATCAGATATAAGGGAAAGTATCTTGCGAGCTATCTGCAGTTGATGACTCGTATTTATATTTATACAAAAAGCGGATCAAAGTATTATGAGAGATTCAGAGGCATTGTCTGGGAACTTGAAAACGATGACGATACCGAGAAGACACACACTGTGCTGGCTTATGACCGGTCGATCTACCTGATGAAGACGCATGACAATGCATTTTTTCCTAAAGGGAAAACATGTGAGTACATCATAAAGAAGATCTGTAGCAAGTGGGGCATCAAGGTCAAGTACAACTGGTATTCTCATAAGTGTGGAAAGAAGAAGTACAACGACCAGACCGTTGCAGATATCTTCACATCGCTTATGGACGGTGCTAAGAGAGGAACAGGACACGGGTATGTCTTCCGCATGGATAAAGGCGTTTTAAAAGTCATGAAGAAGGGGCAGAACAAAAAAATTCCAATTCTGAAATATAAGCAGAACATGACCAAATCTACGAGGAAGAAGTCATTGGATGATATCTGCACCAAGGTCGCGATCGTTGGCTCAGAGAAGAAGAGCGGGGCGATTCCGGTACTTGCCACCGTCAAGAAGAATAACAAGAAATACGGGACGATTCAGCAGTTCGTAGAGAAGGAAGAAGGATCGACGCTGGCAAAGGCTAAAAAGGAAGCACGCCATATATTACATGATCAGGGGAAGCCGACGGAAGAGATTGAGGTCGTATGTAAGGATGTGCCGTGGATCCGAAAAGGTGATACCGTTTATGCTCACAGCGCGAATCTGAAGAATTATTACTACTGCACTGCGGTTGAGCATAACGGTATGGACGGAACAATGACCATCGATCTTGAGGTCAGAAAGGGAGCATAGGCATAGACGATGAAAAACAGCGGTTTCAGCGAGCTTGCGAATGTTTTTGACAGTCGTATGAGGCAGCATGCAAAACAGCCATACAGCGTCGAATTAGGCGGAATTACGGCAAATAAAGAGTTGAAAACAGACTCGTTCCCGGAGCCGATTCCAAAAGACAGCTACAAGATAGCAAGAAGCCTGACTCTCGGAAAGAAGGATGCGTCGCTCACAAAAACCAGCACAGTTGGAGATCACGGAGAAGCTACAGTCAAGATTCCGGAAAAGATGAGGACGCTGAAACCTGGAGACAGAGTGCTGGTCGCCTGGGCAGGCCCTAACAATGCAGATCCTATAGTCATTGACATTGTAGTGGATGCAGAGGAGGTGGAGTTCTAACTTATGGCAGATCAGTTGTTTCCGCAGTTTGACGATGCGTATGAAGATGACGACGATGTCGAAGTGGAATCCACAGACAGCGATGATGAGGAGCAGGATGCCGCAGCAATCGATGACGAAGACGCCGTCGTTATGGAGGTTCGCACACCATCGTTTGACTTCGACACAGGCGATTTCGTCGTCAGCAAAAGCGGAAAGATGAAAGAAGCAGAGCCGGATCAGGCCTGGAGTCAGTGGTGCATGAAATGCGTTGCAACGCAGCGGTATTCACTTATGGCTTATGGGCAGAATTACGGCGTCGATGAAGAGGGCGCGATGACTGAGCCAGACACAGAGAGCAAGCTCAATTATCTGGAAGAGGAGATCACCGATGCGCTGATGTCAGATCCGAACAACCGGACAGCAGACGTCGGGGACATCGAGTGGGGACGTTCACCATCAGCGCCGGATTCAGTGATTGGAAAGGTCAGCGTGGAAAATGCTGATCAGACTACGATTGGACTGGTAGTCACAGAAACGGATTCAGAAACATCGGGAGGTGAGTAAGGTAAATGGCATACAGCACAGAAACAAGCACGACTATACCGGAGTTTTCGCTTCCTGACTTTCTCGAAGATATGGACGTCGATTCCATTCATGATGAGATGATGTCCAGTCTCCCCGCAGATATTGACCGTGCAGAGGGCGGTTTTCCGTGGGATTTTACACGTCCGACGGCCTTGGAAATTGCATCTTTTGCCGAATATGTACTTCCGGAGGCGATCAAGTCAGCATTTCCGCAGTGGGCGACAGGAGATATCCTGGACTACCATGCAGGATGCCGTGGACTGGTAAGGAAAAACGCGGAGAAGGCAACAGTAGTTGTGACGGTAACTGGAACAGAAGGGACAAAAATCCCAGCCGGAACAGAGTTTTCCACAGAGTCAACAGATGATGCAGATGCAGTCAGCTTTCTGACCGACGCAGATGCAGTAATCCCAGTTGGAGGAACGATTGATCTTCCGTGCACCGCAATGGAAGCAGGGACTTTGGGCAATGTCGCAGCAAACACCATCACTCTGCAGATGTCAGAGGTAAAAGACGGAGAGCTTGAGACAGTCTTGAACAAAAATCCGGGATCCGGAGGAACGGATCTGGAGACAGACGAAGAACTGCAGTTGAGATGCTATGAGTTTGACCGGAACGCAGACGTTTCCTTCGTCGGATCCACGGCAGATTACCTGAGATGGGCTGAAGAGGTACCGGGCGTCGGTTTTGCTAAGGTAGTACCGGCTTCCGGAGGTACCGGGAAGGTTACGGTTATCATCACCGATAAGAACGGAGATTCTGCATCTGATGATCTGCGGAATAAAGTTCTGACGCACATTATGGGAACATCTCTGGATGATCCGCAGAGGCTTGCGCCGGTCGGAGCAACGCTGGTTGTGGAGACGAATGTCAAGATTGACGTCACGGTATCTGCAACCGTTGAGCTTGAGACGGATTATACCATCGATGCAATCAAGAAGGCGTTCCTGCCGGTTCTGAATCAGGCAATCCGCACAGCTTCCGTGCTGAGAGTGTCGGAGATTGGATCGCTTCTGATCAATCTTCCGGGAGTTACGGATTACACGGATCTGAAGATCAACGGAGGAACCGACTCTGTCACACTTACATCAAACCAGTACGCTGCAGTCAGTGCAGACAACCTGACGCTTACACTTAAAGCGTCTTCTTCGACAGTTGCATCGACAACAAGCACACAGTCGTAGACAGGGGTGAGTCATCATGCATAAATCCGATATGATAGAGAAGATCCTGACAAGCAAAGCAGGAAGGAGAATGCTGGAGTACATTTCCCCGATTTACGATGACTCATATGTCGGGCTCAATCTGCTTCAGATTATGGGCGTAAAGCTCGATCTGATAACAGCGTGGCTGGATGAATATGAGCGTCAGATCGTAACAAAAACTGCGACGTGGTCCATCGATCTGTGGGAAGACACATATGGAATCCCGCACGATACAACTCTGAGTCTCGATGACCGGAGAGTAAAGATCGATACAAAAAGATGGAGCCATGGCCCGGCAAGTCCGTATAAAATGGCAAAACTGGCGGGTGATGTCTGTGGATTCCCGACGTCCAGCTATGATCCGCAGAAGGAGCATTATTTTGGGATCAGGATCACAGCGAATCCGCAGAATGTCAATGAGAGAAAGATCAGAGCGGTGTTAGACCGTGCCAAGCCTGCTCACATGGAGTATGACATTACCTATCAGCAGGTAGTCAGTGAAAAGATGTATATGTGTGGATTTATAAGGTCCGCGGTAAAACAGACGATAAGGCAGGTGGATTAATTGTTTTCAGGAATTCATTTAACGACAGCGGGCGCGGCTCTGCTTGCAAAAATTCATCAGGGGAAGAGCACTTTGACATTGTCAGGCGCTGCATGCGGATCCGGAGATTTACCATCAGGAGGAACGGAGAAAGAGCGTGCCGCACTGGTCAACAAGGTGAAGGACCTTCCAATTGCCAATATCACACGTGCCAAAAACATTGCGACAATTGAAATCCGCTTCTCTAACTCTGGGATGACAGAAGGGTTTGATTTTAAGGAGCTGGGCATCTATGCGACGGATCCGGACAATGGCACCATCCTTTATGCCTATGCAAACGCAGGGACAAGTGCAGATAAAATCCCAGCAGATACCGCAAGCCCGCTGGAATATATTCTTGCAGTGCAGCTTCAGATCTCTGAAGACACGAATGTAGAAATTAAAGTAAGCGATTCCATTCTGTATGTGACCAAAGATGATATCGACAAGTATCTGGCAAATATCAACAACAAGGCAGACAAGGCCACCACCATCGCCGGATACAATATCACCGACGCCTACACAAAGGATGAAGTGAACAACATGATCAATCAGATCAGCGGCAAAGTCTCCGGAGTGTATGTCGGAACGACTGCACCATCCAACACGAAAGCGCTCTGGATCGACACCGGAAACGGAGGTATTGCAAAGTATTACGACGAGACAGCGACAGCATGGACAACCGTCAAAGCAGTATGGGGGTAATGTGAATTGAGTACGATAAAATCAGCAGACAACGTCATCAAACGTGGAAGCACGAACAAAAACATTTTCAAACTTCCGGACGCGGTGCCTCTTGATACGGTACAAAAAGTTCTGGTCCTCTATTTTCAGAACCGATCGATTGTCGTCGAGAAGGAAACAGCTGCAGTCACCATCGATGCAGAAAAACACACACTCAGCACAGAGCTGACGGAAGCAGAAACACTGAAGTTTTCTGCAGGAATTGCAGAGCTTGAAGTCTGCATCAAATACCAGGACGGACACACATTAAGATCACACATCTACAAGATCATGATCGAAGACACACTGCTGAATCAGGAGGTGTAAGACATGGCCAGATTTTCAATCGAAGGAATGAAGCTGGAACATGCGCTTGACCTCAAGGGAGACAGCGTGATCGAGATCGAAGGGAAGCCTGGGAAAGACGGTAAGACTGGTGCTGACGGCAAGAACGGAGCTGACGGACTGTCTGCCTATGATATCGCAGTCAAGAATGGATTCTCAGGCTCTGAATCGGAGTGGCTTGCATCGCTGAAAGGAAAAGACGGAGCATCCGGAAGAGATGGAGCATCTGGGAAAAATGGAGCTGACGGATTGTCTGCGTATGACATTGCCGTCAAGCATGGATTTCTCGGCACAGAAGTCGAATGGCTTGCATCGTTGAAGGGGAAAGATGGAGCTGACGGCAAGACTCCGGTCAAGGGCGTTGATTATCTGACAGAGCAGGAAGTCAACGACTTGGAAGACGATATCATAACTCAGACGAACGACAAATTTGCTGTAATCGCAAGATGGTATCGATATGTTGTTGTCAAAACTGCGCTTGCATCAGTCTCTGACAAATTAACTTTGCTCGTGCAAGCTCAGGAAGATCGCTTCACCGATGGAGCTGTAGTCGGGTTAAGAGTAGATATCAGCCACATAGACGGCTACTTGCAAATCTCAGGCAAGGAGATCAAGGTACTGAAAGATTTTAACGCTTTGATTCTTGGCTGCGTTGTTGGATATCAGGCGGCTGGAAGCATCCCGACCGGACGTTTGACAGTCGGCACCGAAACTCATGATTATCAGGCAAGCAGTAACGCTGACCATGCTTATGGATATTATCTTGGGAAATTTGCCTTGAAGAAGGATGAAATTATTACCGTATCGAAGCCAAACAGCAACGGCTGGCCACACGAGATGATCAGCATCTGGGAAGTTCAGCAGTAAGGCAGGTGATCAGCATGGAAGATATTGATGTAATCCCGATGGAATTCTGCAATTCTCCTAGGTTCAATCTTCAGGGAGTCGACTGCACGAAGACGATGAATCTGCCTGGTTTCCATATGGAAGGTTCGTATGCGCTGTCCGGAAACAGCATGATGGTCATAGAAAGGACGCACAGCGACTACAACGAACTGAAAAACAAGCCTCAGATTGAAAGCGTTGAGCTTAAAGGAAACAGGACTTTGGATGAGTTCGGACTGAGCAAGGCTGCCAACACAGACATTCTGAGTCTGTTCAAGGAGGGATGATATGGCTTACACGAAACTTATAGACTTTGACGAGCTGTCTCTGTACGATGATAAGCTCAAGACCTACATTAAGGGTCTGCTCACAGGCTATGTCGCTGCGCAGACCGGAAAAGGTCTGTCCACCAACGATTTTACAGACGAACTGAAGAGCAAGCTGGCTGGGATTGCGGACAACGCTCAGGTCAACGTCCAGAGCGACTGGAACGCCACCGGAGGGGACGCTTTTATCAAAAATAAGCCTAGTATTCCAGATGTCTCAGGCAAGCTCGACAAGACCGGAGACGGCTCGAATGTTACGGCTGCTTTTACTCAGGCGACCACCAGAGCGAATCTGGCGACCGGAGAAAGCCTGACATCGATCATGGGAAAGCTGATGAAATGGTACAGCGATCTGTCTGCTGCGGCATGGAGCGGTGCGTATAAGGATTTGACCGGAACGCCGACCATCCCGACAAACAACTCTCAGCTCACGAACGGAGCCGGATACCAGACAGCCGACAATGTGAAAAGCACGGTCGAAAGCTACAAGTATCAGACAGCATCGGACGTAACTTCAGCGATCAATACGGCTCTGGCAAGCTACAACTCCGTGAGCTTTGAGAAGGTGACAAGCCTTCCGACCACAGGAACTGCCGGAACAATCTATCTGATTTCGAATGGTGGTTCAGGGCAGAATGTTTATGATGAGTATTTCTGGACTGGAACCGGATTCGAGCTTTTCGGAAGCACTGCCGTAGACCTGACCGGATACGTCAAGGCATCCGATATCACGCTTGCAACAAATGACGATATCAACGGCTTGTTCGCATAGGTGGTGATTGAATGTCTTATGAAAAACTGATCACGCTGGACACGCTCAAGACCGCAATTATCAAGCTGAAATCGCTCATCTCCGGCAAGGCTGACAAGGCCACAACTCTCTCAGGCTACGGCATCACCGACGGAGTCAAGAAGTGGACTGGAACAAAGGCGGAGTACGATGCTCTGACATCCTACGACGATGACACAGTCTACATCACGACTGACGAGAGTGCTGCAACCTATGTGGACTCAGCAAGCTTTCAGGCACACCTGAACAACAAAAGCAATCCGCATGAGGTGACTGCTGCTCAGCTTGGAGTTTATACGAAAGCTGAGGTCGACACTGCCATCAGTAATCACAAGGTTACTACAGACTCGGAGCTGTCTACCACGTCGGAGAATCCGGTGCAGAATAAGGTTATAGCTACAGCGTTGGAAGGTTATGCACATGTCTATCATGGCACAAGTTTGCCGAGTGATGCAACAGGAACCGATGGAGATGTTTTTTTGTTGTACAAAGAATCTAGCAGCGCAGTGATACTGGGTTCAGCTGTGATTTATTTGAAGTTAGCATCGAAGTGGAATCGAATGAGCAGAATTGATGTTAATGGATTAGCATTGACCGTGACGGACACTACGTTGTCATCTGGGAATAAGACATTTACGGTTGAGCTGCCATCAGATTTCACCGGAACCACGCAATGGCAATGGAAAAATACTAGCGGTGTATGGGCGAATTGCGGTGAAACTGGTACTGCTACGAATAGTCTACAGAACGTTGCTAAGTCATCAGCCGCATCCGTACAGTATCGGCTGGAACTGGTCGGAACAGGCGGTTATACGGGGAGTACATATGTCTATAGAACACCGAGATAATATGGCAGTGGAGCATAACTATGATTTATTACAAAGGAAAGCCGCAAGGCTCAGGAGCGTCCGCTTATGATCTGGCTAAAGCGAAAGGATATACAGGCACCGAAGAGGAGTTTGCAATTGTCTTAGCAACTGCAGGGAATAAAGCGGACAAAGCAACAACGCTCTCCGGCTATGGGATCACCGATGCCTATACAAAAACGGAAGTATATTCAAAAACCGAAGTAAACGAGATGATCGGCGGAGCCGGAGGAGTCGTCGTATCCACGTCTGCACCATCAAAAACAAACGTGCTGTGGATCGATACGGGCAACGGCGGCATCGCAAAATATTATGATACAAGTAGTAAGGCTTGGACAACAGTCAAGTCTGTCTGGGGGTGATGACAGGTGTCTGACACCATCGTAAAAGCAGATCTGATCAATGATCTGAAGACGAAAATTAAAGCGGAGATGCAGAGACGGAAGGGCTACGGCGATATTTCCGCATACGGAGGGACAGCCTATGATTTTACGAATGCGGCCAGCGTGGACAAACCGGTGCTTGCAGAACACGGCGAAAAGACTATTAACATTATGTATGCAGTCAAAGATATCGATGTCACGCAGGCGGCTTCCGGGAAATTGCTTCCTGAGAATGCACCTACCTTAACAACACTTATCGGAAAGATGTCGACTGAATCTATGGAAGGATCGACGTCTTCCTGCAGAGGTGCATGCGCGGGACTCTGCGCCGGGTCCTGCATCGGAGGATGTAATGGATGCTCTGGTGGATGCAATGCAGGATGTCAGGGGTGTACGGCATCATGTGGTTCGAGTTGCGCAAGTGGGTTGATGTATGCGTAGGAAGGAGGGAAATTATGGCTTCATGTCCATGCAAAGCACACTGTCAGACGGACTGCTCAGGAGCGTGCAGTGGTGGATGCACAGGAGTATGTACAGGTGCCTGCACAAGCACATGCGGTGGACAGTGTACTGGAAGCTGTGCGGGTGGCTGTACGGCAACCTGCGGCGATGCTTGCGGTGGAAGTTGTAGTGGAACATGTCACGGTGTCTGCAAGGCGGGATGTCAGGACCAGTGTCAGACGACTTGTGCAAGCAACTGTACTACAAGCTGTGCGATTGCGTGCTCAACTGGCTGTTCAGGTAACTGTTCGTCTTGCAGCGGGACGTGTTCAGGAGGTTGCACAGGGAGCTGTTCAACTGGCTGCACATCCTGTAGCGGTGACTGTTCAGGCGGCTGTTCGTCTTGCAGCGGGGATTGCTCCGGCGGCTGCACATCCTGCAGTGGCTGCACCAGCGGCTGTTCTGGCTGCCAATCCTGCGGAGGCTGTGCCGGATGCAGCGGACAGTGCGGAGGATCCTGCAAGTCAGGATGCACCGGAGGCTGCGGGTCATCCTGCAAGTCGTCCTGCTCATCAACATGTTACAACACCTGCACCGGTGAGAGTGCTTCGATAACATTAACCATGACTTCAAGTTAAAGCGACGGAGGGAATTATTTATGAAAATCATTCTTGCGGACAAAACAGAACTGGAGTGCCTGAGATATAAAGACACATACAATGCGGAGAAGTATAACGAGAATACCGGAGCGACCGGTCATATGGCTTGGATCGGCTTCTCCGGAGATACGGATCCGACAGCACTGGCAAAGGCATTTACAGCCGATAATATCAAAGAGCTCACCATTGAGACAAAGGATGGAAAGACCAAGACATTTAATTTCACGAAGGTTGATGAAATTGGCCTGACCGCGACCGACTACAGTGACGAGTATTTGGTAACGTTGAAATAACAAGGCATATGCAGAAGATGTTGAGAGCTGCCACCATGACAGCTCTCAGAAAGTTTTTTGAGGGGAAAATGAAACAGTATAAGTGTGAAATCGAAGCAAACGTTGTCAGTGCGCTGGAGCGTCTTTCTTATGAGTATGAAACAAGAAAAGACAATGTTACCTTTCTTCTGGAGAATCACGCAGACGATCCGGGATTTTTGGATTCTGCAGTATTCCAGAAGTACCAGCAGGAAGAGTTTGACGCAAAGAAAGCGTTTGAAACAGCGAAGAAGGAGTTCCAGAACGCTTATGTACCATCAGAGCTGAGAGAGCATAAGATCAGCTGGTCTCTTGACTATCAGACAAAAGTCCTGACGATTACTCAGCAGTGCGACTGTGAGGTGGAGTTGTGCGGAGAAAACCTGAAAACTTTAACGATCGCATAGCACGGCTGTATCCAGAGCTTCACAAGAAAAGCGACAGCAGAGGTAATAAAGTATTGACGAAATCCGTCACATTTCAGGTGACGGACGCCTGTAATCTTGCGTGTTCGTACTGCTATCAGCACAACAAAGGCCACAAAGTCATGAGCTGGGAGACAGCCAAAAAGTTTGTGGATCTGATCTTGTCTGGAGATAAGGGCTTCAAGGATTACATCAGCCCAGAGGATTCTCCCGGCATTGTCCTTGACTTTATCGGTGGAGAACCAACTCTTCAGATTGAGCTGATCGATCGGATCATTGATTACTTCCGAGAGCAGGCTCTGCTTCAGGGAAATCCATGGGCAGTAAGATATATGACAGATATTTGTTCTAACGGCACTACATATCAGAATCCAAATGTCCAGAGAATCCTGAAAAAGCACGAACGGCATCTGTCATTCAGCGTGTCGCTCGATGGTGACAAAGCCCTGCATGACGCCTGTAGAGTTTTTCCGGACGGCAGAGGATCCTACGATCTTGCAGAATATGCAGTCAAAGACTGGATGAGCAAGGGACATTTCATGGGATCGAAGATCACGCTCAGCCCGCAGAACGTCATGCATGCCTTTTCAGCGACAAAACACATGCTGGATCTCGGATATGAAGAGATCAACATGAACTGCGTATTTGAAGAGGGCTGGACAGAGGCCGACGGAACGGTTCTCTACCATCAGCTGAAGAAAATCGCTGACTACATGCTTGAAAATGATCTTGAGGATCTGTATTTTGCTATGTTCGAGGAGAACTTCTTTCATCCGAAAGCATATGATGACGATGACAATTGGTGTTGGGGTGCAGGCACTCCGGTTCTTACAACTAAAGGATATAAGCCTATCGAGGACATTGAAGTTGGAGATAAGGTTTATACTGAAGACGGAAGTATTCATCCGGTGGTTAGAACGACAAGCCATTATGCGGAGAATATGGTAAAAATATCGGCAAGTGGAATGTTCGATATGTATTGCACCGATGATCATAAAATTTTTGCTCAGCCGTTCGATTATCTTGGAAACAAAGGAGTCAAGCATTTCAAGGAATATGGCAAGTACGCTGTATCCGACTTGCAAAACAGAGATGGTATCAGGCTTTCACAGCTTCCGAAAAACAGATCTGTTAATTATGATAAATTGTTAGCATATCTTGTCGGACGCTACATCGGAGATGGATGGGACTTCCAAAACGGAAAAGGCCATTCAATCTGCTGCTCATTTAAAGATGCGCCTGAACTTGAGCGTCGACTTGATGAAGCGCAAATCGATTACTATACGGACAAAAATAGGACGGTGATGCAGTACACCATCGCAAGAATTACGGATAATAATCGTAATAAGCAGCTTAACGATATTCTCTCTAGATGCGGACACTTGGCTCATGGAAAGCGAATCCCGGAAGATTGCTTCAGGTGGGATGACGATTCGCTCAGAGCACTTCTGGAGGGATATATTAGTTCAGATGGATATCACACAGTTGAAAACTATTACAAAGTTAACACAGCAAGTGAAGAGCTGGCACTGGATGTGATGTTGATACTGAGAACGCTTGGATTCCGACCAACTTGCCATGTGGATAGACGCGCTGGCGATTCTGTGATTCTGGGAAGAAAAGTCCATATTAGAGATCGTTACGAAGTGTATTTCTATGAAGATAAGAGAAGTAGATACATTAGCGAACGAGATGGAAAAATGTGGACTGCAAACTTTAAAGTAGAAAAAGCAGAGCCGCAGACTGTCTATAATATTACAGTGGATACGAATCATTCCTATATTGCAGGAGGTATCGTTTCAAGTAATTGTGGCGGAACTGGTGCCATGTTGGCGTGCGATCCTGACGGCAACTTATTCCCTTGCATCCGGTACATGGATTCCAGCTTGAACGGGCATCGGCCAGCTCTGAAGATTGGAGACGTGGATCGCGGACTGCTGCAGACTACTGAAGAGGCGCAGATCATCAAGTGTATGGACTGCGTGACAAGATCAAGTCAGTCTACACAGGAATGTATGGACTGTCCGATTGCAGAGGGATGCGCCTGGTGCAGCGGATACAACTATGAAATGTTTGGCACAGTCAACCATCGCGCAACTTTTATCTGTCCAATGCATAAAGCAAGAAGTCTTGGCAATGTTTACTTCTGGAACAAGTATTACCTGAAACATAACGAGGACAAAAAGTTTAAGATGTACTGTCCTAAAGAATGGGCTGTGCCTATCATCGGCGAAGAGGAATATGCGATGCTGAAGGAGTTATCTGAAGAAGGTGATGATAAATGATGCATCATCAGATTATCTTTACGCCTGATGACGTGATAGCAATTGTTCACAGCGTCTGCACCATGATTGGGGAGATCGCCGTTGTCGTCGGTGCTCTAGTGGCATTTTTTGCCTGGTTGAAGAAGCCAAAAGAAAAGCGGATCCACGAGCTTGACGACCATGAGAAGAGAATCACCACCTGCGAAGGCGAGATTGACGGGATAAAGAAAGACATCGAAGAATCCGAAAAGGAGTTCGAGCGTATGGACCGGAGCGACCGGGTATTTCAACGCGGTCTGCTTGCGCTTATCAATCACAGTCTGGACGGCAACAACGTCGATGAGATGGAAACCGTCCGGGATGAGCTCAGAGCTGATATTTTTGGATGCAGCGGTGCAAGTGAAAAAGCGAATTAATATGTAAAAACGGCTGATGAAAAGGCCGTTTTTGCAGTTTTTGTGCAATTATAGCGAAGTAATACTGGAAAGGAGACCTATAATGAAGAGTTTAGATAAAGGTACCATCATCAGAACAGCAGTGCTTTTCTTGGCAATTGCGAATCAGGTGCTGGCTGTAATGGGGAAATCACCGCTTCCGATCAGCAGCGACCAGCTGACGGATCTGATCTCAACCGGCTTTACGGCAGTCACAGCAATCGTCGCCTGGTGGAAGAACAATGATTTTTCTGCCGCCGCCAGAGAAGGAACTGCACACATGAAACGCCTGAAAGCTCAGGCAAAAGAAGGAAAGTAACCTTACGCTACCTAAGTAACCTGGAGTAACCGCATGTGCAGATCCTGCACATACCACCATCGAACTATTGGGAGAATCCAAATCGTTTCCTTTTTGGAAATAGTTCATCGAACAGAATAAGGCTGAATCTCATATTCTTATCGAATAGATTCAGCAGAAAGGAGAATCATGAGCATAATCAAACCGAACTTCTACAAGCAGTTCGATTCCAGATGGGCACGAAAGAGCTGGCGTGGATGTACAATGGCTGCTTATGCATGCGGTGAGATGTCGGTCTGTAATATCGCATCTGCACTGACACAGCACAGCCTGACGCCTCCACAGGTCTGGAATTACGCAACAAGCCACGGCTTTATGTGCCCTGGAGCAGGTACGTACTGGTCTGGCATTGACACCATGCTCAAGCACTACGGCATTAATGTGGTCGAGCAGACGCATGATCGGAACAAGCTCAAGAGTGCTCTGCGGAATAATTACTGGGCAATCACCATCATGCACAGAGGAATTTGGACGCAGGGCGGACACTTTATCGTGCCGTACTACTGCGACAGCTCCGGCTATGTTTATGTGTCTGACAGCGCATCCTACGCCGGATACAGAGCCAAAAACACTTTTAATAATCTCTACAGTCAGTCAAATAATGCGTGGATTGTGATCGATCCTAAGGGCTACAAGCGCGGCAAACTGGTCGGATCCACGAAGCTGGCACTGTACACCATCCATCCGCACAGCAACAATGTTCGCGCTGGTGCTGGTGGAAACTACAAAGTCGTGGGAACGATCCCAGGCTTTACAAAGGTCATCGTCGGAGTGCCTTTAAACGACTGGTATCCGATTCTCAAAGGCGACTACAAAGGAAAGTACATCCACAGGTCCAACCTGAGTAAATACAAGTACACACCGCACACTTTTGTTGTCGTATCAGCAGACGGATATATGAATGTCCGTGCCGGATATTCCAGCAAGGACGAAGTTGTCGGCAGAGTCAAGAAGGGTGAGATGATCAAGAGCGACAAGCAGCGCTTCCCGTGGGCTCATATTCCTGCGCAGAACGGAGTCAAGGAAGGCTGGATCAAGATCGAAGAGACAGGCGGACAGAAATATTTAAAGAAGATTAAGTAATGCAAATGCCCCGGACCAGATCGGCCCGGGGCTCTTTTTTAGTCCTGGTGTTCAGCAGCGTCTTTTTTGACAAGCCATTCGATGTAGCTGGTCACGGTGCGGCTTTCTTCTTCAGCACGCTTGTCGATCAGCTCTTTCAGTTCAGGCTTAATCCTGATGTTCAGAGTTGCTGTTTTTGTCCGGTTCGGCATTCTTTTTCCACCTCCTGAGAAGCATGAGAATCACGGTTGTGTTTAGTGCAATCGATACGCAGTTTAAGATGATGATCAGTGTTAACATAGTTTTCGATGAGCAGAACGGAGGAGGAAGGCTCCTCCGTGCTTTCAGACCAACTTGACGATCACAATGATAAGAGTTATGATCGAGTTGATCAAGTTGAGTGCCGCTGTAGCGAAGATGATTTTTCTGAGTACCTCTTCGCTATCGGCACTTCTCTTTTTTCTGCTCATCGTATCACCTCCTTTCCTTATCACAAGTATATAGTAGCATAAAGTAACGCCGTTGTCAATACTAAATAAAGAATAAACAGAATTATTATATCGTTTGTTTCAAAAAAGTAACCCAGAGTAACCTTACGCCACCTGAGTAACCTGTAGTGACCACGGGGAAGTTCAGGGAAGTTCAAGGTAGTGTTTTCTCTTTCTGTATCTGGTATAATATAGATGAACGTGTTGCGCACAAGAATTTGTGTAGATACGTGCGGGCAGAGCCGTCAGCGCATGGCAGTAAGCCTGCGGACCAATGACGGACTTTTTGACGAAACTCTCTGCACCTCTCTAACGATGTGTCCCAAGAGAGCATTAAGTAGAGCACAGGCGGCGCGCTTTTAGTCTGTGTGATGGCTGTCTCTGAGATGGCTGGCGAAACACCGCATTTTGCTTATCTGGGAGCTATGCGGTGTTTTTCCTTATTAAAGGAGGTGACCTTATGCCTAAGAAGTTCAAATACCGGAAAACATTCACCTTTAACGGAAAAAGGTACACCGTGTATGCGGATGATGAGATGCAGTTGATCAGAAAGCTTCAGGAAAAGCTGGATGCCCTGAAAAGGGGAGAGGTGATCGTGTCGTCATCCATGCTTCTAGATGATTGGGCGGAAGAGTGTATTGAGACATATAAAGTCCGTCAGCAGAAGCGTACGAAGTACAACTATAAAAACCATTATAAAAATCTGATCGGGAAGTACATCGGGAAGCAGCGCTTGAAGGATATTAAGCCGCTGGACTGCCAGAATGTACTTAATGCAGCATCGTCGAAATCGCAGTACGAAATCAACCAGGCATACCAGATCATGAATTTTCTGTTCAATCACGCTGTAGAAAACGATCTGCTGCTTCGCTCGCCCGCCGTCGGTTTAATCAGGCCGCAGGGATATAGGGAAGAACGCAGAGCATTGACCGAAGCAGAATCGAATGCAGCGGAACGGATCTTCTGCAGGACGGATAAATACAGACTGTTTGAGCTGATGCTGTACTGTGGATGCCGGCCTGCCGAAGCAGCTGGATGCATGGGAAAAGATCTGGTAGATGTTGATGGTTATCATTGTCTGCATATCCGCGGAACAAAAACCAAGAATGCCGATCGAATTGTTCCGGTCCCGGATCAGCTGTATGCACGGATCCGCGATACTGAACCTTTCCAGATCATCGCGCCGAACAGAAACGGAAAACCTCGTTCTCAGACATCCAGAAAGCGTTTGTGGGCGCAGTTTTCGTATGATATGAACGTGGAGATGGGAGCAACGGAAATCGATGAATGCTATGAGGCGAAGGATCACAAAATGAGGCATCATAAGGCCTTAGTGGGAATTCTCCCATTCCAGGGGCTTGTCCCATATAATCTCCGGCACACATACTGCACCAGACTGATGACGCAGTACAACATAGATGTTCGTGCGGCCCAGTATCTGATGGGGCATGCAGATATTGAGATGGTTGCACACTACACGCATCCGGACGAGAGTGTAATCAAGCTGGCAGCCGAACAAATGACAGGCCGCCATGTGCATAAAGATACACTTGAAAACACTGGAAGATAATTCCATGTGATACCCGGTGTGTTACCGTGTAAGAGAAAACGCATCGTTTCAACATATACGGCGTTGCAAAACCAACACTCCGAATGTGAAGGCCGCCGGTTCAAATCCGGCTAGGCACATTAGAATAACAGTGTCAGAAACGTTGGAAAATCAACGTGTTCCGGCACTGTTTTTTATTGTCTGCCCGTTAGACGACAACAAGGTTCCCGGGCACCCACCCGACGCTTTGATATGCTCCCTTTATGAGAGACAGTGAAAAAATAAAAC
>ERZ791908.402-NODE-402-length-49527-cov-16.182022_pt1 | contig 49527 bp, 37 predicted proteins | sample MGYA00510144_ERZ791908 | MGnify/ENA primary metagenome ERZ791908 (study PRJEB30046, sample SAMN00792105) | human gut metagenome | study: EMG produced TPA metagenomics assembly of the A metagenome-wide association study of gut microbiota in type 2...
TCGTGGTCGGCGACCGGTGCGCGGGACTGGTCGCCGACCACGAGCCGCACGCCCCTAGGGCCGCGTTCGATACGGCTACTGGGGTGACGGCGACACGCTCGCCGTCACCGGCGGCCAATCCATAGCCGACGTCACACCGAATTGTGTGGCCAGACAATAATAGCTGCCGACTCATAAACGTCCAATGGGTTGTCCTTGGAATTCCAAGAACAACCCATTATCTTGTCAATTCCTTCAAGCACTATATATGCGTTGAAATCAGCGAGGTATTCAGCATAAATCATCACCGACTTTTCCGCCAACCTCACGACCGGTGGAAAAGTCGGTTACACACGGTTGAAACAATCCTTTCAGATATCTTCAAGCAGTATACCTATATTTGTCATTTCCGACTTAAGATAGTCTTCGCAGTGCGAAGCATGCTGTCTGGAACGACATTTTTGATGGCGTCCTTGAGCTTCTTCTTATTCACATAATCCTGATCGAGAAGTTGTAACGCCCCTCCGGCTTGGGAGTCATCGTCCGGGGTGGTGTGGCATTCAAGAATAATGGGGCTGTCGGATTGCGTTGTGAGGAATTCCGGGAGCCGTTCGAGGTATTCCTGCTTGCTTGAGGCAGACATGTACTTGAACCCGAGGGCTTCACACCATGCTTTGGCCAGACTGTCGAAGGCGTTTTGTGCACGATAATGGCCTTGCGCACACACGTAGGGAAGCTCTTCACCATGGAGGCGAAATCCGGTAGAATAGGGCATGCGCATCTCATCGCCTATCCCATTGTTGACCAAAAGGATGCGGATGTTCGCCATCATATCCCGGTTGCCAAGCGAGTTCATGTCGTAGAAGAAGGCAAGATCACCTATAACCACGAAATGCAGAGTGTTGGGTTCAGCCAAGGCCGATCCGAATGTGGTGGACAGTGCCCCATCGATGCCGAAGCCGCCTGTATTGCAATAACAACGAATAGAAGGGTTAAGCTCAAAGTAGTTCCAACTGCGAAGCGCATTGAGGATTGCGAAATGCATAATCGACTTCTCGGGAATCTGCTTAGCGGTCTGCTCTGCTATCCATCTGCCCGAATATGGCAGATCGGGAAGAGATCGTCTCAATGACTCGTCGTATTGTTCCCATTGAGCGAAATAACGGTTCACTGGTGTATTGCCATTCTGTTCACCGAAAGCTGCGTATCTCTTGAAAAACTCCTCGGTATCGCACTCGAAAACTTTGGTCAATCCGTCGAATCGGTCGCGCAATTCCCCATCCAAGGACACACGCCAGGTCTCGGCATGTACGGCCTTGAGGTAATTCGTGGTCGGATAGTCACCGGAGATTTCCCCCATCGAAATGACTAGGTCGGGTTTCAGCGCGTCCCATTGAGCCGAACCGGAATGGAGGTTGTCTGTGGTCAGCGTGCCGAGGAGTCGGTTATGACCGTGGTAGTTGGAAGTATGATCACACAGCACCACTGCATCGTAACGGTCAGCGAAATCCGAAATCGACTGTTCTGCTTCCTTCGAGAATCGGATGTGAGCACCGATATGAATCACAATGTTCCTATGTGAGCCGATCTCTGGAAATGGGTCGGACGGCATGTAACGTCGGATGCACCTGCTTACGGGAACTGGGCCGGGATCCATGGTGTTGTCATAGACAGTAGGCAAGTTGATATGCACGGGACCGCCACCGTGACGTATGGACTCCAGAATGGCTTGGTTAACGAGCCGATTGCAGTACAAGGCATCCGTCTCGTCCTTAATGACCGGCAAGTCCACTGAGACAAGCGCTACATCGTTCTGAACGATACGCCGATCGAGCGTCTGCGGAAGAAGCTGACCGATGTTCCAATCCCCGTTGAATGAGGTGATGGCTATCACCGGAAGCTTACGGTAATACGCTTCAGTGAGGCCGGGCAGATAGTTGCGGGAAGCAGTCGCTCCAGTACAGCTTAACGCGACAGGCTCCCCGGTTGTCGCTGCCATGCCACATGCCATATAAGCTGCAGAACGTTCATCCACGCATGAATAAACATGAAAATACGGGTCATGCTGCACAGAGACAGCTACCGGCAGGTTCGTGGAGCCGGGTGAAACAATAATATTTTTCACGCCATGCTGTTTCAACAATGAGACCACGATCCGCGCATTGCGTTCATGTGCATGCTTGATGGCTTGCATATTTTATATACTCCTTAAATTAATATGCTGAATGCATTTGTCGGTTTCACTCGCTATAGCTGAGTCGTTTACGCTGAAGCACACACAGAAGAGGAAACGTAAGTCCATGCGTGGACAGCGCCATGCGAATATCGACGCGATGCCGTAGGAATTTATCCCACATTCTCGGATTAAGAGGTTTCATCTCTTCGCATAGCTTTCTAAGTTGCACCCATGCAGCATCACGGGGAAGAAAACATGCATTGAACAATTGAGTGTAGAGGCCAAGGAACTGTGAGTATTGAAATTCCGATTTGTTGCCGGGGAGTTGCTCATCATAAAGCGGCGTTAAGGTTTTGATGACGGTTTTGAGATCATCCTTATGCCGTACAGTCTGTCGATAATCACAGCTTTGACCTTCTCGGCCCACTCGATAGCAATACAATGGATTTGTCAACATCTGATATGTGTCAACAAATCTAAGCGGCTGGGTAATGAATTCGCAGTCTGTGTAGAGTACATGGTGATCAAGGTGAACTCCCGCCTGTCTCAGTAAATCGGTCCGAAAAGTCATCGCATGCATTGTTAAATGTGTCCGAGAGAAATCGAGATCTTCAAAACGTCCCGCCTGAGCTGCATGCAATTCCGACAGTGTTACCGGGGTTTCTTCCTTGGTCTGGTCATTACATACGAGGTACGGGGATAAAGCCACATCCACATCGCAAGCGCACAATTCTCTCAAGAAGCCGGATAGATGTTCAGTATCCACCCAATCATCCGCATCAAGGAGCCGGAAATACCGTCCTGTTGCGTGCTTCAGACTGGCATTAACGGTGGAGCCATATCCTCCGTTCTCCTTATCAATCACGCGTACTGCTTGGGGATACCGGCTTTGAAAACGGTGGGCAATATCCGAAGTCGAATCGTGGGAGCCATCATTTACGATAATGATTTCACACAGACGTGCTGCATCCGGGCAGGAAACAACAGAGGATATGCATCGTTCCAAGTATGGTTCAGCGTTATACGCAGCAACCGAGATGGTTAACAACTTATCGGGACCAGTCATAGTATTCTCCTACCTTTTGATAATAGAATGAATCATTTCGGCGACAAACAATTCATGCGCCAGAACAAGTCCGATGCAATATATTCCCATAAAACAACATCCGTTCACAATGAGAGAGATGAATCCGGGAGTGAATGCAAGTTGTGATTTCAGCAGTAAAGCGATAAATACCGATACAACGGATACGATACCAATCTTGTGGTAATCGGTTTGTGGCAGAATTTGCCGTATAAATCCTTTGCCGCGCGAGCATCGCAAAACAAGTACGGTCAATTCGGTTAGAGAATTCGATATTGCAGCTCCGGCAACGCCAAAAAAATAAATAAATGTGATAGCATATACAACCGAACACGTGAATCCAATAACATTAAGTATTGCCCATTCCCTTTCGCGCGAATCAGCAATCAGTTCATTTCCCAAAGCGATATTGAGCGATGAGAATAATATAGCTGGAACAGCGAGCATTAGTGGCACGACTGATCCAGAGAAGTCCTTGCCTCCCATAAGTTGTACAACGGAATCCGAACACAGAACCGTTCCACCGATTAGAGCACCAGATACCACACCGATGAAGTTGACATTCTTGGCCATCAGATTAATAATTGCCTGCTTGTCCCCATTGGCCTTGTAGTATGAAATACGTGGCAACATCACATTGCCAACGGAGTTCACGGCTTTGATGAGCACATTCTTGATTTTCGCAACAAGTTGGTAGAGACCAACCATATTGATGTTACCGAGAAAACCGAGAGCCACGATATCCGTTTGGGTATACATGCCGGACGAAATCGATGCAATTGAATACCAGAACATAGCCTTAAGATGTTCTTTGTATTCCAGACGCTGCCTGATAGAGAAATCCACGAGTTTGCGCAGACGCAGGAGATTGAGGATATTCATACCGTAGCCGGCAACGAGCACGGTGATGCCGTACACAATATAATCCGAGCTCTGGTGGACAAATAGGAACATCAGAATAAGGCCAATAAACTTGAATACAATGTTCCGTACAGTAATGTAACCGTACTGTTCAATGGCTTGGTAGAACCATTCCACACCGAACGAAGAAAGCCAGAATCCAACTGAGAAAATCAGGAACAGTGTCCGCTGTTGAGAGAAAGTCGGAATGAGGAATATCGATAATAAATAAACCGCAAAGACAATGCTCGTGGACACCAGCAAAATGACCAAAAGTTCCTTTACGACTTTCGATAATTCCACTATATCATCACGTACCATAGCACAGACCTTGATGCCATAGTTCTGTATGCCGAGGAGCGCGACCATCGAAAAATACAGCACAACGCTTTGCACGTAAGCAACTGCACCCGTACCAAACGTGGAAAGAATACGAGAAACGTACGGCAGGGTGATTAAAGGAAACAACATCTGCGATGTCGTTAGAAGCATATTCATGAGAACATTGAACTTCACCGAATGTATTTTCGGCTTTTTCCTATGATTTGCCATTATGCACAATCGATTCTAGAAGTCAAGGGCGTGAGCAATGTAATCTTTTGAGAATTGCCGAACTCCCGCAAGAGGTTTTGTGATATCACGAACTGAGGGGATACCTGATCGTTCGAGATAATGAACAGCATCCTCTATCCCTTTGACGATGGATTCACTGGCCTGCATACGATGCAGAACCTGGTCCTTTCGCGTGCTCGACCCTTTTCCGTTGCTCATCGACAGGAAAGGAGTACCCAGATTCATGGAGAATAAGGTTCCATGATAAGAATCGGTAATCACCACAATAGCGTGATCGATGATATTGATGAACTCCGCAGGCCCAGCGGCTCGCCCATCAACAATATGCTTGTTCGTCGGGAACCACGCAAACGGGGCAATCAAGACAACCGGCATATTAAGAATATCACTGACACGGCGATATAGGGAATACTGCTGCATAACGGTTTTCGTGCCGTTTAGCGAATATATCAAGGCATATTTTTTCGGAAGATTCATCTCATCCGCTGCACGTGTCGCAATCCTACGCCATGAATCAGCCCCGACAAGCAACGTGGGGTCAAGTACATTGGCGCAGGGCCTGCCCACGAGTTGGCCAATCATTTCGGCGGCGTCTTGTTCACGTGCAGACAGCATCGTGAACTTTTGAAGGTCGGGAACAATGTGTTTGATCTCATCCCGTGTCATATTCGCAGGAGATGAAGCATAACTTACCTTGCGACGATTTGTGAAATCTAATAAGTAAGGCTTCATGGCATCCCAGTCGCTTCCCGAATATTCATTAGAATGAATATTCAGAATTTGATCACTACCGCTCACATATATATCGAAAGAATCAGCGAATTTTCCCAAATCCGAAGCCTTTTCAACACATTCCGTGAGATTGAGCTGCTGATTGATGAAACGCTCAAATCGTTCAGCACGAAGAAGACGATCCGATTTCACTGAGATCAGAGATAGATCGTTAATCAGCGTTTTTAATGAACGATTCGTACGATATAGCGTCTCATAAAAAGCTCGCTGACCAGAAGGACGATAGTTAATAATGGATGCCGAAAAACCATGCTTTTCAAAGGCAATCTGAGTGCCTAGAGCCTGCAGCACGGAACCAAAGTTATACGCAGCATGATAAGTGACGATGCCAACAGAAGACAATCTCATATCCTTTCCCGTAGAAAACACTTACCGCCAGATCTATCTGTCATGTCAATATACCCGAATGATATAAGAAGATACGTAATAAAACTATCCTCAAAAGCAATACAAATTGAAAACAGTATTAAAAAACATATAACAAATGGCTTATAAATTTTCATTTCCGATTTATACATATTAAAAAGCGGATATATAAATGGAAAAAGATATAGTAAGCCTCCCTGGGATAGCACTGACATCAAGGTACTAGTTTGTGATACACCACTTTGATGATCGGAAGCAAATTGAAGCCAAGCTGCCCGATAATCATTAACGCCATGACCAAATATCGGATTATCAATAAACGCCTTTAAACCGGAAAGAAAGTCAAGAAGATGAATTCCTCCGGAAAAAGTCGCAATCTTATTTGACATTACTTTAACAAAAACTAACGAACTCCCTAAAATGCATAATACACCAATCGTAAGGAATAAAAATTTCAATATTCTTGTTTTGCTATTATAAAAAGCTTTATATAGTAAGGGCAATAACAATAATCCAAAACCAAGATATGCGGTTGTCGTAAAGGAGCACAATCCACTAATCACTATTATTAAGACAGCAACCAACGAAGAATCTGCGAGATAAATCGAAATACATCCGAACAATACGGCAAAAGCTGCAAAGGCCGGCGCTTCGATAAAAACAGATGTGAACTTCCAGAGTTTTCCGACGCTGAGATTAATATCGCTATATTGAGTGAACCACTCTATTCCATAAACCCCATTTACAGTAGTGTAATTACCCCAAGAAACGTCTAATGACATATTAGTCGATACAACACCCAGTGAATACAATACCCAAATTATAAAGCCAGGTATTACCAAAATGATATAGGCATTTACGAAATTCCTCAAGACTACTTTAATCCCATATAACGATCGCAGAAAAAGATACATAGAGCAGATTGGCACAATCAATACGAAACGAAAAATTTGCTTAGAAATATCTGACTGCTGCACGAAATACAAAACAAAGAACGGTAAACACCCTACAACAATACATATGAAACCAATGTAAATTGCTTTTGACCACACCTCCTTGCTCATGTTAGAAAGAAGCACAAACAGTAAACACATAGCAGCTATGAATAGCGATGCATAGTTTAGTCTATGTGAATAATTGCTTTTTGAATATACCGAAACGGAATTCAATAAAAAAGAAATACACAATATTATATCAAAGAATGTATATCTATTTCGGATCATTATAAAACCTACATTGATATCGAATACTCTTTAATCATCTGTTTTGAACAACAACGTATATCGAAACTATCTGAAACGACCGATCTAATATAGTTTGACCGATCATAATGACTATCCAGAAGAATCTTTTCCGCCCACAGGTTCGCATCGTCTATTGGAAGAAATTCTGTTAAAACACTCATTGATGTCTCACGAGTAATTTGATCCGAAAACAACACAGGCAATCCTGCCGTCTGCGCTTCCACTCCAGATACCGGCAAACCCTCATATAATGACGGAAGAACAAAGACATCGGCCGCGGAATAGTATTCATTCACGTTTCCAACTGATCCCTTGAACGAAATATATTGGCTGACGCCCTGTTTTTCGGCATATCGTTGTACATCGCCATTCAGTTCATCATCCCCGAACCACCAGAAACGGAAGTCAACTTTACTGTTGGCAAGTTCGCGAATGATATCGACAATAAAGTAGGGATTCTTCTGGGTTGTGATCCTACCAACCGTCATCACAACAATTTTATCTCCACAATTTTCGATCCCTCGAATTTTGTTCCGCGCAACCTCCGAATAACGAAAACGGGATATGTTTATTGCATTAGGTATAATCCTGTATTTTCTCTTCCCAAATAGGCCATCACCGGCTTTATGCGAACATGCGATATATTTGTTCGCAAAATGCAGAGCCAACGCAGAAAATGGCTTATTCCTTAATTGCTTCCACCAAACATCACCATTCTGTGCAGCATGACTATGCAATATACGAATGGGAACATTGAATGCAGCTGCTGCAGCAAGCACCGGAACTCCGCTATTAACGACATTGCAATGAACGACATCATAATGACTCTTCTTAAATATATTGAAAATAAGTGAGAAAAATTTTAATGGATGTTTGATATATGAAGGAAGCAGGAACACGTTATCCCCATTACCCGCAATTTCCTCATAATACGGTGAACCAACATCATCTATCACCAAGAAATCGAATCGCATTTCAGGACCATGCAACGCCCTGTAATAATTCATAACATAGCTTGCTACACCATTGGAATGTTGCAGTCCTCTGGTCACCATTAATATTCTCAAATTCAAGTGTCCCTTATTTTATGTCAAGAATGTATCACACTATTATCGACGAGTTGACTATACCATTCACCAAGTTGTTGTGCGCTGTCTTTGATATCGTACCCGGCATGGCATATGGCGTTTTTTTCATCACTTCGTTTGGCTACGGGTGACATTTCTGCAAGTTCAACTGCCCATGCATCGGTTTTATCCAATGGAAAGAATTTAACGAGACCAGGGATAATGCTCGCCTCCCTCGGAACATAATTGGATGCGATCACCGGTAATCCTGAAGCTTGTGCTTCTATAGAGACCATACCCAGCCCTTCATAGGTGGAGGGGAAAGCAAGCACATCGAGCGCTTGATACAAGCTACTAATATCGTTACGTACACCCAGCATGCGTACCGAACGTTCGAGTCCAAGTTCATGAATCCGTGCCTGCACTTGCTTCATCATGTCGCCATCGCCCGCGAGAGCAAGGACAGCATTTGGATGACACTCGAGTACCTGTTTGAACACATCAAGCGTGAACAATTGGTTCTTCTGGAAGCACATACGCCCCACTTGACCGATGAGCAGTTGATTGTCAGCAACACCCAACTCAGCACGTTTAGCGGCTCGCACCATAGGATTGAAACGGAATATCTCGGGCTCAATAGCGTTACGAATAATCCTGACCTTGCCGGCAGCATCAAGCTTTTCGCCGAATAGCCACTGAGCCGTGTAATGCGAGCAAGCTGCATAATGTGTGGGATATATCTTCGCAAACGGACGCAAAGCCATCTTCACTGCGGTCTTCGTGTACTCACGCGGATTACTGGTCGAGTGACTGTGCGCAATACGTACCGGTACACCCGCTCTCTTAGCGGCACCTAACGGGAATACACTCAATGCATTCATATGCGAATGTACAATCGTCGGCTTGAGATCGCAAAACAACTGCTCGCATGCATTTATGTATGCAGACAGATGCTTATAGGAAGGTATCGTGAATACTCGGCCACCGAGTGCTTTGATCTCATCCTTAGGAACCACCGTGGAGTCATTCTGTACGATGAAATCAAACTGGATACGGCTACGGTCGATATGACGATAATGATTCATGACGGTGGCTTCCACGCCGCCGCCCATCATTCTGCCGACAACTTGTGCTACACGAATCAGTTCAGACATAACGGTACCTAATTGCAGTTAACCAAACATAACCGCACTGATCCGCCAATCCATAGTTACTCCGGCTCACAGCTCCGCACGCCCTCTATCTCGACTAAACTTAGTAGTAGTGTACCACTTATCTTCTATTTTTCGGGGGATCCCGGGTTCTAGATAGAAGCGCAACACCCGCTCTATGGTTGGAAGTGTTCAGGTCCTAACTGGAGAAGGTGTTGCGCCCATGACGAAAGTGTATTCCCACCTGTCGGCACAGGAACGCATCCGGATCGACGAGCTGAGGAACCGCGACGGGCTCGGGGTCTGCCAGATCGCCCTGAGGATCGGCAGCGACAAGTCCACCGTCAGCCGCGAGCTGCGGCGCGGCCTGTGGTTCGCGTCCGACGAGAACGGGTCCTACCGCCCCTACCGGCCGAAACGGCTGAAGGCGGGCGCGTGGACGGCCCGCCCGTTCTACTCGGCGATGACCGCGCAGCGCAAGGCCGAACAACGCGCCCGCCAGCCGCGCAAGCCCATGCGCATGGCGTACGACCCGCTGCTCGAATGGGTCATGGACGCGCTGCGCAAGGGATGGACGCCCGAACTCATCGAGGGACGGCTGAAGGTCGAATGGCCGGCCGACCCGCATATGAGGATAAGCCACGAATGCCTCCACCAGTGGATCCACGCCAAGCCGCGCAGGGCATTGGACCCGGTACCTGCCTCGCGGCAAGCGGCACCGCACGCGAGCCAGGGGCGGGAGGTCGAAGGGGCCGCGCATCCCGATGCGCGTGCCCATCGCCAAACGTCCCAAACGCGTGGACCCGCGCCGCGAGTTCGGGCATTATGAGTCCGATACGGCCGTCGACTCGGCCCCGTCGAGACGCTGTATCGACACGCAGGTCGAACGCAAGAGCCGCAGGCTGTTCGCCCGGTTCATCCCCGACAAGGGCGCGCCGGCCACCGCGCGCGCCGAATACGACATCCACAAGGACATCCCCGCGCCCGCGCGCATCGACCGGACCTGAGACAACGGCACGGAGTCCTCCTGCCACCTGCTCGTGGACGAGGCCCTCGGCATGTCCCTCTACTATGCGGACCCCTACTCCTCATACCAGAGGGGCGGCAACGAGAACCGCAACGGGCGCATCCGCCGCTACCTGCCCAAGAGAACCAGCTTCGACGACCTGACGGACGAGGACCTGCAGGCCATCGTCCGGGAGATCAACGACACCCCATGAAGGTCCTGGACTGGGAAACACCCAACGAGGTTTGGTACCGCGAGCTCGGCAAGCTAATGCCGAAGACAAGCCACCCAAAGACGGGTGTTGCACTTACAAATTGAATCCGGGAATGAGGCTATTCTTCACACGAGCAAGAATAACTTCGAGTAAACCGCCGAAATAAGCCAATGCACAATCACCATGATCGGAATACTCCACATATATGAGTCATCAGAATTCTCATTTTGATTTAAGCCTTGGCACGGCAGCCACTGCCCATAGGAGTAGTGGAAGGGCATAAAAGGCATATCCTTCGAACTGCACATACAGGTATATGGTCAACAGCAGCCAGCAGACAGTGGTTTTGTTCCAGGCATGGTTATGGCTAATCCACCACAGCACTAGTACCACGAGAATTACAGAAGCAATCAGGCCGAACTCCACGAAAAAGCTGGTGTAGGCGCTCATCGTGAACATGTTTGCTGGTGTCACTTGTGCGTACCAGCCCTTCGGTGCCGAAGCGTTCAGGCCCAGACGTTCCAGAGACCGCACTGCGGCATCGGCACCCTGATGGGTGGCATCGGATAGATTGCCTGCGCCATAGCCGAGCAACAACTGCTTTGGATGCTTCAACACACCCGCACCTGGTCCCAGTGACTGCCATAAACGGGCATAGAACGAACCGTCACCGTCAAAGCCAAGCTCGGCTATGGAGCTCAACCGATGGTTCACTGCCACGCTGCATGCGCCGAGACCGACCGTGGCCACCAGTTCCCCGAACGCCACAAGCCGGCCGCGCCACGTGTGCCAACTGTTCATCTCGATAATCACAAACACCAACGCGATAATCGAGTCAAGAATGATGCGCACGCCTGCACCCATGAGCACCGAGCCTGCAGCGAATACCATGATAAGGACGCGCAGTTGGTTTGCACGCTTGTGGTCACGACCACGCACCAGCCAGATCAGCGGCAGCAGCACACCGAACAGGTGCATACCTATATAGCTCGGTTCTGCGAACAGAAACTGCGGGCGGCCACCGCCCCAATGCGAAGTGCTGCTGATGTACTGGCGGCTCATCAGATGAATGAAGAAGTTCTTTACGGAAGTCCAATCAAACATGATTGACAACCGCTGCACCACGCCGACTGCGAAGGCGAACCAATATACGAGAATCAGCAGATCCAACATACGCCGCCAAGACAAGCGCTTGATACGTAATGCCATGTCCAACGCACACAGGCAGGCGAGAGCCCCAGCCACGCCGGCCAGCGACACCAGCGCCGGAAGCCGATGGAATGCTACCAGACACCAATCCACTGCAGACAGCGCGATTAACAGCACCGGAAACAGGAAGAATGCGCGGAAACGGTGCCAAACCTGCGGCAGCAAACGCCAGTTCGCTACCGCATATGCCATAAACAACCACGGAGAAAGCGGCGTCCAAAACGGCATGTATGGGCCTGCTACTGTGCCGTCAATCGGCAGCATGGCGAGCGCCGCATAGAACAAAAAATCTGAGGAATCGACCAATATCGGTCGATCATTATCAAACGAGACGCCGGCTTTCCCGAAATCCGCCTCGGCGATGCCGGCAATATTAGAATCAGTCACTCATTACTCCCACTGTCATCACCCAACAGCATGCCACTGTAACGGACAAATCGTATCGGGAGATGAAACCGGCGTGAGAATGACGTGAATACTTACGTCTTACGTCAGCTTGATGTCAGACCGTGTAAGCATACTGCCGCGTGATTTGAGGGCGCACCGGAGCTTCCTCAACGCGGTAGTGCTTGCGCATGCTGGTCAGGATGGTGCGCAGCGCCTTGTTTGTCTGCTCGGCGGCAGTGCGGAATTTTGCGTATTCCTTGCCGTGCGGATCTTCAATATCCTCGGGTTCGGGAAGCATGGGCCGAATAATGGAAGCAGAGTCAATCACTGACTGCAAGCGTTCCTGAATGGTCAAGCCCTTGACCAGTCCATTGCGCGCGCAGTACTCACACATGTTCGCAAAGTCGCCCAGCAGGAACGTGTATTTCACAGCAGTGGGAGCCAACGTGACAATGTCTTTACGCTGATCCTTTTCAAAGCACAGAATCAGATCAGCGGACTTTGCCATCGGCTGCGTCAGGCGCCGAGAGCGGAACCCACTCGGTTCGATTCCTACGCTTTCCATAAGCAGGGCGCTGTTGGGATCAATCTGATGCATGGGCAAACCATGCGTACCCGCACTGGAAACCTGCACCGTGGTGCCAGAGAGGTAGCGAGTGAGCAATAGCTCACCCATGGGAGAACGACAAATATTGCCGGTGCAGACGAACATAATGTGCATGGGCTCAGTCCTTCTTCATACTTACAACGCTACCTTGCGGGCCTGCGTACAAACCACTAGCGTCCCATTCTAGTCCGATACGTCGGACTGCGGCCAATCCGCGTCCGCCCACCACCACTTCATCTTCACATGAATGTTACAAGGGATTCACTTTTTGGGCGGATTTTGCTATAGGGGGGGGGTGGCATTCGTGCTAGGGTGGGCGAGAGAATGAATGTTCCTTGCGGTTTTTGGGGAACGATGGAGGAAGAATTCAGTATCATGCCGAACATGCCGAAGGACAGAGGCACAGCAGCAGAGTCGCAGGCAACAAGCACCGCGACCATGGCAATGCCCAAAGTACGGGTGAGCGGGAGCCGGGCCTTGGCTTCGTTCTCCCCCGTTGCCGAATGTGACATTGCGCCGACATTCTTTGACGGCACCTACTTCTCCTCTACACCGGACGGCAGCTCCACACATAACGACACCACGAACATACGTCCATTGATGGGCCATTCTGTGCCGAAGTGGCGATATCTCTATAACACGACCTTGGTCGTGCTCGATCTGCTGATGACCATTGTGGCCACGTACATCGTGTTCCTGCTCCGACCTTTCGCTTATACCTATGTGCAGAGCATTGGCCCCGGCGAATACGGCGTTTTTAGCTTCCTGCTGTTGACCTGCGTATCGTGGCTCATCAGTCTGTATTCCGCACGCTCCTATGAACGGCACACCATGGGTGAGGGCTATGCCCTGTACGCCAAGCTGTTGAACGCTGCGTTCATCGATTTCATTATGCTGTGCACGTTGGGGTACCTGTTCCACCTCAATCTTCCCCGGTCGTTGAATGTGTTCATTCCGCTGGTTTCACTGGTATTGGTTATTATCGAGCGTTGGATTATGCGCCGCGCGCTGCACCGCAACCGCATGAATGGCGAATTCAACTACCCAACTGTGGTTATTGGGTCTCCGGAAGGTATCCACCGGACGGTCGAACAATTGCGCCAGTGCCGTGGCCTCGGCTACGCGCCAATTGCGGTGTGCCCAGTGGCTTCAGTCAAGAACGAGGATGACCCGGATTCGGCGCAGCATTTGGTGTCGGTGCCCTTCACTCCTGCCAACGATGCTGAGGCACGACTGAAGGTGTTGCCACTCAACTCGCATTTGCCGCAAACCGCGAAGCGTATGAAGGCACGTACCGTATTGGTAGCTGATGTACTTACCCGTGATTCTGAGACCATGCGTACATTGTCCCTGGCCGTGGAATCCATGGGCATTGAATTGGCCCTCACTACCTCTGTGGCTGATTTGAGCGGCGCTGACCTGCATTTCCGCAACGATCCGACGATGCCAGTAGTCACTGCACGACTGACGCAGTACTCAACCGTTACCCGCATCCTCAAGCGTGTGTGCGATATCGTGCTTTCCGGTATCGCCATTATCTTGAGCTCGCCCATCATGCTATGGGTGGCATACAAGGTCAAGCGGGAAGACGGCGGCCCTGTGTTCTATTCGCAGACGCGCATCGGCATTTACGGCAAGCCGTTTACCATGTACAAGTTCCGTTCCATGCGCACTGATGCCGACGAGATCAAGGCGAAACTGGCTAAGGAACGCGGCATTGAGGATCGTTTTATCTTCAAGCTCAAGGACGATCCACGCGTGACTAAGATCGGTCACTTTATTCGTAAAACATCATTGGATGAGTTCCCGCAGTTCTTTAACGTGTTCAAGGGCGATATGAGCTTGGTTGGGCCTCGCCCGCCGCTGCCTGAAGAAGTCGCGCGATATGACATGCTGTATTCCACGAGACTGCTGGTTAAGCCTGGTGTATTACTGGACCGTGGCAGATTTCCGGACGCAGCGATTTGACTCAGGAACAGTCGGAGTATGCGGATGTGTCGTATATTCAGGACTGGTCTATCACGGGGGACATCGTGATTCTGTTGAAGACTGTGGTGGCAGTGTTTAAGGGGACTGGATCGTACTGAGTTTTCTTTGGGAATGTTGAAATGTAGAGGGCGTCAGCTTCTTGCTGACGCCCTTCTTTTGTCTCTCCCTCAGAGCCTGTGGCTGACGTCCTCGTCAGAGGGAACTTTTACTGCTTGTTGATGGAGCAGGCAGCAGTGTCGGTGGTAACACCGGAATCAATCCAGCCCATTGGAGTTTGGTCGATAGTGAGGTCGGAGACAGCCTTGGTGGACGTGGTCACGTCGAAGGAATAGGTGACGGACTCTCCAGGAGCTATCGTGGCATTGCTCGCATACACGGTTTTACCATTCAATGTTTCTTGACGGCTCTCCGTCACTGAACCACCACTGGTCTTAAGATTCGAGATGGAGCCCCCGGCAGGCGCATAAATCAGAGTTTTTTCCACACCTTGTCCGCCGGAGCCAAGGATATAGCTCGTTAGAGCACCAATCTGGCTGTTCTCAAGTGTATTTGTCATCTTATATTCCACATGATAGGTCTGGGAACCATCATTACCACAGGTGGAACGAGTCACCTTCGAAGTACGATGAATATACCATCCCATCTTTGACGGATTCTGCTCAGTCACATACACTCCCACCTGCGGATGCTCTTCACTGCTCGGAGTCTGTGCAGTAAAACCTGCATCACTAATGGTTTTTTCAGCAGTTTCGTCGAATGCGTACATGGAGAAGTGGCGGCCTTCGGCCATGCTACCCATAAGCTGTGCGACCTTGGTGAGTTTAGCCAAATCAATATTGCTGAACATACTACCGACTGCTTGTTCTGCGACTTGAGCAAATAGGGCGTCCTGCATGGAGACTGGGTAATCGACATACACCTTGTTCAACAAAAACTCGGCAGTGTTATCTCCCGTAAGCACCGTTCCATCAGGAATAGTGACATTACCACTAATTTTCGTAAGTTCCTGCAAAAATACAGGATCAACCATGAGCACGCCGTCCAGCTGAGTATTGCTCCCCCACGGCGTGCGCTGCCAAATCGCGCGCATGCCTTCGGCACTGCGTGAAGTATCAGGGTATACGGCCAAATCTCGCACATCGAATGACATGTTCAATGGTCCCCACTGCCGGAAGATGCGCTGCTCGTCTTCCGTAGGATCACCAGCACCATATGGAATATATTCACCATCCGAACGGAAATCGCCAATATTGATTTTGCCGTTGTCAGTAGTTACCACACCTACGGAACCGATCAGGCCACCGGACGAACGCTCCTCCGAAGTGGTCATAGCCATCAACGCATACGTGCGCGGCTGATCGGAACCGAGGAAGTCCGGTAGAATCTGGAACGTGCCGGACAGCTGATTGACTTTGTCCGCCATCTTGGTCAGCTGCGTATTGCCGGCGGTATAGGCGTTCTTCACCATGCCGATATGGGCCTTCGGCAGCTGCTGATACTTCTGCACCTGCTGCTGCAGTGACTGGTTCGCGGTGGCAATATTCTTCTGGGCTTCCAGAATCGGCTGCAGATTCAGCTGACCGTCGCCTGAGCTGAGCTGTGCGCTCTTCAGCGTGGAAAGCACGTCCATGAACTGCGGCACCGAATCACTGACCAGCGAATCCACCACCGAAGTCATACCCTGCACTGTGGTGATGTCACCACCGTACACCGGCGCCTTCGAGGCGATGTTCCACAGCGTGCCGTGCGCAATCTCGTTCGCAGCCGCGGTCTCGGTCTTTGCCTGGCTGATCTGCTGGCTCACCGTATCGAGGTTGTCGAGGTTACCGAGGTCGGTCACACCGCCCAGCAGCTGCATCGCCTGTTCCTCATGCGCCTTGACCTGCTTGGCCTCGGAATACAGCTTCAAACCGAAGAATCCGCTCACTCCCAGCAACACGAGCAATACCAGAATCAACACCGCCCACGGCCAGATGCGGTGCCTTCTGCGTGGAATACTTGTTGCGTGACTTGCCCTATGAACGCTCATACTAACTCCCAAACTGATCTTATTGACTTGTAACCTCTTGCAATAACCAACCGCCTATTATGCCCCGGTCTTGTGCACAAAGCGTGTTCGCCCCCGCTTCTGCACATATTCCGAACCGACTGGACCACCCCTGGGTATAGCGTATTGGGGTGCTTTGAGAGGCTGCTCGGCCAAGCACGCGAAGACGACGGTCGCCGAATACACCGAATACGCATTGATATGCGAGGCGCATATATCACTGAACAGATACGCCACCGACACCGCCAAGGCAACAGGCCGGGCAACAGAAGTGGGGTAGTGCGTGACTGGAGCTCAGGGAATCAAGAATCGTCGCGGCGAATTGCAGCGGGTACTGAGCCGTGAGGAATCATACGTGGACGGTAAACTGAGCCGCGCGGCATTTATTTCCATCGCAATCCTGACCTTTATTACCTTTGTTGGCAATTTCACGCAGCTGCAGCTGAGCTCGGCGCTGCCGATCATCGTTTCCGAGTTTCATATCTCCGTGACCACCGGACAGTGGCTCACCTCCGTGTTCCAGCTGGTCATGGGCGTGATGGTGCCGCTGACCGCGTTCCTGACCCGGCGCTTCTCCACCCGCCAGATCGTGATTTGCTCAATGGCGGTGTTCACGGTCGGATCGCTAATGTCTTGGGTCGGGCCGAGCTTCATCTGGGTGCTGCTCGGGCGCGTGCTTGAGGCCGCGGGCACGGGCGTGATGTGGCCGGTGCTGCAAATCACCGTGTTTTCCATTTATCCTCTGTCTCGCCGCGGATTCGCGATGGGCACGGTGGGCATGGCCATGAGTGTGGCGCCGGCCATCGGCCCCACGCTGGGCGGCTGGCAAACCGATGCGAACGGCTGGCGTTCCATATTCCTGACCATGACCGTGATCGGCGTGGTCTCGCTGGTGGCGGCCATGTTCGGACTACATAATTTCGGCTCGCATGACCCGTCTGCCCGCGCGGATTTCTTCTCGGTGAGCCTGTCCGTAATCGGTTTTGGTGGGTTGATGTTCGGCTTCACCAATTCGGAGACCTATGGATTTGCGGCTCCGGTAACGTGGGGGCCGATGGTTGTGGGACTGGTCGGCATCGTGTGGTTCGTGATGCGCAACCTGCGTCACGGTCGGCGGTATCGCGAAGCCAAGGCAGCGCAGTCGGGAGCGGAGCCGGCCGCACTCCCCCAGCCTCCGCTGCTGGATCTTGAAGTGCTGAAGAATCGGTCCTTTACCGTCGGCACCATCACGGCATCTCTGACGTTCTTTGCGTTCAGCTCGATTCTGGTCATCATGCCGCTGTATATCCAGACCGACCGTGGCTATTCGGCCACCATGAGCGGCCTGATTATGCTGCCGGGCGCCCTCGGCCAGTGCGTTTCCCAGTTCTTCGGCGGGCGGGCGATGGACCGTTTTGGCGCGCGACCCGTGGCGCTGTGCGGCTCGATTGTGCTGACCGTCGGTACGCTCGGCATGTCTTTGGTGTCTATGGATACATGGATTTGGTGGGTGTCGATTTGCCAGTTCACGCGTCAGATCGGCATGGGATTCCTGCTTATGCCGATTACCACATGGTCGCTGAACTGCTTGAACGGACCGGATGAGGTGTCCGCCGGATCGTCAGTCACGAACACCGCGCGGCAGATCGCAGGTGCCGTGGGTGCACCTGTGCTGGTGATTCTTATGGAAACGTTCGCCGCATGGAGGCATCAGGCAGGAGTCTCAGCCGTTGCGGCTTCCATCTTCGGCGTCCAGTGGGCGCTGCGATTCTCCGCGCTGCTGTGCTTTGTGATGGTGCTGATGGTGCTCTTCGGCGTCAAGGGTGACGGTGCCGGACGTACACGTGACATTATTTCCTTGCGTGCGCTGCGCGAACGCCGCGCACGGCGTATGGCTCAGTAAGCTGCTCGCTCCCGCCAGCGGGAGCCGTCTCATCAGCTTCTTACGCCCGTCCCATCAATGTCAGGACGATGAGCAGCACGTTGAGGGCCACAATCAGCGCCACCACAATCAGGAAGATGATGTGCTTAACTGTGCCGTCAGCCCATTTGCCCATGAGTTCCTTGCTGTGCGTATAGCGCATGAGCGGGATCACGGCAAACGGAATGCCGATGGAAAGCACCACCTGACCAATCACCAGTGCCTCCGTAGGGTCCTTGGCGAACCACAACACAATCAGAGCCGGCACCAGCGTGACCACACGGCAGGCCCACATCGGGGCGTTGACGTGCAACAGGCCGTGCATGATCTCCGAGCCGGCATAGGTGCCGACCGACGTGGAGCTTAACGACGAAGCCAGCAGGCCGATGGAGAAAATCATGCCAATCACCGGGCCGAGCACCTGCGCGATCGCCCGCTGAGCGCCATCGATGGAATCCGTGCCTGACATGCCATGCAGGGAGTTGGCGGCAAGCACCAGCATGGCCAGATTCACCGTGCCGGCCAGCAACAACGCCCAAGCCACATCAATCTTCGAGCCTTTGAGCTGACGCTCGACCGATGGCTTCTCGCCGCCCGCGTAATGGTCGTTCACCAGCGTGGAGTGCAGGTAGATGGCATGCGGCATCACCGTAGCACCCAGAATCGAAGCGGCCATCAACACCGAATCCGTACCCTTAAAACGCGGAATCAGCCCCTTGGCCACTTCGACGGGATTCGGCGGGGCCACGAACAGACCCGCGATGAAGCCGAACGTGATAACCAGCAGCATCACGATGATGATGCGCTCGAATGTGGTTTGCGATTTGCCGCCTTGGAACCACAACATCACAGTGGAGACCGCACCGATGACCAGGCCGCCGAGGAACATCGGCAGACCGAAAAGCAGATTCAGCGCGATGGCGCCGCCAATCACCTCCGCCAAATCGGTGGCGATGGCGATGACCTCGGCCTGCATGAAGAACATGAACCGGCCGGCGTCGCTCATACGTTCGCCCAGCAACTCGGGCAGGGATTTATTGGTCACAATACCGAGCTTGGCGGACTGGTATTGGATGAGCACGCTCATGGCGTTGGCGAGCACCAGCACCCACACCAGCAGGTAGCCGTAGCGTGCGCCGGACGTGATGTTGGCGGCCACGTTGCCTGGATCCACATAAGCCACAGCGGCCACGAACGCGGGCCCCAAAATGCTAGCGAGCGCATGGCCATGAGGATTTTCCTTGTTGTTCGCCTCATCGCTGGCGATTCGGCGTTCCTTCTCGATTTCCGACGTTTCCTGCTCAATGTCTGCCGCAGTGGCGCTTGCTGCCGTGTGTGGTGCTGTCATATCGTCTTCCCCTATTTCCTTCATACCGCGCCCAGTTATAGCGCAGGCATGTTTCGGGTGTCAATACACAAACGATTTGCGGACAATTGGCGAATGATGAGTCAGTCAACAGAGGATACGCCGTTTATCTCACTCATGAAATATGCTACGTCACCAGAAACTCGCTCATGAAAATGTAAAATCGCAGTAATTGCAGTAATTGCAGTAATTGGGAAAGGCACTCTCATGTACCTCCAGCGCAAAGCTGATGACTATCTTGACACATGGAAAGCCGACCCGCACCACACTCCGCTTATCATCAAAGGCCCCCGTCAAGTCGGGAAAACGGAAACTATCGATCATTTTGCTGCCCGCAACTATCGTTCGGTAGTGGGAATCAACTTCGTTGAAGAACCGAAATATCGAGCAATCACGACGGACGGGTATGGAGCGGACACCATCATCCGCAATATTTCCCTCATCGATCCAACTAAGAAATTTATTCCAGGCGAAACACTCCTCTTCTTCGACGAAATCCAAGCTCACCCCGACATTGCTACTAGAGCAAGATTTCTTCATTCGCACGCGCGAATGGTTGGTACCAGTAGAAGTGAAATCGAAAAAAGGCACTGCCAAATCTATGCGAACGTTGATCTCTTCTGACTCGTATCCGGAGATTCAGTTGGCGTAAAATTATCTGCAGGCAATATCGGCAGTAGTAAACATGTGTTTACTGCACCTTACTTCGCCACATTTCTCTTGCGACGACTGCTACGAGCATTTGACGAGGGGCACGCTCCTCTACTGGATAATCCCTCGAGATAGCCTCTTCCTCCTAATCCGCTGGCACGGCTTGGCCGGGGCAGGTGTGGAGGACGGCGAGCATGGCGTCCTTTTCTTGGGATGTGACGGTGAGTTGGTACTTGTCTTTGACGCCAATTTGGCGTGCCACGTAGTCGCAGCGGTATTCGCTGTTGGTGGGCAGCCAGTAAGCGGCGGAGGCTGAGCCTTTCTCCTGGTTAGCGGGGCCATCCACGGCGAGCAGATTATAAGGGTCATTGCCAAACTCGTGGCGTTTGGTTGCGGGCCACTTGTTGGCACCGGACTGCCATGCATTTTCGAGCGCTACCACATGGTCGATCTGCACTTTGGCGCTGGTGGTGCGGCCGCGCACGAAGTTGATGGTTTGCCCGGTATAAGGGTCATCCAATGTGCCGGACACCACCACACAGGAACCAGCGTATTTGTATTTGACGTTGGTCAGGTCGCGGGCAAGTACATCATCGCGGGCGTCGCAACCGTTACCGTCGGTATCGACGGAACGGAATGCAAAGGAATCGCGGTCGTAGCCGTGTGCGCTCTGGTTGTCATCCACGGTAAGTTTGTTCAACGTGTCAGCGGCGGAACCGGTGGCGGTGTATCCGCCGGTGAGCTTGGCTGCATCAGGATTGACTCGCGGCAGCAGCAGGCCGACCGTAATGCCAATGACCGCCGCAATGACAATGAGAATAAGCACACGCTCCAGCGGCCCGGAGGCGTTGAAGCGGCGGCTGAAGTGAGCGCTGGAACGGTAAGGACGACGGTGCGGAGGCATCAGGCGTAGGTGAAGGTGAGGGGGTCATGACCGGCGCGGGTCGGACCGTCAAGAGCATCGATGGCTGCATGTTCTTCGGCGGTGAGCTCGAAGCCGAACAGGTCGAGGTTTTCCTTCTGACGTGCTGCGTGCACGGACTTCGGAATGATGATGGTGCCGTTTTCGATGTGCCAGCGCAGAATCACCCGGGCTGGGCTGACCCCATGCGCGGCGGCGATCTTCTCGATAATGCCGTTGCCGGCGTTGAGATCAGCACCACGGGCCATCGGCGAGTAAGCCTCCACGGCGATGCCATGCTCCTTGCAAAAGGCCACCACTTCGCGCTGCTGCCACGTGGGGTGCAGCTCGATCTGGTTGACGGCCGGCCATGCGCCGGTCTCCTCGTGCAGACGCTTCAGGTCGGCGGGCATGAAGTTGCACACGCCGAGCGTGCGGGCCAGGCCCTCGTCGCGCAGCTTGACGAAGGCCTTCCAGGTGTCGGTGCTGCGCCAGTCGAACGGCGTGGGCCAGTGAATCATGTACATATCCACGTAGTCGAGCTGGAGGAGTTTCAGGGAGTTGTCGAATGCCTTGAGCGCGGAATCGTAGCCCTGCTCGGAGTCACGCAGCTTGGTGGTGACCCACAGTGTCTCGCGCTTAGCGCCCTTGTTGTAGCCGGAAGCGGCGAGCGCACGGCCCACGCCGGCCTCATTGTCGTATCCGGCGGCGCCGTCGATGTGGCGGTATCCGGCTTCCAGCGCGGATTCAACGACGGGCACCACGCCCTCGTCATCGACGCGTAGGACGCCAAGGCCGACCTGCGGAATGGAATGGCCGTCTTTCAAGGCGATGTCCGGCACGTTGGCGGGGTTGATGCGTCCGTTGGTCATGATGTGCGATGCTCCTTCATGTGCCCTTCATGTACTGCAACTACACGCCACTGTACACGGTTATGCAGGCGATGTGCGGGGGGCTGCAACCAAACGGCATGATTGCGCCCGGCCTTCCGTGTGGGAGAGCCGGGCGCAATCATGACAACATCACGCTCTACTTCTGCGACCGGCCCTCGCCCTATTGTTCTCGGGCGCGAATTTGCCCCGGTACAGGCGTCAATCGATTGACGTTTGCGCCGGGGCAGAAATCGTTGTCCCGGTACGCAATTTCGGGCCATTTTCGAGAACCAGGACAAGCCAATCCTCAAAGTCCACATACCCGACAAACAGAATCGGCGGAATACAGCCAATCCCGAAATCGACATACTGTCCCGGTTCTCACATAGAACGATTGACGTGCAAACCAGGGCAACGGGAATTGTCCCGGTACGCGAAAAACACCCGTTTTCGCAAACCGGGACAGTGATTTCTGTCCTGGTACCCACATCAAACGATTGATGCACGAACCGGGACAGAATCGCATCGCTGCGCCGAGACAGACGCATCTGACAGCCGACAACCGATAAACGACAGATGGCATCTGACAGCCGGTTGCCGGCTGCCAGCAACCGCATCATAATGCCGCATCAGTCTCTATCAGGAGCGCTTACGACGCAAAGCAAGCGAGACCCCGCCGGCCACACCGAGAACGACAACCGCAAGACCCACGGCAGTCACCGCGCTACCGGTATTGCTCAGCACACCAGTGATCTTGCCGCCATTCGCACCGTTGGTCTTATCGCCCTCGCCCGTATCGGGATTGATAGTAGCCCCGCCATTACCCGCACCGTCCGAGCCGTTGCCGGAACCACCTTCGGCCCGAGAGGTAACAGCAACCGTATAGGTTTCGGTGACATTCGGATTCGACTTGAGCGTTACGGTAACCTTCGCCGCATCAGCGGGAGCGGAGAAATCGTAATCGAGCGTGAACTGGTCGGCGGAAAGCGTCACGTTGCCCATGCCTGCGGAATAGTTGCCCACGACCTTGAGATCATGGTCGGCATCGATGACATCGCCCACCTGATAGGTGGTTTTGCTTGGCGTGACGGTCAGGCTGGAGACCTCCTTTGAGGCGAGGCCGGCAATGGCATCGGAAACAAGCTTAGTCACATCGTTCACGTCTTGCTCGGTGTAGGCGCTGCCGGCAAGCAGCACGTCAGCGGCGGCAAGCGCCTGATCGAGTTTGGCGAGCGACTCGTTGGTGCACTCATCGCGATTGATTTTCCCGGCTTCGGCCACGGCCTTGTCCAGGTTCTCCGTGGATGGCTTCACCGGAGTTTCGGTCTTTTTGACGAGTGAGACCTTGTCTACATTGCCCCATGCGTCGGCAGGCAGGTTGCCCGTGATGGTGATGGTCGCTGTGCCATCAGCACCCACAGTGACAGGCACGGTGGCGGTATCGAACTTAACCCAACCGTTGAGTTCCAGCGCATCGGACGTGGTCTTGCCACCCGCTGTGGCGGAGAGGGTCACACCATCGGTAATAGCGGCGTTGTCCGCTGCCGCGCCTTGGCTCATGGCGGTCAGCACGTATTCGCCAGGCTCGAGTCCGGTAATGGTCTGCGTGGCGGAGAAACTGTAGGCATCGGATGCCCAAAACTTCAGCGCGCGCTTGCCGTCGGCGGCGTTGCCACTGTCTTCGGTGATGGACGCACCGGTGCCGGTAATGGTCCAGTTCTTATCGTTTTCAGCGTTCTCGAAGTTGCCGTCCGTTACGTAATCCTTGGCGGGAGTGGCGGTGACGGTGATGGTGGCGGTCACGTCGTGGCCAGCGTTGGTGGTGCCGGTGATGGTGTATGTGCCTGCGCCACGAATCCAGTCAAGCGCAGCGGATTGCCAGGTCACGGTTTCGGTCTCGTCCACCCCATCCTGATAGTGTGCAGCCACTTCACTCGGCAATTGCGCTTTGATCGCGTCGATGGGATCCGAGTCAGTCGCGGTAATCTCCACTGGATCTATCTTGGTGAACACATGATCGGTGACGGCACCGGTGTGAATGTACTTGAACGTCGGCAGAGAGGCGAGCGCCTTGCCATCGAAATCGAACAAAGCTTGGTTATCGACACCTGAGCCGCCCCAGTACAGGCCGGCGTCATTGGGATCGTATTCGCCGGCCGCTTCAGTGGCCCAGCCGCCACCGTACTTGTTCCACGTATCCACCAGCTCGGCGTTATCCTTGCCGCCGGTGCCCACGGGCACCCATGCGGGCTCCCAGTAGAACACACCCAGGCCGTCGTTTTCGCCATCGCCATCATTGTCGCCAATATTGTTCACGGCCTCGGCGACCGCGCGAATCTCATCGGCCTGGCCTTGCGGGCTGATGTCGTATTTCTTGAGGTTATTGGCGGTTACTTTACTGGGCACTGTGTTGGAATCATCGTCGCCATCATCCAAGGTGTATGCCCACGACGTTTCCGCCACCATCACATCTTTCTTATAAGTGGAGGCCACGTTCTTGAGCACGCTGGTGAGGTTTTCGGTGGTGCCATGCCAGAACGGGTAGTAGGAGCTGGCGAACACATCGTAATCCACATTGTGGTTGCTCAACTGTTTGGCGTAAGTGGCGTAAGTGCCGGCTTTCTCCGGGTTGGTGAAATGAATGACGACCTTGGCTTCGGGGAGCACTTCGCGTATGGCTTTGGAGCCTGCGGAGAATACTTTGGACATACCGTCCCAGCCGGAGATGCCGGCGATTTTCGCAGTGGTTTCGTTGCCGACCTGCACCATGCCGACGTCCACGCCGGCTTGTTTGAACGTGGTCAGCGTCTGCTTGGTGTAGTCGTATATGGTGTCGGCGGTTTTGTCCGCATCGCCTTCAAAGGATTTCCACGCCTTGGGCACCTGCTGCTTGCTGGGGTCGGCCCAGAAATCGGAGTAATGGAAGTCGACCAGCACTTTCAGCCCTGCTGCCGTGGCTCGCTTGGCCATGGTCAGTGCGCGATCGGCGTTGACGTTGCCGCCGCCATATCCTTGGCCGTCTGCGGTGAACGGATCGTTCCACACACGCAGACGCACATAGTTCACGCCGGATTCCTTGAGCAGCGTGAACAAATCCTCAACCTCGTCATTGGCGTTCTTGAACGTGACGCCGCTTTCTTCCAGCGAGAGCATGGATGAGACGTCCATACCGCCGATGAAATCATCGCTTAAGCCTTGGATGGCCTTGACCGAAACGGCGGCTTTGACTGGTTCTTCTTCGGCGGCGTTTGCAGTGAACGTGCCTCCTGCGCAGAGCATTATGGCGGCCACGCTGGATGCCATAATGCGAGTAAGCGCGGTATTTCGGCGCATGCTTTTTCTCCTTTGAATGGTGAACGCTCAGAACGAACGCCCAGTGATGCTTGGCGCTTCCTTTCCTTATGCGCCACGTGGTACAGCTGTGTATCACACAATCGTCACCTTAACACTTTATGCCGCGTTGGTCAACCGGTGTATCATCGCCTCGTACGGCCCAGTACAGCAACACCAGCATTACAGCAATGTCGTTCAACGTGTGGAGGCGCGGGCGATGACTTGGGATTCGGTGGTGAGCAGTTCGGGCTTGATGATGCTGCCGTCGATGCGTCCGAGGATGCGATTCACTGCCGTGGGAGCCGTCCAGTCAAGGCGGGAATCCATGGTGGTCAGCGGAATCTGCAGGTAGGGGGCTTCCTCGTTGTTGTCGAAGCCGATGACCTGCACCTGCGCGGGCACCTCATAACCAGCGGTGCGCAGAGCGGTCAATGCGCCGATGGCCAACTGATCGTTCAGTGCGATCACACCGTCGAATGGCACGCCGGAATCAATCAGTCGCTGAGTCACGCGAGCGCCAGCGCCGATGGTCCAATCCTGATCGGTGTTGCCAATCAGATGAGGATCCAGCTCAAGCCCACGGCGGCGCGTTTCTTCAATGACACCACGCAAACGCAGTTGTGCGTTGCCTTCCACAGCCTGCAACAAAGCGGCCGCGTCATAGTCGTCTCGTGCGCCCACTACAGCGAGGCGAGAAGAACCTCGATCGTATAGGTAGCCTGCCGCTGTTGCTGCGGCGGCAACATCGTCCGGAGTCACGTGGTCGGCAACACCCCATGTGGTTCGGGCACCGACAATAACCAGCGGGAAATCGACCTTCAGGTCTTCGGGCGAAATATCCTCCACCTCGCTCATGGAGAGAATCATGCCGTCTGACACGGTGGAGTTGAAGTTCTTGAGCAGGTCACGCGCTCCTTTGGCCGAGCCCTCTGCATACGTGGTGACGTATACGGAGTAGTCGCGCTGACGGGCGGCCTCGATGGTGCGGTTGGCCAACTCGGCCAGATATGGCGGAATCAGCGAAGGCACGGCAAGGGTGATGAAACCGGTGTGATCGCGGTTGAGGTTACGGGCGGCCACGTTGACTCGGTAGCCGAGGTCCTTAATGACTGTTTCAACCTTTGCACGGGTTTCATCGGTCATACGCCCGGAGCCATTGATCACGTTCGACGCAGTTTTGAGCGATACACCGGCGGCCTGAGCGACATCGCGTAGCGTCACTCGACGCTTGGCTGTTTTCTCGTCGCTCATGCCGCGCTCCTCCATCCGGACAACATTGCCATTCTAGCGCGGTCTAGCAGGACGTTTTAGCGATAAGAATAGCGTTACGGTTCAGCGTATATCCGACGGCATCCGTCTCGCAACGGTGGGCGATGATGGGCTTGCCTTCCACACCGTTGATGGCGACGGGCTGGTTTGAGCGGTTGAGGTAGAAATCGAAGCGGGTGGAGCCGTCTGGGGATCGGCGGATGGTGTGCAGGATGCGGGGATCTGTGGTGGGATAGGTTGGAGTTTGACCACCCTCAGTCGGCTGCGCCGACAGCTCCCGCCAGCGGAAGCCAAGTGCTTTGAGCAGCTGGGCAATGTCGTGACGGTTGAGGTCGCAGCCCACGTAGATGGCGGTACCGTTGCCATAGGGACGGCTGGTGATGGCGGGGGTGCGCTCCAGCTCCCAGTCGGCGGCGGACTCACCTGTGTAAGAGGCAAGCACTGTGGCGTCCGCGGCTACGGAAGTCACGTCGTTCTGCCACAGGCGGGTCGTCAGACCGTTGGACAGGCTGATTTCGTTGGGCTCGCCTTCGGCTTCTTCACCGAGGATGTTGAATTCTTCGCTGCGGATGCCGAGCATGTCGCGTAGGAGGCCATTGCCGGCACCTGGGTATCCGCCGAGCCCGATGTGGAAGTACTCGTCGATCAGGCCAGTGGCGTAGCCGACGATGACGGTTCCGCCGGCCTTCGCGAAGTCGGCGATACGGCGAACGTCTTCGTCGGACAGGCTGAGCACGGTGGGCAGCACGATGGTTTTGTAGTCGGTCCAGTCGTAGGCGAGCGGCACCACGTCCGCGCGCAGCCCGGCATCCAGGAAGCCGCGGTACCAGTCGCGAACGTCGTGCCAGTGGTTGAGTTTCATGCTGGGCAGGGTTTCGGAGCGTGTGGCCCATTCGGATTCCGCGCTGAACAGGATCGCCGTGCCGGCACGCTCGAGCTCAGTGCCCTGCAGCCCGGCGTCGGAGAGGGTCTTCAGCGCCTTGCCGAGCTCGCATACGCCGCGGAAGACCTTGGAATCGGCGCCCACGTGGGGCAGCATGGCGGAGTGGAACGCCTCAGCGCCCGACTTGGATTGCCGCCATTGGAAAAAGCAGATGGCGTCGGCGCCCATGGCCACGTGGGCCAGGGAGTCGCGCATGAGCTCGCCGGCCCGTTTGCGCGCGTTGAGCGGCTTCCACTGCACGGCTGAGGTGGAGTGCTCCATCACGTACCACGGCTTGCCCAGCGCGAGGGAGTCCATGAGCGCGTCCGAGCAGGCGAGTTCGTCCAGGTGGGATTCGCCTTCATGGAAGTAGTGGTCGTTGGACACGAAGTCCACCTCGCCGGCCCATTTGGCGTAGTCCATGACGCACTGGTCGGTGGAGACCATGAAGTTCGTGGTGAACGGCTTGCCGGGGCAGATCTGCTCGATGGCGTCACGTTCGGCCTTGTAGAAGTCGAGCAGCATGTCGTTGCCGAACCGCTCATAGTCGAGCTGCTGCGGCGGGTTGACCATGGCGTCGCCGCCCATGTGACGCGGCAGCAACACCTCGTCGAAACTGTTCACGTGCTGCGACCAGAAGGCCGTGCCCCACGCCTCGTTCAACGCGTCGATGGTACCGTACTTGGCCTCGCACCACGTGCGGAACGCGGCCAAGGCGTTGTCGGAGTAGTCGTAGCGGTTGTTCCAGCCGTATTCGTTGCCCATGTGCCAGGCCGTCACGTATGGATTGTCCTTGTAGTGTTCGGCAAGTTTGCGGCACAGGCGCAGCGCGTATTCCTTGAACACCGGGCTTGTGGGCTGCCACGACTGGCGTGAGCCCGCGTTGATGATATGACCATACCGGTCTACCGGCAGCACCTCTGGATGGGATTCGTACAGCCACAGCGGCGCGGTGGCGGTGGCGGAGGCCAAGTCCACGGCGATGCCGGCCTTGCCGAGCCTGTCGATCACATGGTCGAGCCACTCGAACGTGAACGCGCCCTCGACCGGCTCAATCTTGTCCCAGCTGAAGATTGCCAGCGATACGACGTTCACGCCGGCCTCACCCATGAGACGGATATCCTCGTCCAACGTCTCCTCGGGCCACTGGTCCGGGTTGTAGTCGCCGCCGAACGCGATGCCGCGGCCGGATTCCGTCAGCAGGGACGGCCACCTAAATGCTCTACGAGTAGTCATATTAATCAAATCCTTTATTGTATCGGCTCATGGCCGGTGCTGTGTTTGCCGGTTTTGGGCTTTGGCTTCCCTAGTCTCACTGCGTTCGACAGCTCTCCTCAGAGAGGGAAGCCAAGACCCCATTTCTCCAGCTCCCCTCTCTGAGGAGAGCCAGAGGGAGTAGCAACTACTCCTTGACGGCGCCTGCGGCGAGGCCGGACTGCCAGTACTTCTGCAGGCACAGGAACGCGATGACCAGCGGGATGATCGTGATCAGGGAGCCGGTGAACTCCCACGTGCTGATGTTGCCGATGGAGGCAAGCAGCACGCCCGGTCGCAGCACGTCGACGTTCGTGCCGAAGAAGTCATTGAACGAGCCCACCAGGCCGTACTTCGCGCCGTACACAAAGCCCCACACCAACGTGGACACCACCGCGGGCACCGCATAGGGCAGGAACGTGCTGATGCGGAAGAACTTGGCGCCGTGCAGCTTCATCGAATCCAGGGCGAGGGCCATGGCGGCCGACAGGAACAGCATGATCGGCACCTGCACGCAGGTGAACAGCGCCACACGACCCACGGACGACCAGAACTGGCCGTCCTGCAGCAACCGCGCGTAGTTCTCGACCCCGACGAACCTCGTGCCGCCGATCATCTGCTTCTTGAAGAAGCTGATGTAAACGGCGTACACAATCGGGATGATGAACACGAACACGAACACCACCGTGAACGGCCACATGAACTTCCATCCACGCCAATCGGCCTTATGCTTGTTGACGCGGGCCTCGGCCGTGTGCAGATCCGCCTCCTCAGGCAGGATTCCCACCGTTGGCTGCGAGGCTGCGGCCATTGTTTGATCGGACATAATCGATTGCTTTCTTGGAATACGGATTGCTGTGCTGCGCCCGCTATCAGGGGGCCGCTCGATTGGAGCGGTCACGTCAGGTGAGGGCATGGGAAAGCGGGGACACTGGGGAGCATCCCCGCTGTGGGAGATCGGGCGGCTAGGCGGAAGGAGAGTGGCCTAGCCGCAGGTTTTGATTGTTGGTCAGTGCCGGATGTACCGGCAATAGATCGGATTGCGTCACTTGACGGTGACGTTGTAGCCCTGCTGCTTGCCTTGCTCGGCCAGCTTCTTGGCGTAGTTCTGGAGTGCTTCCTCCAGGGTGATGTCGCCGGAGTAGGCCTTGGAGACTTCGTCGCCGTAAGTGGTCTGGGCGTACGGGTTGTACGGCAGGTACTGGAACTTCTCGGTCGGGCGCTGAGCCGCGGCGGAAAGGACTTCGTTGACGTTCTGACCGCCGAAGTAGTCGTTGGTCTTCTTGTTGGACTCGGTGGTCGGGTCGGTGAAGGAATCGGACTTCAGGATCTTCTTCAGGGACGGGAAGGTACCGGTGTCGGCCATGGTCTGAGCGCCCTCGCCATGAGTCATGTACTCAACGAGCTTGTAGGCAGCGGCCTGGTTCTTGGACTGCGAGGTGACGGCAAGTGCGGAGCCACCGTCTTCGGCGGAGACTTCCTTGCCGTCCTCCCACTGCGGCAGCTGGGCGACGCGCCAGTTGCCGGCCTGATCGGGGGCGCCGGTCATGAGGTTGATCGGCATCCAAGCGCCGATGGTCAGGGAGGCGAGGGTGCCATCGTTGAGCTCGCGGTTCCAATCGTCGGACCAGTTCGGGGTCTTGGTGTCCACGAGGTCTTCGTCGATGAGCTTCTGGACGAATTGGATATAGCGCTGCATGCCCTCGTCCTTGGTCATGTTGATAGTGATGTTCTCGCCATCGACCTTCCACGGCTGGGCGCCGGCCTGCCAGATCTGGGCGGTGAAGGGCTGGTAGTCGTTGGACGTGCCGGCAAGGTTGGTGATGTAGGAGCCGATGGCGCGAATCTTCTTGGCGGCCTCGTAGTAGTCGTCCCAAGTCTTGATGGACTCGCCGTCCACGCCGGCCTTGTCGAACACTGCCTTGTTGTAGAAGAACATTTCAGGGCCGGAATCAATCGGCAGAGCGTACGGCTTGTTGTTGTACTGGAGCTTGTTCCACGGGCCGACGGCGAAGTCGTCGGCGAGCTTGTCGGCACCGAACCGGCTCAGATCCACGAGGCCATCGGTGACGGCGAACTGGGTGACGGTCGGATCTTCGAGCATCACGACATCCGGGGCGCCATTGCCGGCGGCGATGGCGTTGGAGAGCGCGGTGGAGGTCTTCTCGGCGGTGCCGGTGTTGTTGAACTTGACGGTGATGCCGGGGTTGGCCTTCTCGAAGTCAGCGAGGATTTCCTTCATCGAGTTGCCGGAATCCCAGCCCCAGAACACGAGTTCGGCCTTGTCGGCGTCACCCTTGTTGACGCTGTTGTCGTTGCTGCTGCCGCAGGCGGCGAGACCGACGAGCGTGGCCACGGCTGCCGTTGCCGCGATGACCTTCTTGGTGTTGCGCATGTTATCTCCTCCTGGACCATTGGAGTTGGCTTGCGGGTGGTTGGCTTTCTTCCGACTGGCTTCCGGTTTTCGTCCGGTTACTTCTCGGTTATCTTCCGGCTGTCTTTGGCTGCCTTCCGATTGCCAAAAACGAATCGACTGCTGCGTTGGATTTCAATTCGTTTGGCCGCTTGCGAAGTCTCCTCTGGCCACCTTTCCTTGGGGTGTTTTCTTTGGTACACCCGTGTACCAATACCTAAGATGATACACCTGTGTACCAATTTGTCAAAATCACCCAACACGCCTGATTTTTTCGCCTTTTCCACGCTTTCCACGTGAGCAAATCTCCAGTCGAACAGCGACTTGTCTCAGAGGCTCTTCATCCCCTCCCCCAACGTGAGTAGGTCCCGACTCTCAGCACACCACCAAATAACGCGTAGCATGCTCGTGAGTCTCCAACACCACACACCACGGCGCGATTCCACCACTCAGCCGCCTCACTAATGCCCATATTTGTAGATATTCAACGCCATATGACAAGAATCTGACCAGTATGAACAGGCACCCCCATAGCTGTATTGAGAGGAAGAGCACATGGCGGGCCTGTTTCAAGCTGCTTCCAAGCAGCGCAATCCCTTGGGAACAACCATACGCACTCACGGATCAGGCAAATATACGTTCGGCCTGGCCTTAAGCGCCGGCCAATATCCGCGGTCTGCCTGCCTTTCCCTATCAGCTCCTCGCGGTATGCGGCATCTTCCTGACCAATGTCATCAACTACATCATCGCCTCCTACGGTTCCAGAAGCTGGGATGTCAACACCGGTTGGCGTTGGATGCTGGGGCTGGGTGCGATTCCGGCCGCCGCGTTCCTGCTCTCCATGGTGCGAGCACCGGAAAGCCCACGATTCCTCATTCAAGCCGGCAGAACCGAAGAGGGATTCGCGGTGCTCGAGCACATCATCGGCACCGAACAGGCACGCCTTCGCACTGACGACATCCATGCATCGGTCAAACTCGAAACCGAAATGTCGCATGAATTTCACGACCTGTTCCGCCCGGGGCTGCGGAAGGCGCTCGTCATCGGCGCTTTGATCAAGGCGTGAATGCTGCGTTGCGTTACTGCATTGCCATATTGCCATGTTGCCATGTTGCCGCGTTATTGCATCGCTACGTTGCCACATCACATTGCATTACCGCATTGCTGCGTTGCCGCATCACATATCGCAACACAAACGCAGCAACGCAATGACAACCGGAGATGGCATCGCCGCCACCCGCGAGGAACCACAATGCAACGCGGTAACGTAACGCAATGCGATGTGATTCCCGCGTAGTTACAGGCAGCTACAGATTGAGTACCGCATCAGCAATGCGCATGGCGGATTCGCGGTGGGAGACCAGCACCACAGCCGCGCCGCGCTCCTTGTCTGCATGCTGCTCACCCACGGCCATAGCGTGAATGGAACGTAGAATAATAGCCTCGTTTAAAGCATCCAAACGGCTGGTCGGCTCGTCGAAAAGCACCAGATCAGCATTGCGCAGGAACACACGAGCCAAACCGATACGCTGGCGTTCACCTTCGGATAGACGGTCGCCCAGCTCGCCTACCTGAGTATCAAGGCCATCGGGCAAGGAATCAATGAGATCAAGCACGGAGGCCTTGGCGAGAGCCTGACGCAAACGAGCGTCGAGACCGTCAGATGCTGCCACCTGAACGGCATCGCCCTCTGCCGATTGCGCCGCCAACCGCTGCTGTCGGGAATCAACGGTCTTGGCACCCACTTCCCCATTGCCTGCAACATTTGCAGCTTCAACCTCGGACTCAGGCAAAGCAATCAGCAGATTGTCTCGGATAGAGCCATCAAACAGGTGGGTTTCCTGGCTCATCATGGCCTGAATACGTCGGCGAGCATGCACATCGACCTCGGGCAGCGGCGTGCCGGACAACGTCACCTGACCGCGCTGCGGATCCCAGTAGCGCAGCAGCAGCTTGAGCATGGTGGACTTGCCCCAGCCGGACGGCCCCTGGATACCCAGCACGCCATGCTGCGGCACATCAAGCGAGAAGTCGGACAGGACTTCATGCTCCCCCGCATATGCAAAGGTGACGTCATCAAGACGCATGCCCATATACTCCCGCGGCACAACAGTGCCGTTCTCGGTCACAGCGGGCACCTCGTCCATCAGTCCGAACAGTCGGCTAGCGGACGCGAAGGTCTGAGTCAGGTTAGCGGGCAAGGCGGTGAGCGCCAAAGTCGGTCCGAACGAGCTGGCGAACAGCACGAAGGCAGCAATCAGAGCCGGAATGCTCTGCGGGTTCGCGCCGGCACAGGCAATAGCCACGGCGACCGAAGCCGCTGCGAGCACAGCCACCAAGAGTCCGCTGATTCCGGTGAAACGGCCGTTGACCTTGCTGAGTTTGGCGTGATCCTTCCACAACGCATGGGTACGGGCCTCGATGGCCTGCGCACGTTCCTCGCCGCGGCCAAATCGGATGATTTCGTCCAGGCCGCGCATGTCATCGAGCATCACATTGTCGAGTTCTCCGGCAGCGCCACGGATGGCAGGGCCAAGGTTACGTACGCCGGTGGCAAAGAATCGCGGCACAAGGATGCCGATAACCAGGTGGGCAGCAATCAACGCCAGCGCCATCCATGGGCTTAGGGTGGCGGCCACAATCGTGTAGATGATGGTGGAGGTTACCGCGATGGCCACCGGACTGATGGTGTGGGCAAAGAAGATCTCAAGCAGTTCCACATCGGTGGTCAGCATAGCGATAAGGTTGCCCTTACCTTTGCCCGCGAGCTTGGCCGGCGCCAGTCTGCGCAACGCGGCGAACGCCTTGGAACGGAAGAGTGCGAGCAGATGGAATGCCACATTGTGGTTCAGATATTGTTCGACGTATCGGGTGATACCACGCAGAAGAGCACAGATAATCATCACGATGACGGCGGGCGCAACACCCATGCCCCACACCGGATTACCGATAAGTGCAAATGCCGCGATAATGCCGAACACGGTCAGGAAAGTGGACGAAAGATGGCCGATGGTGCCGGCGGTGGAGGCCACTGCCATCAGTCCTGCCAGCGGTCGGGCTTCCTTAAGCAGTCGCCTGATCACTTGGAATGTGTTCATTTTGGAATACGAATCGCTATTTGCAGCACCAGCCGGAGTCTCAGCCGAGGCCTGCTCACTCCCGCCAGCGGAAGCCGTCGGCAAAGCTGACTGCAGGTGGTCAACCGTCATACCCGCCTCTGCGCTTACACGCGCTGCGCCACCCTCAGTCCGACTGTCGTCGGACAGCTCCTGCTTGCGGGAACCAACCTGCAGCACACGCCGAGCATGGCCTTCTCCGAAGTTCTCAATATCTGCCTGCGTGGCAAACAGCTTGGCGTAGACGCCGTCCGCCGTCATCAGCTCGGTATGGGCGCCCCTCTCAACCGACTTGCCGTGTTCGAGCACCACCACTTGGTCAGCGTGTTCGGCGTTGTCCATGCGATGGGTGATCATAATAACCGTCTTGCCGCGGGATTGTGCCAATTCGCGAATTGTATCCAAGATCAGCTCTTCGGATTCCACGTCAACGCTGCTGGTCGCCTCATCGAACACAAATACCGGCGAATCATGCAGGAGCGCGCGGGCGATGGCGATGCGCTGTCGCTGGCCGCCGGACAGGTTGGCGGCATCGGACTCAATCGGCATGTCCAGTCCGTTCGGCTGTGCGTGTACGAAGGCGGCAATGCGCGCCTGCTCGAGCGCGGACCACAGACGGGAGTCCACGGAATCCGGCGAATCAGGAATCTCGTCATCGGGCAAGGCCATCAGAAGATTCTCGCGCAATGTGCCCGCAAACAGATGGCTGCTGGCACCAATCACAGTGACGGCTCCAGCCAGTGTTTCGCCTGACAAATCGGATACCTCGACGCCGTTCAGCGTGAGCGAACCTCGGTAACCGGCCAGTGTACCGGCAAGCAGCGAGGCGGCCGTGGACTTGCCGGAACCGGAGATGCCAACAATGGCGGTGAACTGACCGGGCCGTGCGGCGAAGGTGATGTTGGTGAGCGCAGGAGCGACGGCGGAATTGGGGCTGGTTTCACCTTGCTTATCGGCCTTTGCGGATGCGGGCTTGGAGTCGCCGTGCCCGGCATCATCATAGGAATAGCCGACGTGGTCGAAGCGGACCGTCAGACCGTCGTCAGCGGAATCGGAATCGTTGGCCGGCAGGGTCGCCGTGCCATGCTCGGGCTCCGGGGTGTCCAGCAGAGCGAAGATGCGCTTGGTGGAGGTCATGCCGTTCATCGCCACGTGGAAGAACGAGCCAAGCTGACGCATGGGAATAAAGAATTCGGCGGACAGCAGCACAATGAACAGCAGACCGGTAAGAGACAGCGGGTAGCCCACCCCGAACGGGATGAGATAGTGCAGGCCGTATGCCGCGTAGGCAAGCACACCAGGCAGATGTGAGGCCAGTGCGATTGGCGACCAGCCGGACGCACCATTGGCAAAAGCATCGCCAATATGCGCGTATTGCCATAACGCCACACCGATGCCGGCCGCAGCACCGCCGTAGGCCACTATGTCCATGGCGGTCAGCGAACGCAACTGAATCTGCAACACCCGCATGGTCATCACGCGGAAGCCTTCGGCTTTCTTGTCCATCTCGATGGCGGCGCGCTCGTCGGCGTCGAAGTTTTTCAGGGTCTCAAGGCCTTGGAGATTGTCGAGGAACGCGGCGCCCATATCGGTGTAGCGCACCCAGTACTTCTTGAAGGCGCGGGCGGCGGTCATGGAGACGATGCCGGTCACGATGATGATGAGCGGCGCGCAGACCAGCATGACGGCAGCAGCGGGCACGTTAATCGGCGCAATGGCCACGAACAAGGTGATTGGCGCAAGAATCGCATAGAAGAGCTGCGGCAGGAACAGTTCAAAGAAGCTTTGAATCTGTTCAACACCTTCGCCGGCGGATTGCACCACATCCGAGGTCTTGATGCGGGTTTTGTAGGACGGGCCGAGTGCCACCATTTTGCGGTACAGCTTGGATCGCAAAGCCAGTTTGACTCGTTCGGCGGCTTCGGTGCCGAGACGGGTGGCGTGCGTGGTGGCCGTGTAACGGACCGCTATACAGACCAGCGCAAGCAGCACGTAAATCATGACGTCGCCAGCCATGGGCAGCACATCCGCGCCGTGCTGATCAGACAACGGCACGGGGCAGGCCACGCCTTGCGAAGTGCCGCCGCATTGGAGCAGCGGCGGTGCCACAGCGGTCAGCAAGCTGTTCAGCAGCATTACCAGCGACAGCATAAAACCAATGTTGGCAAACAGACCTACCCACATCAGGGCCACTTTGCCGGCTATGAGTTTTTTCAAGCCAAGCGCCAATTGGAACAGTCGTTTGTCGAACATGGTTCGCCTCCCCTCGCCGTGCTGACTGCCGCGTTATTGCAGTAGGTCTCGTCATACGTCCAGTCGCGTGTGCCACCGATCGCATACCCATACATACCGGTGGGGCACATTGCGCGCAATCCTATTACCCTAGGCAAAAGCGCATATACACGCCAGACCTTCGACCGAGACAACCGTCACACCAAATTTCCGTTCCCGAATACGAATCCGCATAATGCGGAGCACTCTTTTCCTGAAAATAGAATTTGCGTATTTGCCCGGCATCGCACAGTCGCGGCCACGTCCACACCCACAGCCACGCCCCGGCCACAGTCGAGGTCGCAACCACAGCCATAAATCCCGTTTTCACAGTTACAAGGCACCGATTCCACTGCCCAATGGCCTATCTCCGTTTCAGGGGGCGGATTTCGGTGTCTCCGGAGGTCTATCTCCGTTTCAAGGGGCTGCTTATCCATGAAACCGCAAGTAGTAACGGCTTTATACCAACGTCATTCCGCCATTTTGGGTCAGTTTCTACTTGGGCATCAGCCCCTTGAAGCGGAGATAGACCTCCGGCAAAGGCCAAATCCGCCCCTTGAAACGGAAGTAGGCACCCCACGAAGCGAAACCGGCCCGTGTGACTGCGCCAACGCCCTCTGGCGGCGGTTGCTCTTCACCTATTCCATGCAAAAGAGGCATGAAAAAAGCCATCTGCGCGCAACTTTCCGAAGAAAATTACGCTACAAACGGCTATTCACACAGAGCAAGCAAGCAGCTGGGAATCAGTACTGCTTCTGCGCGTTGGCCAGCGCTTCGGCTGCGGCCTTGGTGGCGATGGCACGCTCCTTGGCACGGGCGAGCGCGGGCCAGCTCGGCCTCGGCGGCCTGGATGTCGGACTCGGCCTGCTTGGGGTCGGCGGTGGCACGCACCACTTCGAGCTGCGCGTTGGACCGCTTCTCGCCCTTCGGCTGCCACAGCTCGGCGATCTCTTCCAGCGTCTTGTCCTTGGTCTCAGGCACGAAGGTGACCACGCCGAGGAAGCACAGCAGGTTGGTGCAAGCGAACACCAGGAAGGTGCCCATGCCGCCGATGGAGCTGATCAGCATCGGGGCGAACTGGCCAATGGCCCAGCTGGTGCCCCACAGGAACACGGTGCAGATACCGGTGGCGCGGCCACGCAGATAGGTGGGGAAGAGCTCCGGGATCATAATCCACGGAATCGGGCCCATGGAGAAGGCGAAGCAGGAAGTGAAGCACATCACGAAGATGAGCATGCGCAGCTGGTAGTTGTTCGCGTAGGAGAAGGAGATACCAAGGGCGAACAGCACCATGAGGCCGGAGCCGACCGCTATGAGCTTCTTACGACCGGCGGTATCAATCAGGTACATGCCCACCACGGTGAACACGAGCTCGATGCCGCCCCCAGCCCGTACGGACCCCTAAATGAGACTTTGTGGCAAATCGTTGTCAAACCGTTATCTTTCATACAAATTGCGCCAAGCCACTTACACGATTGATGCACTGTGTTACTCGCACGGCGCCAGGCGACTGGCAATACATCCACGGTTCTGGACAACCGATGACGGACAGTGACAGCGCACTTCTGCAGTCGCCCTTGTAGACAACCGACAAAAGCATCCGCGCAACTTTTTCAGTGCGCACAACGCGCCGTATCTTACGCAAGCGTAACCTGTGTTGCCAGAATGGCTCGAATTGTCCCGCCATCATGTTTGTAAGGAATAACGGCCGTATGCTTACCGAATACACCACGCCCGGCGAATCCATCGAGATCCGCGATGACCAAACCATCTATTCACTGCTCACCGACCGACTGGCCCGCACCGGTGCCGACACGGTAATCGCAGCCAAGAAAATCGGCCCGGGGCGTTGGCAGAACGTCACCACCGGCGAATTCCACGAGCGTGTGGTCTCTGCCGCCAAGGGGCTCATCGCTTTGGGCATCACCAAAGGCGACGCGGTCACTATCTTCTCCTCCACCCGCCTTGAATGGGGCATCCTCGACTTCGCGCTGGCTGCAGTGGGCGCGGTGAGCGTGCCGATTTACGACACTGACTCCGCCCCGCAAGCCCAGCGCATCATGAACGATTCCGCGGTCAAGCTGGCCTTTGCCGACAACCGCGAACGCTATGACCGGCTCGATTCGGTCAAGGACCACTGCCCCACGTTGAAGCAGATTCTTATGATTGACGGCAACGCACTGGGTGCTTTGGAAGGCCTCGGCGTGGCTGTCTCCGACGAAGAGCTGGACGAGCGCGCGGCCACCGTGCGCACCAATGACCTGGCCACCATCGTGTATACCTCTGGCTCCACCGGCAACCCGAAGGGTGCGGAGCTGACCCACAAGAACTTCGTGTCCATTACCATCGCCGCCTCGCAAGCGCTGCATGAGGTGGTTCTCGACGATCACCCGCGATTGCTGCTCTTCCTGCCGTTGGCCCACTGCTTCGCGCGATTCATCCAGTACGCCTCCATCGCCTCCGACGACGGCGTGGTCGGCTACCTGCCGGACACCAAGTCGCTGCTGCCGGATCTGCGTTCCTTTGAGCCGACCTACCTGCTGGGTGTGCCGCGTGTGTTCGAGAAGGTGTACAACGCCGCCTCGCACAAGGCCGGCGCCGGCTGGAAGGGTCGCCTGTTCTTGAAGGCCGCCGAGGCAGCGCGCGTCTGGAGCCGCAAGGAGCAGGCGGGCGAGCAGCATACGTTTGCCGAGATCGCCGAGCGCGCCAAGTACGAGACGCTCGTCTACCGCACGGTTCGTGGCGCTCTGGGCCCGAAGATCAAGTACGTGGCTTGCGGCGGAGCGCCGCTGTCGCTTGATCTGGCGCATTTCTACAACGGCATCGGACTGCCGATGATCCAGGGCTACGGCATGACCGAAACCGCCGCCCCGTTCGCCGCCACACGCGTGACCGACAATGTGATCGGCACGGTGGGCCAGCCCGCTCCCGGCTCCTCGATTCGTATTTCCGATGAGGGCGAGCTGCAGGTCAAGGGCCCGAACGTGTTCCGCGGCTACCATAATCTGCCCGAGAAAACGGCCGAGGCGTTCACCGCCGACGGCTGGCTCAGGACCGGCGATTTGGCCGAGATTGATGACGAGGGCCGCATCATCATCACCGGCCGCATCAAGGACATTATTATCACCGCCGGCGGCAAGAACGTCTCCCCCATCCCCCTGGAGGAGGAGATCGCCAAGTGCCCGATCGTGGAGCATTGCGTGGTGGTGGGCGACCAGCGCCCGTTCATCGGCGCGCTGGTGACGCTCGACCCGGAGTCGCTGGCCATCTGGCTGCCCGCACACGGACTGTCCACGGAGACGCCGGTTGACCGTCTGGCCACGAACGCCGCAGTGCGCGAAGAGATCCAGCAGTACGTGGATAAAGCGAACGCGACGGTTTCGCGCGCCGAGTCCGTGCGCAAGTTCGCCGTGCTGGATACGCAATTCACGCAGGAGAACAAGTGCCTGACGCCGTCCCTCAAAGTGGTGCGCCCGGCTGTCAACCGCGTGTTCGCCGATGCGATCGACAGCGAAATCTATAACGGCAAGCGGTGAGCCACCGTTCCCTAATCTGACCATTCTGATAATGGAAGAGGCCCCGCGCCGGTCCTCTTCCATTTTTGTAGGTAAGCACTTACCGATACCGCCACGTGGCACCACCGCCCATCTCGGAGGTGATTTCACAGTCTCCATCGACGTCACCATCTGGACTTACCTGCTCAAGTTGCCATTGGTTTGACGGTTAACATCAATTCGATACAGTGGCGGCAATATTTATCGAGACGAAGGAATGCTGCGTCATGGCCACTGAACGTCCGCTTGTTGCGGGCCGTGGTTCTGCATGAGGACATCCGGGGACTTCGGGTACTTCTTCAGGGTCTCGATGACGCCCTCACCGATGGCCTCGGAGCCGACGAGGCGGAACGGGCCAACCGGCACGCCCCCAGCAAAGCAAAACCACCAGCAACCGGGAAATAAGCCCCGCTGAACGGCACTCAGCGAAGCAAAACCACGAGCAAACCGATAATCCACCCCGCTGAACGGCACTCAGCACAGCAAAATAGCGGTTTGACCGAGAGAATGCCCCCCAAAAAAAGCTAATCCGCTGTTCTACCGCCGCGGGGCGGGACCGAGGGAACGACGGGCACACATCTCAGCGGGAATCAACCCCACGCCATGCTGCTGGGACAGGAACGTCGGTTCCGTCCCCTCCCCCAACAGTCGCAGCGTCTCACGCATGGCGGCCACGCCGAGCCCCTCGAAATCAGGGTGCACGGTAGTCAGCGGCGGATACAGGTTATCCATACCGGCCATGTCATCGAAGCCAACCACGCTGATATCCTGCGGAATCCGCAGGCTATGCTCATGCAGCGAGCGCACAACGCCAACGGCCTGATTGTCGTTCGCGGCAACAACTGCGGTGGGCAGCGGCACACCAGTGCGACCATACTCGTCCAACAAATGATTCATATGCGCATATGCCTCATCGGCATCCCAAGTGTGACAGCGCACGATCTGCGAGTCAATAGATCGGGCCGCGGCCAGCTTGCGCCAAGCGTCAAGGCGAGTATGGGCGTCACGCCACTCGTTCGGGCCAGCGAAGTACAGGGCGGACTTATGGCCGTACTCCCCCAGCAGACTCACCACCTTGGCCATCGCACCCCACTGATCGATGCCGACCATCGCCGTACGGCGTTTGTTTGCAGTGGAAATCAAGCTCATCCCCTCGCGCACGGTCATCTGGCCGTGGGTGGAGGTCACAATCACACGCGGCTGGTTGACGCGCGCACGGCAGGCGGCAGCGAACATCACATCAGTCGGGGTCAGGAAAATGAAGGCGTCAACGTTCTGCTCATTGAAGGTGTCGCACAGATTGCCGAAGTCGGACTGCGTGCACAGAGCCTCATGCACCATCATCACGCTCATGAACAGTCCATGTTCGCGGGCGATAGATTCGATGGAGGCAATGGCGGAAATCAGACCAAAGAACTTCAGGCCGCCAGCGATCAAACCGATAGTACGTGAACGGCGGGAGGCCAAGGCACGAGCGGAATTGGAGGGACGATATCCAAGCTCGTCAATGGCGGCCTGCACACGGGCACGCGTGGCATCAGACACATCCGGCGAATCGTTGATCACACGGGATACGGTCTGGTGACTGACCCCGGCGAGTTTGGCCACTTCGAACATGGATGGGCGCTTGTTTGGTTTGCGGCTGGTCACCATACTGCCCGAACCTCCCCGCTGGCGGCCGAATTCCGTGCCCGGCCGTGCTGCACCTTATTAATTATTGACTTTAGCGCGCCTGAGGCGATTTCGCGTGAGCGCTCACATTGTCGTGTCGCGAATCGGTCTGGGGCCACTGCGTTGCATGGCAATCCGCAACATCAGGTCAAATGCCAGGAAGTGCGATGCAGTGGAGTCGGTCCATACTCGGCGATGGCCGCACGATGAGCCGCGGAACCGTAGCCCTTATTGTGATCCCACTCATAGGCGGCATAGCGCGGATTGCCCTGCGCGATGGAGACCATCAGCCGGTCACGGGTGACTTTTGCGATAACCGCAGCAGTCGCCACGGTGGCACAATGCTGGTCGCCCTTGACTTTGGTGGTCACGTCGGCCGGGATCGGCACATCCGGAGCGTCAAAGGTGTTGAGGGCCTTGGTGATGTAATCGCTGGGGCCATCGAGAATGGCGCCGATGGTGATGGGCCGTCGGCTCGGCAAAGGCCTCCCCTCAGTCGCCGCGAGGCAGCTCCCCTCCCGAGGGGAGCCAAATTCGCTTCCCACACCAAGGTCACGCTCGACCTGATTGAGGGCACGCAAAGCGGCCACGCCGAGCGCATAGGTAATGCCCCACTCATCGATTTCGGCATTGCTGGCCTGGCCGACGGCATAGGCAGCGCACCAACTGCACAACTCATCGAAAATGGCTTCACGCCGGTGCTCGGTCAACATTTTGGAATCGGCCACACCGGCAGGTACGGACAGATATGGAGCGGGATCCGGGGTGATCACGCCTGCATCGGTGCCATTGTCACCGGACACACGCGAAGAGGCGGCAGAACCATCGGCCCGAGCCAATTCGCCATCGGCATCCGGTTTCAAATCACGAGCCCAAATGGCAGCGCACCCGACCATGACCGGGCCGGCCAACGCGCCGCGGCCAACTTCGTCAAAGCCAACAATAAGGTCATAGCCTTGGGAGGCAAGGCTTCGTTCAAGATCAAGCGTTGGGGTAATCATCATTTCGCCTCACAGGCAAGGCACCGCTCAGGACGCGGAGCCGGACGACGCGTCGGGAACGTCCTTGAACACATCATGGTGAGATGCCAGAAGCCCGATATGGTTAATCGGCCAGTAAATCGCCAGGCCTGTGCCCACCACATCATCAATGGGAACCAAGCCATGGTCATTATCGTTCTGATGGTAACGGGAATCGGCTGAATTGGAGCGGTTGTCGCCCATAACAAACACATGCCCTTCCGTGACGGTCACGGAAAACGGGAAGGCGCTCGGCTCTACTCCCGGGCGAATATACGATGATTCGTCAATCTCCACACCATTGATGGTGATTGGCCGGCCGGCCCCTTTGCACTCGACCACATCGCCGGGCATGCCAATCAGTCGTTTGATCAGGAATCCGCCACCGATGGCGTTGCTTTGCTCCTCATTCAGCCAGTTGTTGGGATCCTTGAACACCACCACATCACCGCGCTGCAGATTGAAGATTTTGCTGGTCATCACACGATCGCCGGGTACAAAAGTATCCATCATCGAGCGAGAAGGAATCTCATAGAAGCCGACGAGGAAGATGCGCACCAACAGCACGATGAGGATGGGCGTGCCACACCAAATCGCGAAATCACGCAGCGTGAATCGATCGTCACCCGTTCGCGCCGCCGCAGAATCGGTATGCTCGGCCCGCGAACTGCGAGAAGAGCGGATGGGCGCGGGAGGAACCGGAGACAACGCGACACCGTGGCCCGCCACCTGGAAGGTCCGCGAGTCACGAGCATCATCGTCCAATGGAGGCTGGTAAGCACCGGAATCAGCCGAATCGTCGCCGGAAAAATCGTATGCAGCGGAGCGGGTGGCAAGAGGCTCATCAGTCGCGGATTCCGCAGTGCTCGACCCATTCCAGATTTCCAGAGTGTCAAGGGCCGGGGATTCACCGTTGTCCTGATCGTCCTGCATGGTGTCTCCTTGCGATTCATAATGCCAGGCATGGTCGTGTTGCCGGCGAGCGTCCATCATACGCGAGCAAAACGAAAACAGCCCGGAACCCGAACGGTTCCGAGCTGAATTTCACGGTTTATTTGCGTGAACCGAATATCGGCTGCGCGATCAAACCTGTGTGACGACTCACTTGGCGGAGTTGTCGCGGCGCTCGACGATACGAGCGGCCTTACCGCGCAGAGCGCGCAGGTAGTACAGCTTGGCGCGGCGAACGCGGCCACGACGCACGAGCTTGATGGAGTCGATGGACGGGGAGTGCAGCGGGAAGCGGCGCTCCACACCAGTGCCAAAGCTGATCTTGCGGACGATGAAGGTCTCGCGAACGCCGGCACCCTTACGAGCGATCACCACACCGGTGAAGGTCTGGATACGGGAGTTGTTGCCTTCCTGAATCTTCACGTTCACGTCGACGGTGTCGCCGGGACGGAAAGCCGGGATTTCCTCGGCCGGCTTCATGTGCTTGGCGTCAAAAGCCTCAACAGCGTTAACCATTGTTTTCCTTCAGTGCTGCCGCATATCAGCCACAGATCTGGGGCCATCCACGCGATTACGCATCGCGCGCGTTGGCCTGTTCTCGTTATCCCTCGAGTTTGCCCTTGGGAAGCCTGCCGATCCGCCGAAAGTCAGGCCTTGCGGCCGTTCGGACTGGACCCATGGAGACGTGGGCTTATGCGGCGGCCCACTTCTCGACACAGCAATCGTCAATTGTACGGATTATTGCGGACAGAATGGCTGTCGGATGGCATTCCAACACCAAGGCACTGCGACGTAGTTGACAGACCTGCAGGCGGGCTTTATCTTGGGAGCGTCGGTAGGCGAGGCTACCGCAGGGATATGGGTTGCTGCCGCTAACAGTGGAGACACTGCACGCTGGTCAACAGTTCTTGTCGGATCAAGGCATGAACTAATGCAATTCCACCGCCCTGCGATGCTAAAGCTTGAACGATGGCTCGAATCGGCGGATTCGAATACTTTCCGCCCCTCCTGCTGGTCGCAAGGATACCGATGACGGTATGGTTTTGCGCCGCGAGCGCACGACGGCAAGGAGGTGAGAGTCCGATGGACGGTGATTATTCCAGTAGTTCCGCCGCTGGCAACAGTCATAGTTGTTGCGGCGATGATGTCTTGTCTCGTTATTCCGTTATCCGTCAAGTCGGGCTCCTGCCCGTATCGCTCCTTGGCTTCCCTCGCTGAGATGGACCAAGGACGCCCACCCCGGATAACCCTTGCATAATTTGTCTTTCCTATGCATAGGGAGGTCTTCCATGACCATGTTTTCGTTCAACCATGCCGCCATGCGCCCAAGCTCGCCGGCACGAAACCCCTCCACTTCCTCGGCCGACCGCCAACCATTCGCCGTGCGTATTGCCGCCGACGCGCTGGTCATCGCCGGCATTTTGGCACTGTTCGGCTTGATCGCCTGGATTCTGCCGGCCATCGGCGAGCCCATCGGCCCGAAAGGCGTGCCGTCATCGGTGAGTACGAATCTTGCCGACCTGCCGTATTACGCGCTGCGTTCAGTATTCCGTATGTTCGTGGCGCTGTTCTTCTCATTGGTGTTCACGTTTGTGTATGGCACGACCGCCGCGCGCTGCCGCAGGCTCAGCCGCGTGCTGATTCCGCTGCTGGATATCCTGCAGTCAGTGCCGATTCTGGGCTTCCTTTCCGCCACCATCACTATTTGGATGGTGCTGTTCCCCGGTTCGATGCTGGGTGTGGAAGCCGCGTCGATTTTCGCCATCTTCACCAGTCAGGCATGGAATATGGCGTTCTCGTTCACCCGATCCCTGACCAGCGAGCCGCGCGAACTCGATGAGGCGGCCCGCTCCCTGAGGCTTACCCGCTGGCAGCGATTCTGGACGTTGGACGTGCCAAACGCAATGATTCCGCTGCTCTGGAACTGCATGATGAGCGTGGGCGGGGGCTGGTTCTTCCTGACCGCGTCCGAGATGATTTCAGTCAACAATCACACGTATGCATTGCCCGGTATCGGCAGTTTTGTGGCGCAGGCGGCGGCCGAGGAGAACCTCGCGGCAATCTGCTGGGCCATCGTGACGATGGTGGCAGTCGTGCTGCTGATTGACGTGCTGCTCTGGAAACCGCTGACCGCGTGGGCCGAGAAATTCCGCATTACACAAAGCGAGTCCGCAGTATGCAAGACCAGTGCGGTGCTGACCATAATCCGCCAGTCTCATATCGACGAGATGCTTGGCCGCCTCTTTCGGCCGGTCGGCGAGCTGTTCGACACGCTGGCCCGGCCGCTGGGCCGCACCGGAGGACGCTGGTCCGTTGAGACAAAGTCCGCCCGAAGCCGCGTACTTGACGTGCTCTTTATGGTGGTCGTCGTGGCGGCAAGCGCGTTCGGGGTAATCGAGCTCATGCTGGTGATTCACCGCGATGCGGGCTTTGACGAGTTGGGACATGCGCTCGCACTCGGCGTGCTGACCTTCCTGCGAGTGGCGCTGCTCACCATTGTTTGTTCGGTGATATGGGTGCCTGTTGGGGCTTTAATCGGCATGAATCCACGGGTCTCGCGGTTCATGCAGCCGATTGTGCAGGTACTGGCCAGCTTCCCCTCGAACTTCACGTTCCCGTTCGTGACGCTCTGGTTTGTGGCGTGCAGCGTGAATATCAATTGGGGCAGCATCCTGCTGATGGCGCTAGGCACACAGTGGTACATCCTGTTTAACGTGATTGCCGGAGCCAGCCAGATTCCCGATGATTTGCGTGAAATGACACACAGCTTCCAGCTGGGGCGTTGGCAGCGATGGCGCGAGCTGATTCTTCCGGCAGTGTTCGGGTCGTGGGTCACGGGCGGTATCACGGCGGCCGGCGGCGCATGGAATGCGTCGATCGTTTCGGAAATCGTCAGCTACGGACAGCACACGTTGACCGCTTCCGGACTGGGCGCTTACATTGCCGAGGCCACGGAGAACGGCGACACCGTGCGCACCATCATCGGCGTGGCTGTGATGAGCGTGTTTGTCGTGGCAGTCAACCGCCTGTTCTGGAATCCGCTGCAGCGACTGGCTGAACGTCGATTCGCGCTGAATTAATGACGTTATATGGAGCTCCCCTCAGTCGCCTTTGGCGACAGCTCCCCCTCAGGGAGGGTAGCTGAATGCGAAGCGGGCTGAGCCCCCCCCCCAAAAAATTAAGGACTTAAGGAGAACACTATGACCATCGCAAAAGAAACCATTCGTTCGCTGCGGGCGGTGACCCCGCAAAGCACGATCATCGAAGCACGGCACATCAGCCAGCGATTCACGGCGGACAACGGCACCGAGCTCACCGTGCTGCACGACATCTCATTCAACCTCTACGAGGGCGAGATCGTTGCGATTCTGGGCCGTTCGGGCGCCGGCAAGTCCACATTCTTGCGTGCACTGGCCGGACTGGTCAAGCCCACCAGCGGCACGGTCAAGTATCGCGGCGAGACTTTGACCGGACCGAATCCCGGCATCGCGCTCGTATTCCAAACCTTCGCACTGATGCCGTGGCTCACGGTGCAAGACAATGTGGAGTTGGGTCTCAAGGCACGCGGCGTGCCGAAGGCGAAGCGCACCAAACTGGCGCTGGATGCCATTGACATGATTGGTCTGGACGGCTTTGAATCGGCATATCCCAAGGAATTGTCCGGCGGCATGCGGCAGCGCGTGGGCATCGCGCGCGCATTGGTGTTGCAGCCGGATGCACTGTTTATGGATGAGCCGTTCTCCGCGCTGGATGTGCTGACTGCCGAGAATCTTCGTCAGGAAGTGCTCAAGCTGTGGTCGAGTGAACAGCGCAGCATCAAATCGGTGCTGATGGTTACGCACAACATTGAAGAGGCCGTGGAGATGGCCGACCGTGTGGTGGTGCTGGGCTCGCATCCGGGACATCTGATCGCCAATGTTCGGGTCGATTTGCCGCGCCCGCGCGACCGTCACAGCGCGGCATCCGAGGCGATGGTGGACAAGCTGTATGCGATTTTGACAGGGCAGGCCACACAGCCCGCGCACAAGGCCGAGGCTCCCGAACTATCGGCATCGAGTGCGAACGTGCCGGCCATGGATGAGACCAACCTGCAGACGGCTGAACCCCTAGAGAAGATCAAGGGCCGGCCGTTGCCGAACGCCACACCGGGCGGACTGGCGGGCTTGCTGGATGTGGTTGCCGAACATCCGGACGGCATCGACTTGGCTGACCTGGCATCGGATCTCTCGTTCGAGGTCGATGACCTGTTCCCGCTGGTGGATGCCGGCACGCTGCTGCATGTAATCGTCGTGCGCGACGGCCATGTACAAATCACCGAGGCTGGCGACGCTTGGCATCAGGCGGATATTCTGCGCGCCAAGCAGGTGTTCGCCTCGCTGGCGATGGAGCATGTGCCGCTGGTACGCAATATCGAACATGCGTTGCGGCACGCCTCGGGCGGTCATCTGCGTGGCGAACTCATGCTGGATCTGCTGCACGCGCGGTATTCCGGCGAGGATGCACACCAGCAGTTCGCCATCGCCGTGGAGTGGGGCCGTTATGGCGAATTGTTCGATTACGATGCCGACGACGACCTGCTGACGCTGGATGAGGCGAATAAGGGTGCCTGAGCGTTGCTTCCCGCACCAAGGCATTCGCCCATCATTTCCGATACCGGACGCGATAAAGGCGACCGAGCACGCTGGTGATGCGGGCGATGCGATAACCGACCTACATAGTGCCTTTATACCTGCAACCTATTTCGAGAGCTCCATTTATGAATTTGTTTGCAGGTAAAAGGTGCCGTTTTATAAGCTTATTTCGAGCTTATAACCTTCTCACTTATATTTTTACAGGTATTTGCAGGTATAATGGGTCTATTTACGACCCATATTTGCAGGTATAAAGACACCAATAAGACGATTGCAGGTATTTGGCGTCAATGTGGAGGACGTTTGAGGCTCTAACTCGACGCAAAATACCTGCAACCTTTGTAAAAGACACCTTTATACCTGCGAATAGGCGTCAGAGCGGAATGACCACGTTCAATTCCTCTGACAGACTTCAGCCCGCATATGCAAAGGGCCCGGCATCCGGAGATGTCGGGCCCTTAGCAGGATTCCTCAGTCAACTTTCTTGAGGAAGGCGAATCAGAACTCGCGACGTGGGCAGTCGCCAAACTGCCCACCAAACAGCACAGCTACGGTCGTGAGAACCGTGAGTTCTGACCGAGCGCTAGCGAATCAGAACTCGCGCCATGGACGGTCGCCAGACCGACCATCAAACAACACAGC
>ERZ791908.411-NODE-411-length-48773-cov-39.144792_pt1 | contig 48773 bp, 47 predicted proteins | sample MGYA00510144_ERZ791908 | MGnify/ENA primary metagenome ERZ791908 (study PRJEB30046, sample SAMN00792105) | human gut metagenome | study: EMG produced TPA metagenomics assembly of the A metagenome-wide association study of gut microbiota in type 2...
GATATCAGGCCGCTGTCGGTCAGCCGGTCATCCAGCCCCGCCGTCCAAACAGCCGCCTGGACAAGGTGCGCCATATGTTTCAGAAGGTAATGTAACGTCTTGCGCAATGCAAGCGTTCATTGCTGGCTATTGCGAAATATCATTGATAAACGGGGCAAGGTCGCGTGCTTCGGGCAGCTGCCATCTCATATCGGCCACCCCCCCTTAGCAGCAGGAGCCGCCGCAGCAGCAGCTATCGGAGTCTCCGCTGCAGCAGCCCCCATCGGAGTCTCCGCCACAGCAGCCATGGGATCCTTCTTCGTCACCCGAGACGAAGATGACGCCGAGCGTTGTGCCCAGGAGTTCTGTCGTGGGGTAGGCGCCTTTCGCTATGAGCTCGCCGTCGACAAAGGTAAGAGGCAAGATGTCTGCCCCCTCCTGCCTCAGCAGCTCTCTGACCTCTTCGTTGTCCGCAAAAGCCTGGGGCTGCTGAGCAAGGCTGTGGCGTACGACGCAAAATCCTGCCTTGGCAAGGGCGTCGAGCACGGCTGACATCCTCAGGAGCTCTGGGTCGACACTCGGTCCGCAGATGCCGGTGGGACAGCACAGGGCAGGGTCGAAAACCTCGATGGTGTGCATGGAAGGCCTCCTCATATAGATATACATCGAACTATTGGACAGTCTAGCAACATATAGATAACTGTCAATATGAAAAGGGGAGAGCCCGGAGGATGCTCAAGCGCATGCTCTTCGAGCAGACGGCAGGAGAAGCCTTATGGAGCGCTCCCTCCAACGAGGCTCCATTCAGTAAGAATGCGGCTTCCCGGAAGGGAAGCCGCGTCGTCGTCTCTTTTTTGGTTCTGAATCAGGCGAGCTCTTCGTCGAATGCCCTTGCGTACTGCGTGAAGAGGCGGTCGAAGAAGTAGGTCACGCCGAAGGTTGCATAGATGCGGTGCATTGCGGAACCTTCCTCGGCACCGTGGCCGATGGTCAGCACCTCATTGAAGGCGCTGTGGAGATCGGGGTCTTCCGAGGCAGTGATGATGGCCTTGTCGGCACGGCTCTGCTTGATGCGGGCAATCTGGCGCCTTGCAAAGCCGTTCGAGGTCGTGACGACGAGCAGAAGGTCTGTCGGCATCATTGCGGTCACGAAGTTGATTTCAGGGGAGGACTCGGAGATGAGGCGCACGACCCTGCCTTCTGCAAGCATGGCCTGCTGGAACTCGCGCAGCGAGAGCATCGAGGCGTCCGTCGCGAAGATGACAGTGTGCTTCGACTCATGGAGGGAGGTCACGAGGCGCAGGAGCTTGCCTTCCTCAGCAAGCCTGTCTACCTCCGTATATATGCGGTCAAGGTCGCGATGGAGGTCGCGTCCCTCGTCGCGCTCTGCCTTTGCATAGACAAGGTAATGGCGGCGCAGCTCTTTGGTCTCTTCCTCTGTCAGAGACTGCGGCAGCATCTGGATCTTGAATCCGATCTCGCTCATGGGAACCTCCCAGGATATGGCAGGAACGAAGCAGCCGCCCCGTGAGGCGGCTGCCATTCAGTCTAATATGCGCCTGCTGTGAGGATGCTGCTCTTTCGGCTGGGCGTCTAAGCCTTCTTCTGAGCGGAGGGTGCATCTACAAGAAGAAGGACGCTTGCGAAGGGCGGCAGGTCTGCCGTTATCTTTCCGGTCTCAGGATCGAAGGCGACCTTTGCCGTATCGTCTGGGGTCGTGCCGCCGAAGCGCTCCCAGTCGGAGTCGAGGATGACCGTTGCGGTCTTGGCATCAGGCAGGGGCACGACATAGTCCTTCTGCTCGGCACCGCTGAAGTTCATGAGGGCACAGACGCGCTCGCCTTCCTTGCTCCTGCGCTCGATGGCATAGCAGACCCTCGTCGTCGAGGCCACGTCGAGCCACTGGAAGCCTTTCTGCTCGTAGTCTCCCTCCCAGAAGGCAGGGTGCTCGAGATAGAGGTGGTTCAAGGCTGCACAGTAATGGTAGAACCCGTCGTGGATGGGGTAGGAGCGCAGGAACCAGTCCTGCTCGCGCTTCTCGTCCCATTCGCGCAGCTGGGCAATCTCGGATCCCATGAAGTTCAGCTTCTTGCCAGGGTGGATCATCATGTAGAGGTAGAGCGAGCGGGCCTGCGGGAACTTCTTGTCGTAGTCGCCCCACATCTTCTGGGCAACCGTCGCCTTGCCATGGACATTCTCGTCGTGGGAGAGCGGCAGCAGATATCTCTCGTTGTAGTAGTACATCATCGAGAAGCTCAGCTTGTGGTAGTTGCCGGCGCGGAAGTAGGGGTCGGTCTGGAAGAAGCTCAGCGTGTCATGCATCCAGCCCATGTCCCACTTGTAGTCGAAGTCGAGGCCGCCCTCGGATGCGGGCTTTGTCGTGCCGGTAAAGTTCGTCGAGTCCTCAGCCACAAGGAAGCTGCCCTTGTTGAGGTTCTTGACGCCGACATTCATCTTGCGGACGAAGGCGACAGCGTCGTTGTTGACGCCTCTTGCCTCGTCTCCCTGCCAGTAGATGATGCGGGAGATGGCATCCATGCGCAGGCCATCGAAGTGGTAGCAGCCAAGCCAGAAGTTCGCAGAGGACTGCATGAAGCTCCTCGACTCGCCGCGGGAATACATGAAGTTGTGCGATCCCCACTCGGAGACGCCGACCGCGTCATTCGGATACTCGAAGAGCGGCGTGCCGTCGTAATCGGCTAGGCCATACGGGTCCGTTGCGAAGTGCACAGGCACGATATCGAGGATGCAGCCGATGCCTGCCTGGTGCAGGGCATCGACGAGCTCCATGAGCTGCTGCGGCGTGCCGTAACGGGAAGTCGGGCTGAAGAAGCCGGTCGGCTGGTAGCCCCAGGAGCCGTCGAAGGGATACTCGTTCAGGGGCATGAACTCGACGTAGTTGAAGCCGGACTCCGTGAGGTACTTCACGAGGGGCTCTGCGATCTCGTCGTAGCGGTACCAGTCCTTCGGATCGTCTGTCGGCTCGTCTCCCGACTTCTTCCTCCAGGAGCCCATGTGCATCTCGTAGATGTTCATGGGGCCGTCCACGCGGTTTGTGCGCTTCTGCATCCAGTCCTGGTCATGCCAGGTATAGGAGAGGTCCCAGACGATGGAGCGGTGGGCAGGTCTCAGCTCCATCTCGTAGCCATACGGGTCGGCATGGTTCACGGTCCTGCCGCCGTGCGTGATTGCGTACTCGTAGGGGGTGCCTGCCTTGGCACCTTTCACGAAGACCTCCCAGAAGTTGCCGTCCTCGATCTTGTTCATCGGGAAACGCTTGCCGTCGAGCACGAGGTCTATCGACTCTGCGGCAGGCGCAAACGTGCGGAACGTCACGCCTCCCAGGACGAGATGTGCACCCAGATATTCATGTGCGAAGTACTCGTTGCCTACATAGAAGTCATAGGTCTTCATCTGCCAGCTCCTTCGGGCACCGCCTATAGGGCCGATACATCTGTATCGGGAAATGTTCTGTACAGGTAAAGAATAGGACATCTGTCGGGAAAGTGCGAAGCCTCCTCGGCTTCCGGTGTGCCTATGCCGCAGGCGGGGCATGGTAACGGTTCTGCTGTGGTGCGTCTTGGAAGCCATGTTTGTGGAAAGGACATCTGGCCATATGGGCTACAGTTAGGTGCATATGAGAGGCAGGCTCTTGCCTGCACGCAGAAAGGAAGATCCATGGAGTTCGATTACACCACGCTCCCCGAGCGTGCCGGATATGATGCGATAGCGGTCGATGCGCTCGGCAAGCCGGGAGCACCGGGCGCTCCGAAGGAGGGCTTCGATGCTATCCCGATGTGGGTGGCAGACATGAATTTCCTTGCTCCCTCCTGCATCACCGATGCTATGGCTGAGCGCCTGAAGCATCCGACCTTCGGCTACTTCGAGCCGAGGGATGAGTACTTCGATGCAATCATCCGCTGGCAGAAGGACAGAAACGGCGTCCAGGGCCTCACGAAGGAGGATATCGGCTACGAGAACGGCGTCCTCGGCGGCGTGGTCTCTGCGCTCGAAGCCTTCAGCTCGCCAGGCGATGCCATCCTCGTCCACAACCCGACCTATATCGGCTTCACGGGCTCGATCGAGCATGCAGGCAGGAGGATTGTCCATTCTGCGCTTAAGCGCGACGCTGACGGCGTCTGGCGCATGGATCTCGAGGACATGGCACAGAAGATCGAGGAGAACAAGATCCACCTCGTCGTCTTCTGCAACCCGCACAACCCCTGCGGCCGTGTCTGGACCCGCGAAGAGCTCGAGACGGCAAATGCGGTCTATGCGGCACATGACTGCGTCGTGATTTCGGATGAGATCTGGAGCGACCTCATCCTTCCCGGACATAAGCACATCCCGTACCAGTCCATAAACGACGATGCAAAGATGCGCACGATTGCCTTCTATGCGCCGAGCAAGACGTTCAGCCTCGCTGGCCTTGTGGGCTCCTACCACATCGTCTATAGCCGCTATCTCAGGGACCGTCTCGTTGCCGCAAGCACGCGCACACACTACAACGCAATGAATGTGCTCTCGATGTATGCCGCCATCGGCGCCTTCTCGAAGGAAGGCGAGGCCTGGCTTGACGGGCTCCTGCCGGTCCTCGATACGAACGTCGATGTCGCCGTGAAGCATCTCTCGGCCCACAAGGGTGTGGACTTCTTCCGCCCCGAGGGCACCTACATGCTCTTCCTCGACTGCGCTGGCTGGTGCCAGGAGCACAAGGTCTCGATCGACGAGCTCCAGCGTGCCGGCTGGGATGTGGGCGTCGCCTGGCAGGATGGGCGTCCCTTCCAGGCAGGAGATACGATCCGCATGAATCTCGCACTGCCGACGGCACGTGTCGAGGAAGCGTTCTCACGCCTCGACCGCTACGTCTTCACAGACTAGGAAGCACACGAAAGGGGACCTTATGGAAAGCCTCGGCTTCATCGGCATGGGCAACATGGCGCAGGCGCTAGCCCAGGGCTTCATCTCGTCAGGCGCTCTGGCAGGCGAGCATGTCTTTGCCTATGCACCGCACCAGGACAAGCTTAAAAAGACCGCCGAGCGTATCGGCTTTCAGCCGGTCGCCTCGCTTGCAGATCTTGCCGCTGCCGCAGATACGCTCGTTATGGCATGCAAGCCGTACCAAATCGAGGGTGTCGTGGCAGAGCTCGGCGATGCGCTTTCCGGCAAGGCGCTCGTCTCGATCGCTGCGGGCTGGGATTTCGCACACTACGAGAAGGTGCTTCCTCCTGACGTCCGCTTCCAGTTCGTGATGCCCAACACCCCTGCCATGGTGAGGGAAGGGGTGCTCCTCTTCGAGGAGAAGACGAGCCTCGAGAAGGCTGAGCGCCAAGAGCTCATGGACCTCTTCTCGACCGTCGGTGTCGTCGAGGTAGTGCCAAGCAGGCTCATGGCGGCAGCGGGCACGGTCACAGGCTGCGGACCGGCATTCGTCGACCTCATGATCGAGGCCTATGCCGATGCGGCCGTGAAGTACGGCGTGCCGCGTGAGCAGGCCTATGCGCTTGTCGCGCAGATGGTGAAAGGCTCCGCTGCTCTTGCCCTAGAGACGAAGGAGCAGCCGGGCGTGCTCAAGGATGCGGTCTGCTCGCCGGGCGGCACCACGATCAGAGGCGTCTGCTCGCTTGAGGAGGACGGCTTCCGTGCTGCCTGCATCCACTCGATCGATGCGATTCTTGAGTAGCCAGATCCGGAACATGCAAGAGATGGCAGAAGCGGCACAGGGAATGGCTCCCTGTGCCGCTTCCTTATGCATACAGATGGTTCTGTCACGAAACAGAGGGAAGTGCCCCTTCAGTCCAGATATTGTCCGGCTCGAGATTGCGCCTTCTGGCATAGAGGATGAGTGCCAGGCAGGCAACGGCGAATATGATGCCGCAGAGGGGCGAGGCCTCGATACCGAAGATGGGATCATAGGCAAAGCCGGCCTGAGGCGTCGTTCCGGAGGCGAGGCCGAAGAGCGCGAACGGGGACGTGTAGCCCGAGTTCGGAAGGCCGAAGAGCACGGCCTGCGTGAAGTTCCAGGCCGTATGGCAGCCGAATGCTGTCCAAGGGCTTCTGAGCTTCGCGACAAGCAGGCAGAAGAAGGCGCCGACGAGAAAGATGTTGAGGCAGGACACGAAGCTTGCGCCTCGGTTCGTGAGGTGGAGAAGGGCGAAGAGGGCAGAGCTCGAGACGATGGAAAAGGTGGTGCTCCCGCAGGTCCTGAGTGTCCGTTCGAAGAGGTAGCAGCGGATGGCAAACTCTTCTGCCGATGACTGTATGAAGACGCAGGCAAAAACAAGGACGAGGCCCAGGACATTCACGCCGATGAAGGAGAGCTGGATCGATTCCGAAAGGGCCGCAGCAAGGATGCAGATGCCATTGAGCGCGAAGCCAAGGCCGAGACCCAAGGCAAGGCCTCTCAGGGTGTTTCCGCCATAGCCTGGCCTCAGAACCTTGAGAATCGGGTGCGAGGTCTTCGAGACTGCCAGATAGAGGAGGAAGGCCCCCCAGATACCCAGATGGGGAAGGTGGCGGCCTGCGGTATAGATGATGCTTGCCCAGGAGATGCTGTAGCCTGCTCCTGGCGCCGGAAGGCCGAGCACGGTGGGATCTCCTGCCTTGAGGGCATCCCACATGAGGCTCATGCTGTCGCCTGATACGAGCCCATAGAGGGCGCCTGCGATGGCAGAGACAAGTATTGAGCCGATGAGGCTTCCTGCGAGGATGAGTGCAAGGGCCCAGAGATAGCTGCCGGCAAGGCCGAGGATGTCCCGGGCGGAGATGTTCCTGTCCATGGAAGGCTGCTCCCCTTGGTTCCTAGAAGCGAAGCGAGAACGTGCCAAAGGTGCTGGGGCCGATTGCCGGCAGCGCGGAGAAGACGGCTGTGTCTGCGCCGGAGACGGCAAAGCCGATGAGGGCAAGGAGGGCGCCAGCAGCGCAGATGATGCCGCCGATCGTGAGGAGCAGGCGGAAGGTATCGGGATGGCGGCGCCACCAGAGCGTGGATGCCTTCTCTTCGATTGCAGCTTCAGGATTCACGACACGCATGAAGAAATGGGCGATCCAGCGGACGAAGCGTGCCTGCAGATGGTAGAGGATGCTCGTGAGCTGGATGGCAAGAGGGATGAGCATGACGGAAGCGCCGCCGACAGCGATCATGGTGCCACCTTCGGCAAGTCCCGCAGCGGGGTACCCTTCTGCGCAGCCCCAGATGAGGGCAACAACTCCGGTGATGCCAGAGAGCATGGCAGCTCCGTCGGCAAGCCAGACGCAGCCGATAGCGGACCACAGGGCAAGGAAGATGCTCACGGCCACAAGTGCTGCTGCAAAGACGAGCGGCACCCAGACGATGGCACCGATGACCAGAAGGACGATCACGAGGATCGTGCGCTCCTTGTTCTGGCGGAGGCCGAGCAGGCTCTTCCGGAAGGGTGGCAGGCTCTCGACCACGGCATCTGCTGCCTCCTCGGCGCTGCCGAGGTCTGCAACTGCTTCTTCCTCATCCATGCCGGCTTCGGTGCGGTCTTCGAACGCTTCCTGCCAGAAGGCGCAGGCCCGCTCTGTCTCGGCCTTGCTGACGCCTCTCTTCTCGAGCGCGTGCCTCAGCTCTTCGCTCCATTCTTCGTAGGTCATTTTCCCGCTCCCTCTCTCACGTAGGACAGGATCTCTTCGATGCTGCCTTCGTCTCCGACGAAGGCATTGAGTGTCGCTCTGCCCTTGTCGGTGATCGTGTAGTACTTCCTGAGCCTGCCGGCATGCTCGCGGCTGTATTCGTCGAGCTGCCCCTGCGTTCTCAGACGCTTCAGGATCGGGTAGAGCGTCGATTCGGACAGCCCGAGCGATGCCGGTACATCCTTGATGATCTGGTAGCCGTAGGAGTCCTCTCGGGCAAGTGCGGCAAGGACGCAGATATCGAGAAAGCCACGCTTCAGCTGCGCTTCCATGGCTCTCCTCCTCTCGTCTCGAATACTATGCAACACATAGTATCATGGCAAGAAGAATACTATGCGTTACATAGTATTGAGTCAAGCGCTTCTCCGGACTTTCTTGCGAAAGCGGCGGGCGAGCAATCTCTTGCAGGGTTCGAGCAACTGTTCGAGATGCAGCGCAGTGCATTGCCGAATGCTTCCTGGGATGGCTGCTGTCGCCAGGCACCTCGGGGAGGGGAATGGGCACACGCTGCTTCAGGCGGCCTAAAGCATGTTCTGCCCTGCAGGCGCCCTGCGTATCTGCCAGAATAGGGAAGCAGCATCTGCCAATGTCTCTGTCCAGCTGTTCCGCGCGAACCTGTCGATTGGATAGCCTGTGTTCTGGTCAGTTGTCTCCCTGGTCCTTCTGGGGCTCCTCATACGCTTCATCTTCTGGCTTGTGAAGTCGTTCTTCGCCTGGCTTGGCCGTGGCAAGCCGGTCCAGCGCGCTATCGACAACCGCGCTGTCTCGCCTGAGGTAGCAGATGCGGTCGACCAGCTCATCCTCTACCGTGCCGCCCGCCATATCGGCAAGGAGATGAAAAAGCCGCTCAAGCTATCGCGCGACCAGGTGCGCCAGATTCAGCGTGCCGAGGCAGTCGTGAGAAGCGACTACGTGGACCATATGCGCATCACCTGGTACCACGTCGTGATCATCTTCCTGCTCTGCTCGTTTCTGGGCCTTGCCCTCGAAGAGTTCTGGATGTTCGTCTCTGTCGGCCTTACGCAGGGTCGCTACGGCCTTGTCTGGGGTCCGTTCTCGCCGCTCTATGGGTTCGGAGCTCTGTTCCTTACGGCTGCCGGCATGTTCATGCGCAGGAAGCACGCCAAGTGGTGGCAGATCTTCCTGGCGTCGATGATCGTAGGAGGCCTCTTGGAGCAGATAACCGGCTGGAGCATGGAGACCTTCATGGGCGCCGTTTCTTGGGACTACATTGCAGGCGGGGTGCCGGGAGCCATTACGAAATGGGTGGCGGTGCCCTTCCTCTTCTTCTGGGGATTCCTGGGCCTTGCCTGGACCGAGATTGTTATGCCCTGGCTCCTCTACACGATTGGCGAGCCGACGACGCAGCGCCAGGTCACGTTCGTAGCGCTTCTGGCGGTCTATCTCGTGGCCGATATCGGGATGACGCTTGCGTACTTCAACAGGAGAGCGGCGCGCGACGCAGGGATACCTCCCCAGAACGCCTTCCAGGAATGGGTCGACGAACACTACTCGAACGAGTTCATGTCGAACAGATTCGAGAACATGGTCATCGAAGACGGAACGAGCACAACCTCATAGAAAAACGGAAAACGCCCCGAAAGGGGCGCTTTCCTTGACAGGGGGGGAGAAAAAGGGGATGGGTGAAATCAGCCGAAGACGAGGCAGAGCTCACAGAGGATAGCAATCGATGCGAGGCAGCCAAGCACGGTCGCGCAGTCGGCTTCCAGGATCAGGCGCATGCCATAGCCCAAGCCTTCAAGGCTCGATTTCATTTCTTCACTCATGGCAGCCTCCTCTTCGAGGGGAAGGAGATGGTCCAGATCCATCTCTTCACCTACATCATTTCCCAGCCGATATCTCCTCATCGGCTCCGAGGCGAGTCATTACGATTCCGTGCCGATGGTTTACGGCAGCTTTACGAAAGCTGAGTGGCAGGCCTGCCTGCTCGATGCGGCGGTACCTTCCGGACTTTTCTGTACCGTTTGCAATAGAAGAGATGCATAGCACGATATGTGCAATAAGCAATAGCAATTGCAGCAAAGCAGCCCCACACTGTTCATGCGGCGTGATGGAGGCACTCCGTGCACACGGAACAAGGCAGCGCGCTCGGGGCGGACAATCCTAGCAGATCAACAATCAGAAACATCTGACAGAAAGAAGGATTCATGTACAGCAAGACCCTTGCCCTTTCGAACGGTATCGTCGTGCCCCAGCTCGCTTTGGGCACCTGGTTCATCGACGACGACAAAGCGGCAGAGGCAGTGCGCGAGGCGGTGAAGATCGGCTACCGTCACGTCGATACTGCCCAGGCCTATGCAAACGAGCGCGGCGTCGGAGAGGGCGTCCGCACGGCAGGCATTCCGCGCGAGGAGCTCTTCGTGACGACGAAGGTCGCAGCTGAGCACAAGGACTACGAGTCCGCTGCAAGAAGCATCGACGAGTCGCTCGCAGCCATGGGCCTTGACTACCTCGACATGATGATCATCCACTCGCCGCAGCCGTGGGCCGAGGTCAACCAGTCCGATGACCGCCACTACGAGGGCAACCTCGAGGCCTGGCGCGCGCTGACCGATGCCTACAAGGCAGGCAAGATCCGCGCCATCGGCGTCTCGAACTTCCAGAAGGAGGATATCGACAACATCTGGGACAACGCCGAGGTGAAGCCGATGGTGAACCAGGTGCTCTGCCATATCTCCAATACGCCGCTCGACCTCATCGACTACTGCCAATCAAAGGGCATAGTTATGGAGGCCTACAGCCCGGTCGCCCACGGCGAGGCCCTCAAGAACCCGAAGATCGCAGAGATGGCAGCAAGGTACGGCGTCACCATCCCGCAGCTCTGCATCCGCTACGACCTGCAGCTCGGCATGATCACGCTTCCGAAGACTGCCAATCCCGAGCACATGAAGTCCAATGCTGATGTCGACTTCGAGATCTCTTCTGAGGACATGGAGGCCTTGAAGCACGTCGAGAAGATTAAGGATTACGGCGATGCGGGCATATTCCCGGTGTATGGCGGAAAGCTCTAAGGCTATTCCGGAAAGCCTGGCACAGAGGAAGTCTAATCTGACGGGGGATGCAGGCTGTGTGTCCTGCATCCCCTTTCTTATGGACAGCTGCATATTCGGCTTTTTGGAGTTTTAATTGTCTAACTTCCTTTTAGTAAGCAGAGTCTAACATAGATGCATTGCCGAAAGAGGGGAGTCATTCATGATGGACAAGTGGCTTCTGGCGCTTGTGCCAGAAGCGATGCGCCACGTCATTCTTGCTGTGGCGTGGAAATGGGCAGGGCTTCTGTCCAATATCTGCCTCGTCTGGGGCGTGGCCTCAGTGCTTGCAGCTGCGCTTGAAGGTACCGCAGTGCCTTATGGCATGGCAGCCATCCTTATCGCAGTTGCCTGCGTGGGCAAGGCCATTTCGGTCTGGGCACAGGAGCGCGAGAGCTTTGCGGCATCCCAGGACGTGAAGCGGAAGCTCCGCCGCGCCATCCTCGAGAAGCTGCTTCGGCTCGGTCCTGCCTATGATCGGCAGGTATCGACGGCTGAAGTCGTGCAGCTCTCAGTCGAGGGATGCGAGCAGCTCGAGACCTACTTCGGGCAGTATCTGCCGCAGCTCTTCTATTCGGTCCTGGCGCCGGTCACGCTCTTCGTCGTGATTGCCCCGATGGACCTTGCTGCCGCTATCGTGCTGCTCGTCTTCGTGCCGCTCATCCCGCTCACGATCGTGGCTGTGCAGAAGATCGCAAAGCGCATCCTTTCTGCCTATTGGGACCAGTACACCGAGCTCGGCGATTCCTTCCTCGAGAATCTCGAAGGACTCACGACACTCAAGATCTATGGGGCTGACGGGGCGCGCCACGAGGCGATGAACAAGGAGGCAGAGCACTTCCGCATCGTCACGATGAAGGTGCTCTCGATGCAGCTCAACTCCATCATCGTTATGGACATTGTCGCCTTGGGCGGCGCTGCAGCAGGCATCTGGGTCGCGCTTTCCGCTCTTGCCGCAGGCACGATCACCATCTTCCAGGCGCTTGCAATCGTGCTGCTCTCGGCAGACTTCTTCCTGCCGATGCGCCAGCTCGGCTCCTTCTTCCATGTGGCAATGAATGGCATTGCTGCCTCAGGCAAGATCTTCCGTCTCCTCGAGTTTCCCGAGCCTGAGAAGAAGGAAGGCATCCCTGCCAAGGGCAGTGTGCCGGTGCTCGAGGATGTGAGCTTCTCCTACGATCGCGAGCGTGAAGTGCTCCACGATATCAGCCTCACGGTCACGCCCACGGGCGTTACCGCTATCGTCGGCCTTTCCGGCTCCGGCAAGTCGACGATCTCGGCACTTATGGGCGGGCGTCTCACGGGATACAGGGGCCACATCCGCTACGGCGCGCTCGAGCTTTCTGATGCGGACCCTGCTGCTATGGCAGGACATGTCACGACGGTCGGCATCGGTGCCTACCTCTTTGCCGGCACGGTCCGGGAGAACCTGGCCATGGCGAAGGCGGAAGCAACGGATGAGGAGATGTGGGAGGCGCTCTGCGCTGCGAGCCTCGATGGCTTCCTCAGGACGCAGGAGGGCCTCGAGACGAAGCTCACGCAGGATGGGCAGAACCTCTCGGGCGGCCAGCGCCAGCGCCTCGCGTTCGCCCGTGCCTATCTCCATGGCTCCGACCTCTACATCTTCGATGAGGCGACAAGCAATATCGATGCAGAGAGCGAAGGCGTGCTCCTCTCCTCGATCTATGGGCTTGCCGAGACGCATCCTGTCGTAATGATTGCCCACCGTCTTGCGAACGTCGTGGACGCCGAAAAGATTTATGTGATGGACCAGGGACGTGTCGTCGAGTCTGGCACGCATGAAGAGCTCCTAGCGAAGGATGGCACCTACGCCCGCATGTGGGCAAGCCAGCAGGAGCTCGAAGCTTTCGGAAGAGGTGATAGCCGTGACTAGGCACAGCAATTTCCGTCTCATGGGACGCATGCTCGGCTTCGTGAAGCCGATGGTCGGCGTCATGTGCATCTCGGTCTTCTGCGGCATCCTGGGATTCGTCTGTGCGACGGCGCTGCCGTTGCTTGCAGCAGAGGCCGTGCTCTCTGTTGCCGGCAAGGGTTCTCTTGCCTGGAGCGTCGGCGCATTCGGAGGCATGCTTGCTGTTCTGGCTGTGGCGAGAGGCATCCTCCACTACATCGAGCAGCGATGCAACCACTACATCGCCTTCAAGCTCCTGGCCCATATCAGGGACCTTGTCTTTGGAGCTTTGAGAAAGCTTGCCCCCGCCAAGCTCTCCGGCAGGAACAGGGGCGAGCTCATCTCGACGATCACGAGCGACATCGAGCTCCTCGAGGTCTTCTATGCCCATACGATTTCGCCGGTCTTGATTGCAGCAGGAATGACAATCGTGCTCATGGTGTTTCTTGCGAATCTCTCGCCGGTCTTTGCGCTTGTGGCACTTTGCGGCTACATCCTTGTCGGCGTGGTCTCGCCGATTCTTGTCTCGAAGGCATCGGGCGAGGGCGGCGCCCAGGTACGTGCCGTTCAGGCAAGCCTTTCAGGCTATGTCCTCGACAACCTGCGCGGCCTGGCCCAGGTCATCCAGTATGGGGCAGGCGATGCGAGGCTCTCTGGCCTCGACGAGCGCAGCCGTGCTCTTGTGGATGTGCAGCGTGGCCTCAAGGCAAAAGGCGTTGCCGGCTCTGCGGCGGTCGGCGTGCTTGTCGTCCTCACGGCAGCAGCCCAGCTCTTCATCGGCGCTCCGCTCGTCGCAGCTGGTGCGGTCACGCCGGAAGCCTATGTGCTTGCAGTCGTGATAACGCTTTCCTCCTTCGGACCCTATGCCGCGCTTGCAAACCTCGGCTCGACGCTCCAGCAGACGCTTGCCTCGGGCGAGCGCGTGCTTGCCGTCCTCGATGAGAAGCCTCAGGTCGAAGAGGTTGAGGTCGGCAAGGAGCCAGCCTTCACCGGTGCCGCTGCAGAGAGCGTGAGCTTCTCCTATGCAGATGAGGAAGTGCTCCACGATGTAAGCCTCGAGATTCCCGAAGGCAGGATTGTCGGCATCTCCGGCAGGAGCGGATCAGGCAAGTCGACCTTCTGCCGTCTCCTCATGCGCTTCTGGGATGTGGATGAAGGCAGGATCTCGATTGGTCCGAACGATATCAGGCGGGTGGGGACCGCGCATCTCCGGAGCCTCGAGGCCTTCGTCGAGCAGGATACCGTGCTCTTCCATGACAGCATAAGAGCGAATCTCCTGATCGCAAAGCCGGATGCGACAGATGCAGAAGTGAGGCATGCTTGCGAGCAGGCATCCATCCTCGGCTTCATCGAGAGCCTGCCTGAGGGATTTGATACCGAGGTAGGCGAGCTCGGCGATACGCTCTCCGGCGGCGAGCGCCAGCGCCTGGGGCTTGCCCGTGCCTTCCTGCACGATGCGCCGTTCGTGCTCCTCGACGAGCCGACGTCGAACCTCGATGCCCTGAATGAAGGCGCCGTCTTGAAGGCCCTCGATGCACAGCACGGCAAGCGGACGGTCCTTCTGGTCTCGCACCGTCCAAGCTCGCTTGCGATTGCAGATGAAGTGATCTCGCTCGACCAGGGCAGGGTCAGCTAGCAGGTTCCCAACCGATGAAAGCAAGGTGGCAGGATGCGCGTCCTCTATATTGCTCTCGGCCTTCTCTTCTTGGCGCTCGGCACAGTGGGCATTGTCTTGCCGCTCCTGCCGACGGTGCCCTTCTATCTTCTGGCAGCGTTCTTCCTGGGCAGGGGCTCACGCAAGCTTGATGCCTGGTTCAAGGGTACGGGCTTCTATCAAGCGCATGTAAAGCCGCTGCAGGAAGGGAAGGGCATGACCGTCAGGGCGAAGGCAAAGGCCTTCGGCACAGTGACGCTCCTTCTGGGACTGGGCTTCATCTTCATGTCAGCAATCCTGTGGGGCAGGGCGATTCTCGTCGCAGTCTGGATCTTCCACATCTGGCTCTTCTGGGCAAAGATCCCGACGGCTGCAGATGAGGCAGATGCAGAGGAGGCTGAGGCAGAATGAGACGGAGCGATGAGGAGACAGAGCGCAAGCGTGCCCGCGAGTCCCGTGTTGTGCACGAGATGATTGCGCTCTACTGTCGCGGAATTCATCACACGGCCAAAGGCAGCCTCTGCCCCGAGTGCGAGGCGCTCGATGCCTATGCGCAGAAGCGCATCGCGCGCTGTCCATTCATGAGGACAAAGACATTCTGTTCCGTGTGCTCGGTGCATTGCTATGCGCCCAAGCGGCAGGAAGAGATCCGTCAGGTCATGCGCTATGCAGACCCCCGCATCCTTCTCCGCCATCCTGTCATGTGTTTGCATCACGCTCTCCTGCATCGCAGATGGGACTGCCTTGGGGTTCATGGCAGGAGAGGACATCTATGTCCTCATGGGAGCGGTGCTCGACGAGGCGATAGCGGCCTCAGCAGCTGTCACGGATGCGCACCGCCGCTCGATCTCCGTCGTTTGCCGCCGCGCCATGGGGGCGGTGTCTGTGCACATCGAGCTCTGGGGAAAGACGGACTTCGCCGACGACGCTATCCCTCTCGTCGCGAAGCGCTATGGTGGGACGCTTTCCTGTGCGACAGGAGAGGGCAAGTCCCGGCTCGATCTCCTCTTCGAGGGGCCCGAAGAGAGCGGGAAGTAGGCTTCTTGCTACGAAAAAGGGAGGACCCTTCCGGATCCTCCCTGAAAGTCTGTATGTCTGTCTCTCCTACATCGGCATCGTCGGCGCAATGAAGGTACGGGCCAGATACTTCTGGTCGAGGTTGTAGAGGCCCTGCGGCGTGCCAGCAAAGAGCTTGTAGTCGTTGATCATGTCGCGGGCGTTCGTCTCCTCTTCGCCCTGCTCCTTCACGAACCAGTCGAGCATCTGCATGGTCCTGAAGTCATGGATCTCATAGGCGGCGGCGTAGCACTCGTTGATGCAGGAAGTGATGTACTCCTCGTGCTTGAGGCCAGCCTCCATCGGCTCGAGGTCGTTTGCATACTCGTTCGTCGGCTTGTCGATAGCCTCGAGGGTGACCTTTGCGTCGTTGTCGAGCAGGTAGCGGCGCAGGATCTTCGCGTGAGCAACCTCCTCCTGGACCTGGATCATGTACCAGTTCGCATAGCCCTTGAGGTTCCTGTCCTCGTAGTAGTCTGCGAAGGTCAGATAGAGATAGGCGGAGTAGAGCTCCTTGTTGATCTGCTTGTTCAGGATGTCTGCAACCTTTTCATTCAGCGCCATGATCGAACCCCTCTCGATTGCTTTTCCACATTGCATAGTGACTTGTACCCGCAATTCCTGAGAGTGTGCAGAGATGCGCCCGAATGGAGGAAGCTGCATCCAAATGACACCGCCATGCCAGATAGGAGCCTGCAGCAATCTGCGGACAGGTGCTGATACGATGTATCTGGCAAACGTCTGGAAGGGGAATATCGTGGGGCTCCGGCTGCTTGCGCTCGATATGGACGGCACGCTTCTGACATCCGAAAAGACCGTATCGGATGCGACCTGGGCGGCACTGGGCCGGCTTGCCGGCAAAGGCGTGACCCTGGCACTCTGCACAGGAAGGAATGCGCTCGAGGCGCGCTGGTCTCTTGGAGGGGCGACAGGCCCCATCCGCTACGGCGTCCTTGCGTCGGGTGCGCTCACGTATGACTTCGGGACGGGAGACATCCTCGATGTCCATGCAATCGATGCTTCTGCTGCCATCCGGATTGTGCGTGCTGCCAAGGCAGAAGAGGCGATGGCGGTAGTGTTCTATCCGGATCTCTGCCTCTGCCGGAAAGAGGATGCAGACCATATGGACACGTTCCATATGGGCGTCTATCAGAGCATGTACCAGAGCATCTACCATTTCGAGGACGATCTTGCAGGCTATATCGAGGCCCATCCAAGAGATATCGTGAAGGTGCTCGTCTATCACCGGGATACGGCTGCACGTGCCCGGACAAGGAAGCGGATCGAAGGATTGGGGCTCTGCCTGGCCGATGCGGAGACGACCTCGCTTGAGTGCTCGCCGGAAGGCATCAGCAAAGCAGAGGGGCTCGAGGTGCTCTCGCGCGAGCTTGGCATCCCGCTTTCGGAGATGGCAGTTGCAGGGGATGGAGCAAACGACCTGGAAGCGCTCCGCGTGGCAGGATGCGCTATCGCGATGGACAATGCCATTCCCGAAGTGAAGGAGATCTCCAATCTCGTTGTGGCAGACAACGACCACGACGGGATAGCGGAAGCGGCAGAGAGGCTCTTCGATGTCTAGGCTGCCGCATGTCCCCTTGCCATGGATATCGCTCGTGCCTGCACAAGAAGAGAGCCGGTGCGGGTGCACCGGCTCTTAGGCAGCATCTCTGCAATCGCTTCTGATTAAGCGATGTTGTAGAAGGCGTTCCTGCCGAGGAACTCTGCAGAGGAACCAAGCCTGTCCTCGATGCGGAGCAGCTGGTTGTACTTCGCGACACGGTCGGTGCGGGCAGGGGCGCCGGTCTTGATCTGGCCTGCGTTCGTGGCAACTGCAAGGTCTGCAATCGTCGTGTCCTCGGTCTCGCCGGAACGGTGGGAGACGACAGCGGCATATCCTGCCCTCTTTGCCATCTCGATGGCCTCGAGGGTCTCGGTGAGGGAGCCGATCTGGTTGACTTTGATGAGGATTGCGTTGGCTGCGCCGAGCTCGATGCCCTTCTTGAGGCGCTTCGTGTTCGTGACGAAGAGGTCGTCGCCGACGAGCTGGACCTTCTTGCCGAGGCGCTCGGTCAGCTTCTTCCAGCCGTCCCAGTCCTCCTCAGCAAGGCCGTCCTCGATGGAGATGATCGGGTAGGTGGCAACGAGCTTCTCCCAGTAGTCGACCATTTCGTCAGAGGAGAGCGTCCTGCCCTCGCCCTTGAGCTCGTAGAGGCCGGTCTCCTTGTTGTAGAGCTCGGAGGTTGCGGGGTCCATTGCGAACATGAAGTCCTGGCCCGGCTTGAAGCCTGCCTTCTCGACTGCCTGCATCAGGTACTCGAAGGGCTCTGCGTTCGTCTTGAGGTCGGGTGCGAAGCCGCCCTCGTCGCCGACGCCGGTGGAGAGGCCGGCAGACTTCAGGACGTCCTTGAGCGTGTGGTAGACCTGGCTCGACCAGCGAAGGGCGGTCTTGAAGTCAGGAGCGCCGACCGGCATGATCATGAACTCCTGGAAGTCGACGTTGTTGTCGGCGTGCACGCCGCCGTTGAGCACGTTCATCATCGGCACCGGCAGGGTATGTGCGTTGGCGCCGCCGAGATAGGCGTAGAGCGGCTCGTGTGCGGAGACAGCTGCTGCACGGGCGATAGCAAGGGAAGCGCCGAGGATTGCATTGGCGCCGAAGTTGCCCTTGTTCGGGGTGCCGTCAGCCTCGATCATCGCGAAGTCGGCACCGCGCTGGTCTGTGGCCTCGCGGCCGACGAGGAGCTTTGCGATCTCGTTGTTCACATGGCCGACAGCCTTCTGGACACCCTTGCCCTGATAGCGGTCCTTGTCGCCGTCACGGAGCTCGACAGCCTCGAACTCGCCGGTGGAGGCGCCGGACGGGACGATGGCACGGCCGAAGGAGCCGTCCTCGAGGGTGACTTCGACCTCGACGGTCGGGTTGGCGCGGGAGTCGAGGACCTCGCGGCCGTAGACGCTGGCAATCTTGCTCATGGCAGACCATCCTTTCTTCTGCATCCCGTTAAGTTATAGACGGGAAACTGTTGTCTCTACCCTAGCTGATGGGGAAGGTGCTGGGGCAGATAAGTTTGGCAAAACGAACAATCTTCATTCCTTCAGCAGAGCTCATGGTGTCCTGCCGGGGATCTTTCCTGTACGACTCATACCTTACCCCGCCCAGACCCCTTTAGACGCTAAATCCTATAAAATTAGTAGCATTTATAGAAAGGGCAGGAACAGCCAGCTTTCGGAGCTTCCTTTGTGGAAGTGCCGCTGTATCTCTTGCGAAATGGCGCCCGGAGCGCCACAGTTTCCTCTATATAGATAGTCAGAGCAGGAGAGGGGCTGGCCATGCCGGACAAGCGCAGGGATGTCATCTCGTGGGACGAGTTCTTCATGAGGGTCGCTATCGCGGCAAAGCTCCGCAGCAAGGATCCCAATACCCAGGTCGGTGCCTGCATCGCCGACACGAACCACCGCATCCTGAGCGTCGGCTATAACGGCACCCCTTCCGCTATCAACGACGACGATTTCCCGTGGGGCTCCTCGGACGATCCTCTGAATGACAAGCACAGCTATGTCGTGCACGCCGAGGCAAACGCGATCCTGAACTTCAGGGGGAGCCTGAAGGACATGCAGGGCGCGACGGTCTATGTGACGCTCTTCCCCTGCCATGAGTGCGCAAAGCTCCTGGCGCAGGCAGGCATCGGCGAGGTCGTCTACCTCGACAACAAGTATGAAGGCACGATCGACAACCAGATCAGCTGCCGCGTGCTCGACTCCTGCGGCATCAAGTACCGCCAGGTCGAGGTCACGGAGTAAGAGGTCTGAGGCAGAGAAGAGGAGCGCCGCATCCTTCTGGGTGCGGCGCTCCTGCCATGAGCATATGTTTCGGGGCTAGGCATGCGCCTTGGACTTTGCCCTGGCACGGGCTCCGCCGTGGTCTCCCGGGTGGCGCGTATGCTTCTTCTTTGGCTTAGCGAGATCGAGGCCACGCTTGCCGAGCTTGCGCATCCCAAAGGACTTGGGAGATCCGTCGTAGACCCTCTCCTCGTCCGTACGCTTCTTCTGGCGCGGCTTCTGGCGCTTGGAAGACGCATTGGCGTTCTTCGGACGACGCTCGTGGTTCCTCTGGTCGCGCTTCTGGCCCTTCTTCTGGCTCTTGGGACGGCGCTCGTCGGATGCCTCTGCTTTCGTGCGCTCGCTGCGGGCATGCGCCGGCTTTGCGGCATGCTCTGCCTTCTTCGGCTTCCTGGCGGCGACATGCTTTGCCTCGTGCTCGAGCTTCTTGCCTGTGCTCTCGGCAAGCGCTGCCTCCTCGTCCCGGACACGGTCGGACTGGGTGCGCTTCGACTCGGCGCGGCGTGCCTGGGCATGCTGGCGCTCGATGCGGCGACGGATCTTCTTCGGCATGAGCTTGTCCTGCGGATTGCGCTCAGGGTCGAGGAAGCCCGGGTTCTCGCCGAGATCGAGGCCTTCGGTGTCGGGATAGTCGGGGATGACAGAATCCATCAGCTGCTCGGCATCGCGCAGATAGAGGTAGTCGTCCGGCTCGACGAGGGAAAGTGCCCAGCCCTCCTCGCCGGCCCTGCCCGTGCGGCCGATGCGGTGGATGTAGTTCTCGATATCGTCGTGGGGGACGTCGAAGTTGATCACGTAGGAGACATCGGAGACGTCGATGCCACGGGCAAGGACGTCGGTGGCTACAAGCACGTCGACCATGCCATCAGCGAAGTGGGAAAGCGCACGCTGGCGCTGGTTCTGGCTGCGGTCGCCGTGGATCGGAAGGCAGGAGATGCCGGCCTTCCTGAGCTTCTTGCAGAGGGTATCGGCGCGGTGCTTGCCGTTGCAGAAGACGATGACACGCTTCTGGCCGCGCTTCTTCAGGATATCGATGAGGACCTGCGTCTTTGCTTCATGGCTCACAGCGAGGGCATACTGCTCGACCGTCTTGGCAGCGGTGCCCTTGTGGGCAATCTCGATGGAGACGGGGTCATGCACGAGCGTGCTCGTGTGCTTCAAGACGGATTCGTCGAGCGTTGCGCTGAAGAGGAGCGTCTGGCGCTCTTCCGGCATGTCGGCGACGATTGTCTTCACATCGGGCAGAAAGCCCATATCGAGCATGCGGTCTGCCTCGTCGAGGACGAGCATCTGGACCTCATCCAGATGGCAGGCATCCTGCTTCATGAGGTCCATGAGGCGTCCCGGTGTGGCAATGAGGATGTCGGTGCCGTCGGCCAGTGCGCGCTTCTGAGGCTCGTAGGAGACGCCGCCCACGACAGACGTGCAGATGTGATGGGTCCTCTTTGCAATCTGGGATGCTGCGGTCTCTATCTGCTGGGCAAGCTCGCGTGTCGGCGTGAGGACAAGCATCAAGGGGCCATGTCCGCGCTGGGCGTGTCCCAGCATCTGCATGGCAGGAAGGAGGAAGGCGCAGGTCTTTCCTGTGCCGGTCTGTGCTGCCGCCACGACGTCGTGGCCAGCCAGGACTTCAGGGATGGCAGCAGCCTGCACAGGGCTCGGCTCGGTGTAGCCGAGGTCGGAGACTGCCCGGAGGAGTCTTTCATCAAGGCCGAGCGCTGCGAATGCAGGAGAAAGAGCGCCCTTCTTGGGGGCCTTGTTCTTGGATGATGTGGAAGTCATGCACGCTCCATGGTATGGCGCACACCTGGACGAATGCCGAGCGCTTGGTGCGGGCATATGTGCGCAGAATCGATACCACACTAGAAGTATTTGCCTTTCGGTGTGTGGCGGTTCGGTGTGTACGCCAAAAGAACGCAAACAGACGCAGGAAAAAGGCGGCATCCGTGTGGGATGCCGCCTTCGGGAAAGCGCCGGATCTGAGGCTCTCTATGCCTTGTGGGAGGAGCCGAGGTTGTCCATGTGGGAGGACACGACGGCGACGATCTCGTCCATGCCGGGGCCGGACGGCTTCTTCGGGTCGAAGTTCTCCGGATGCTCTGCCATGTAGCCCATGAAGCCACGGGTGAAGGCCTGGCGGAGCTCGGTTGCATAGTTGACCTTGCAGATGCCATTGCGGATGGCTTCTGCGACCTGGTTGTCAGGCACGCCGGACGTGCCGTGAAGTACCAGCGGGACCTCGACCTTGGAGCGGATCTCCTTCAGGATCTCCTGCTCGATGTGCGGGGTGCCCTTGTAGACGCCGTGTGCTGTGCCGACGCCGACAGCAAGGGAGGAGCACTTCGTGCGCTCGACGAACTCCTTTGCCTCGTCAGGATCGGTGAAGGGGTTCTCGCCCTTCACAGCCGGGCCGTCGTCCTCCTTGCCGCCGACCTTGCCGAGCTCTGCCTCGACGGGCACGCCCATAGCATTGGCGACCTTCGTGACGGACTCGGTGAGGGCTATGTTGTCCTCGAAGGGGACATGGGAGCCGTCGATCATGACAGAGGTGTAGCCAGCGCGGAGAGCCTGCATGCAGCGGTCGAAGCCATCGCCGTGGTCGAGGTGGAGGGCTACCGGCACCGTGGCGGCGTCAGCTGCGCACTTGACCATAGCGGCGAAGTAGTCGAGGCTTGCGTACTTGATCGTGCCCGGCGTCGTCTGCATGATGACAGGGGAGCGCCTCTCCTCGGCTGCACGGATGACAGCCATAACGAACTCGAGGTTCTCCACATTGAAGGCGCCTACGGCGTAGTGGCCTTCCTGCGCGTCCAGAAGCATCTGCTTGGTGGTGACGAGCATTTCGTACTCCTTCCTGCATCCTTTCGGGATGCAAACGGTTTGCATAGATGGCAGAGGGGGCGCATGCCCCAGAAGGGCTAGGACAGAGCCTCCACAGTTGTCTTTTCCATGAGGGAGGAGGCAATGTCCGGATCGAAGCGTCCTGTGGAGGGAGAGAGGCAGTTTGCCGTGGCGCGGGACATGGCAAAGCGCAGGCACTCGGGAGCGGGAAGCTTCCTTGCAAGCGCAACGGCAAAGCAGCCGACAAGGGTGTCACCTGCTCCTACCGGGTTCACGACCTCGATCTTCGGGGCACGGCCGCGGAAGATGCCCTCGTCGCATGCCATGACCGACCCATCGCCGCCCAAGGACACGACCACATAGGCAATGCCCTTCTTCTCGTGGAGCTCCTGGGCAGCATGCGCTGCCTCTTTGATGGATGCGACCTCATGCCCCAGAATCTGGGCGATCTCGTCCGTGTTCGGCTTCACCATGTCCGGCGCTGCCTCGATGCCGCACGTGAGGGAGGCGCCTGACGTATCGAGGATGACAGGCGTGCCTGCTGCGTGGATGTCTTCTATAAGTGTGGCATAGGCGTCCTTGGGAAGGCCTGCCGGAAGGCTGCCGTTCAGGGTCACGACATCTGTCTTCTCGGCAATCTCCTGAAGCTTCCTGCGCAGGGTCTCGAACTCCTCTGCCGTGACGGGACGTCCCGGCTCGTTGAACTCGGTCGAGCGTCCATCAGGCTCGAGCAGGTTCACGCAGCAGCGCGTCTCTGTTGCCACCTGCACGAAGTCCTCGGCGATGCCGTCCTTGGCCAGGAGGTCGAGAAGATAGCGGCCATTGTTGCCGCCGACAAAACCTGTCGCCAGGACCTCTTCGCCCGAAGCGGCGACAGCGCGGGCAGCGTTGAGCCCTTTGCCGCCAGCCGAGTCGAGCACCTGGGCGACGCGCGAGACGTGCCCGAGCTCTATCTCATGGCCAAGACGGTAGGCCTTGTCGATCGACGCATTGAGGGTGACGCAAGCAATCATGTACGGCTCCTCGTTAAGGCACTGTAAATAGATACCAGTTGCTGAAAGGTACTGAAAGCGATTTCAGTTTCTGTCTTCCATGCGCTGAGTTAGAAGATACCAATAAATGGGAGCCGGTAGCGCCAGATTTATGGGTGGTATTTCAAAAAAGTGACCATTAACAGGGGAAACGTGGTGCGAGTGGTATGAATTCTAACGCAAACGGCTACTAGGACACATTTTTCGCAAAGTCGGCCCCGGGGGGCAAAGACTTCGATAAAGTACAAGACGTGGTACGTGGTTACAACAAGTTGCATACTCGAATGCTTTCCGAAACATTCAAGATGCGTGAACGTTACAGACGGATTCTAGGCTGTGTTCCAGAAAGCGAATCCGAGTGCAGAGGAGAAGCACACGATGGTAGGTTTCGTTCTGACAGGACACGGCGACTTCGCGACTGGTGTTGCAAGCGCCCTCGAGATGATTGCAGGACCGCAGGACCACTTCGAGGTCGTTCCGTTCCATGAGGGGGAGGAGAGCGAGTTCCCCGGAAAGCTCACGGAGGCGCTCGAGCGTGCCTCGGCCGATGGAGACGGTGCCCTTGCGTTCTGCGACCTTCTGGGAGGCACGCCCTTCAACCAGACGATGGTCCTCTCCGCCGAGATGGGTGCGAATGTGGAAGTCGTTGCGGGCGTGAACCTGCCCCTGCTTCTCGAGGTCGTGGCCGAGCGTACCGAAGCCTCGACGGTCGACGAGCTTCTTGCTACGGCGCTGGAGGCGGGCAAGACCGGCGTCATCCATCCGATGCTCGATGTCGATGAACCGGACGGAGAAGACGACGGAGACGGCCTGTAAGTCCGGCATATATGAGAGTCAAGTGCCGCATGCGCAATTGAAGGAGAAGGGATCAAACATGGCTGAACCAAACATTGTCCTCACGCGTATCGACAACCGCCTGATCCACGGGCAGGTCGCTACCCAGTGGACCTCTACGATTGGCGCCAACCTGCTGCTCGTCGCAAATGACGACGTCGCGGCGAACACGATGCGCCAGAAGCTCATGAACATGGCAGCCCCGCAGGGCGTTGCCACGCGCTATTTCTCCATCCAGAAGACCATCGATGTCATCCACAAGGCTGCTGCCCGCCAGCACATCTTCCTGATCGTCGAGAACCCTGAGGATGCCCTCCGTCTCGTGAAGGGCGGCGTGCCCATCAAGAAGCTCAATATCGGCAACATGCACATGAGCGAGGGCAAGCGCCAGGTCGCAACCTCTGTTGCCGTGAACGACGAGGATGTCCAGGCCTTCAGGGATCTGCAGGCTGCCGGCGTCGAGCTCTTCATCCAGCGTGTTCCGTCCACGCCGAAGGAGAACGTCGAGAAGCTCTTCGAGTAGCCTTTCCGCTCCTGCGCAGCTGCGCAGACAACCTATCTTGATCGTGAGTCGCCCTTTGGGGGAAGGGTGCTGGCGATAGCGTACGTTTTGGTCAGCGTAACTCTTGAAAGGAGGAACAAGGATGGAGTACTCAGCATTGCAGGTCTTCCTGGTCTTCGTGGTCACGTTCATCGCGGCTATCGACCAGTTCAGCTTCCTGGAGTCTCTGTATCAGCCGCTCGTCACCGGCCTGGTGATCGGCATCATCCTTGGCGACGTGCAGACCGGCCTTATTGTTGGTGGCACGTATCAGCTCATGACAATCGGCAACATGCCGATTGGCGGTGCTCAGCCGCCCAATGCAGTTGTTGGCGGCATCATGGCAGCGATTCTGGCAATCACGCTGAATCTCGAGCCTAACGTGGCGGTTGCGACCGCAATCCCGTTCTCCCTTCTGGGACAGTATGGCGTCACCCTTATCTTCACCCTCATGTCCCCGCTCATGTCCAAGTGCGATCAGTACGCAGCTGATGCCAACCCGAAGGGCATCGAGAGGATCAACTACCTCTCCATGTGCCTGCTTGGCCTCATCTTCGGCGTCGTCGTCACCCTCTTCTTTGTCGGTGGTGCTGCAGTCGGCGGCGCTGTCGTCGCGGCAATCCCGACCTGGCTCACGGCAGGACTTTCCGCAGCTGGCGGCATGATGCGCTTCGTCGGCTTCGCCGTCCTTCTGAAGTTCATGATGAACAAGGATATGTGGGGCTTCTACTTCATGGGCTTCGGCTTCGCAATCATCGTTTCCAACATCAAGGCACTTGCAACCCCGGGCCTGCTGATCCTTGCTCTTATCGGCTTCGGCATCGCTTACTGGGACTATCAGCAGCAGACTGAGCTCAAGGGCGCAGCTGCAGCAGAACTTGACGGAGGTGAGGAAGATGGCATCTAACGAGCAGGCAAAGATCAACCGCTTTGAGGGCGCTACGAACTATCAGAACCTCACGCCGGCTCCCGATCTCGACCAGAAGACCCTCAACAAGATGGCATGGCGCTCCTGCTTCCTGCAGGCATCGTTCAACTACGAACGCATGCAGGCCGCTGGCTGGCTCTATTCCATCCTCCCGGGCCTCGAGAAGATCCATGCGGACGACAAGGAAGACCTTGCCCTGTCCATGACGCACAACATGGAGTTCTTCAACATCCACCCGTTCCTCGTCACGTTCGCAATGGGCATCATCCTGTCCATGGAGCAGAAGAAGGTCGACATCCCGACCATCCGTGCTGTCCGTGTCTCCCTCATGGGCCCGCTCGGCGGCATCGGCGACGCTCTCTTCTGGATGACGCTCGTGCCGATCACCGCAGGCATCTGCTCGAACATGGCCATCGCTGGCAACGTGTTCGGCCCGATCCTGTTCCTCATCATCTTCAATGCGGTCCAGTTCGCGCTGCGCTTCGGCCTCATGAACTGGTCCTACAAGATGGGCATGACAGCGCTTGATTCCCTGATGGATCACATGCAGGCCTTCACCCGCGCCGCCTCCATCCTCGGCGTCTTCATCGTCGGCTGCCTGACCGTCACCATGGGCGGCACCCAGATCAAGGCTGTCATCCCCAACGGTACGACGCAGGCCTATGTCGCAAAGACGGCTGTCGTTCCGACCGAGAATGTCGACGACTTCGCTATCATCTCCTCCGCTGACGACGGCACCACGCTCTCCGGCATGTACGCCGCCGACGGCGAGACTCCTCTCACCGCTACCGACGCTGACGGCAGCAAGGTCACCGCAGGCGCAACCGACCTCGGCAATGGCATGAGCGAAGTCACCTACATGGACACCGTCACGTCTCCTGTCACCATCGACATCGCAAGCATCCTCGACAGCATCTGCCCGAAGCTCGTTCCTCTTGCTCTCGTCATGCTTCTCTACTACCTCTTCGCAAAGAAGAACTTCACCCCGATCAAGGCTATCGTCCTGGTCCTCATCATCGGTATCGTCGGTGCTGGCCCCTTCGGCCTGTTCCCGAGCATCTGGGGCTAGGATCTGGCACGTCGGAGGGAAACCTCCGGCAGGCCTGGGCGCGCTGCAGCCGCTTTTCCCGTGAAGCTCTGCAGATTTGCGCCTAAGGACACGCTACTGGACGAAAGCGCGGGTACGCTTTGAGGCGTATCCGCGCTTTTCCATTCTGGGGAGGGATCATGGGCCGCGCAGCAAAAAGGCAGCCACTATATGACCAGCTTGTCGACCTGCTCCAGAGCAAGATCGAAAACGAGATGTCACCGGGGGACGTGCTCCCCTCAGAGCGCGAGCTCTGCGAGACCTATGGTCTCTCACGCACGACGGTACGCCTTGCCCTGGCAGAGCTTGAGACCCAGGGATATGTGGTCAGAAAGCATGGCAAGGGTACTTTTGTAGCTGACACTTCACGTGAGGCCACCAACCTCATGGGCACCTATAGCTTCACCGAACAGATGCGCAAGATGGGGAGGGTCCCCAAGACGACCATCCTTGACTTCGAGCTTAGGGGAGCGCCGAAGCATGTAGCGTCCTATCTCGATATGCACATCGGCGAGCCCGTCATCCGCATGAAGCGCCTGAGATGGGCAAACGACGTGCCGATGATGGTCGAGACGACCTATCTTCCTGCGAACGAGTTCGTAGGACTCACCCAGGAAGAGCTTTCGACGACGCCGCTCTACGATCTCATGGAGAAGACGTATCACCAGACGATCCGCGTGGCGGAAGAGGAGTTCTGCGCAAGCATCTGCCGTCCCGAAGAGGCAGAGCTGCTCCAGATACCGGAAGGTGCAGCGGTGCTTCGGCTCTATCGCACGACGTACAACGACCGCAATGCGGCCATCGAATATACGCGCAGCGTTGCACGTGCGGACCAGTTCCGCTACAAGATTTCGCACTATCGGGGATAGCATCCTCAGAAAGGGAGAGAGAACCATGTTCGAGAAGGATACCGAGACCCTGAAGTCGATGGGTGCCGAGATCACGACGCGCGAGATCCGCCAGCAGCCCGAGCTCTGGGAAGGCACGCTCAAGATCTTCGACGACAACATCGATGCCATAAAGTCCTTTGTGGAGCGCGCACGTGTCCTCGGCGGCACGAACGAGCGCACGCATGTTGTCTTCACCGGTGCTGGCACCTCTGCCTACGTCGGCGATACGGTGACGCCGTACCTGCGCCGCCACGGCGACAGCTCCGCCTTCCGCTTCGATGCAATCGCTACGACCGATATCGTGGCAGCGCCTCTCGACTACCTGCGTCCTGAAGACCCGACGGTCCTTGTCTCCTTCGCCCGTTCCGGCAACTCGCCTGAGAGCCTTGCTGCTGTCGAGCGTGCCGGCCAGGTCGTGAACAACATCCTCTACCTCAACATCACCTGCGCACCTGAGGGCCACCTTGCCCAGCAGTTCAAGGACGACAACGAGAACCTGACGCTTCTCATCCCGGGTGCCAATGACCAGGGCTTCGCCATGACCGGCTCCTACTCCTGCATGGAGCTCATGGCGGCCCTCATCTTCGATACGGCTTCGCGCGAGGACAAGGGCACCTGGGTCGCAGAGATCGCAGCCATGGGACGCGAGGTCATCGCCCGCGAGCCTGAGATCCAGAAGTGGATCGACACGGACTTCGACCGCATCACCTACCTCGGCTCCGGCTCCTTCGCAGGCGAGGCACGCGAGTGCCAGCTCAAGATCCTCGAGCTCACCCACGGCCTTATCGCTACCTCCTTCGACTCCTCCATGGGCTATCGCCATGGACCGAAGTCCTTCGTCGACGGCAAGACCCTTGTCTTCGACCTTGTCCACAACGATCCCTACACGCGCCAGTACGACCTCGATATTCTGAATGAGATCGCAGGCGACAAGATTGCTGCCCACACCATCGCAATCCAGCAGGAAGGGGAGACCAAGTTCGAAGGCGAGTCCTTCACGTTCGGCTCTGCCTACGCTCCGCTTCCTGAGGCATACCTTGCTCTTCCGTACGTAATGGTTGCCCAGACGGTCTCGCTCCTCACCTCCGTCAAGGTCGGCAACACCCCTGATACGCCCTCTCCGACGGGCACGGTCAACCGTGTCGTCAAGGGCGTCACCATCCACCCGTTCCAGATGTAAGATGTAGCTTCTGAGGAGCACGTTTTCATAAGGAGGTACCATGGCAGCATACGCGCTGCATGCACAGCACTTCATCCTCCCGTCGAAGATGACGGGAGAGGGATACCTCGCCGTCGAGGACGGCAAGTTCGGCAGGTTCTCCGAGGAGAAGCCGGACACAGATATCGTCGAGCTCGGCGATGCAATCGTCTCCCCGGGCCTTGTCGATACCCATATCCATGGCTTCTTCGGCCATGCAACGACCGACTGCGATGCAGAAGGCCTGAACGCCGCATCGCTCGAGCTTGCCCGCCGCGGCACCACCGCCTGGCTTCCGACGACGTTCACGGATTCCGTGGACAACATCGCGAAGCAGTGCAAGGCCATCCACGACGCCCGCGCAAGCCGCGACGCCGACTTCATGGGCGCACGCATGCCGGGCATCTACCTCGAGGGCCCCTTCTTCACCTACAAGCACAAGGGCGCCCAGAACCCGAAGTACCTCGTTCCGCCTTCCTACGCTGCCTACAAGCGCTGGCAGGAGAGCTCCGACAACATGATTGTGAAGAGCGCTCTTGCTGCCGAGTACGACGAGGCGGAAGAGTACATCTCGAAGCTCGCTGCCGAAGGTATCGTCACTGCTATCGGCCACTCCGATGCAACGTATGCAGAGACGCTCCGCGCCGTCCGTGCCGGTGCTACCTGCTTCGTCCACACCTATAACGGCATGCGCGGCCTCCATCACCGCGAGCCAGGTGTCGTCGGTGCCGCCATGGTCACGAAGGACACCTACGCCGAGCTCATCTGCGATGGCCACCATGTGGTTCCTGCCGCCTGCGAGGCGCTCGTCCGTGCCAAGGGCTGGGAGCATGTCGTGCTGATTACCGACTGCCTCGCCTGCGGCGGACTCCCTGAAGGCGAGTACATGAGTGGCGGCCTTCCTGTCATCATGAAGGACAACCTCTGCTACCTCCTGAACGAGGATGGCACGACGGGCTCCATTGCAGGCTCTGTCCTGACGCTTGCCCTCGGCGTGAAGAACATGGTCGACTGGGGCATCGTCTCTCCTGAGCAGGCGCTCCGCATGGGCTCCGAGGTGGCAGCACGCTCGGCACATGTCGATAACGTCTGCGGCTTCATCCTCCCGGGACGCGAAGCCGACTTCAATGTCTTCGCTCCTGATATGACCCTTGAGGCCACCTATCTTGCTGGCCGCAAAGTCGAGGCCTAGGCGCTCCCCATCATCCCTTCTGGCGCTTGAGTCCCATCCCTCCTTTGGAAGCAGGCATCCCGTATCGGGGTGCCTGCTTTCATATAGGGGAGTTCTGCAAATGGATGCAGAAAACGAAAGATGAGTATGCCGGTAACAGATAAAGCAACATATCGGACATGGTTCGCTGGTAGACTCACATCAAAAGACTGATCTGAAGGAGCGCCCATGACCATACGCGAAACAGCCCATGCCCTGCGCCTTGCCTCTCCTGCCCTCGCTGCCTCTACGCTCGATGCGCGCAATGCCTTCATCGCAGCGCTCGGCAAAGAGCTCGAGACCCACAAGGACGAGGTCTTTGCTGCAAACAGAGAGGATATGGCAGACGCCCAGAAGCAGGGACTTGCAGCCACCGTGCAGAAGCGCCTTCGCTACGACGAGGGCAAGCTTCAAGAGTCTCTGGCACAGCTCTCATCGCTCGAGCAGCTGAGCGACCCTATCGGTGTGACCCAGCTTGCGCGCGAGCTCGATGAGGGGCTCGTGCTTCGCCGCGTGAGCTGCCCCATCGGCGTCATCGGCGTCATCTTCGAGGCGCGTCCCGATGCCCTGATCCAGATCGGCTCGCTCTGCATCAAGAGCGGCAATGCGGCAATCTTGAAGGGCGGCAAGGAGACGCAGCGCACGAACCGGGCGCTCTTTGCGCTTGCGCAGGCAGCGCTCGGGGAGGCAGGGCTTGCGCAGGATGTGCTTGCCTTGGCAGAATCGCACGAGGAGATAGATGAGCTCTTGGAGTGCGAAGGAGACGTCGATCTCCTGATTCCGCGTGGCTCCAATGCCTTCGTCTCTTACATCATGAATCACACGAAGATTCCTGTGATGGGCCACTCGGCGGGTGTCTGCCATGTCTATGTGGACCGTTCGGCTGACCAGGACATGGCAGCACGGATTGTCGTCGATGCAAAGACGCAGTACCCGGCAGTCTGCAATGCCGCAGAGACGCTTCTCGTCGATGCGCCGATTGCGGAGGAGTTCCTGCCCAAGGCAGCCCGTGCGCTTGCTGCGAAGGGCGCGCGTCTCAGAGCCACAGGGAAAGCGCTTGCCATCCTCTCCAAAGTCTCAGGCATACCTGAGGTCGAGCCTATGGGCAAGGATGAGTATGGGACCGAGTACGGCGACTATGTGATGAGCTGCAAGGTTGTGGACGGCGTCGAGGGGGCGGTTGCCCACATCAACCGCTGGGGCTCGCACCATACCGACTCGATTGTCGCCACAGATGATGCAGCAGCTGCCTGCTTCCAGCAAAGGGTCGACTCTGCTGGTGTCTACCGCAACTGCTCGACGCGCTTCGCCGATGGCTTCCGCTATGGCTTCGGCGCCGAAGTCGGCATCTCGACGAGCAAGCTCCATGCAAGGGGACCGGTCGGCCTTGAAGGCCTCGAGACCTACAAGTACCTGCTCGAAGGCGAAGGCCACATCGTCGGGGACTATGCGACGGGCGTGCGCCAGTTCCACTTCCACGAGCTGGACTAGCAGAAATGGTCCCCGCAGCGTGCATGCTGCGGGGACCTTGCTTTGGATGGATGCTATTCCACTGAGATTCTCTGGTAGAGCCCTGCATCCTCGAAGCCGAGCATGCGGTAGTATTCACGGGTGCCAACAGCGCTCACGACATTGAGCCACTCATATCCGGCGTCATGTGCAATCTCTTCGGCGCGTTTCACAAGGGCACGGCCCAGGCCTTGGTGCTGGGCTGCAGCATCGGTCCTGCCGAGATGCGCTGCCTGTCCATAGACATGCACCTCGCGGATCATGGCTTCGCCTGGACCAGTTGGCAGAGCTGCTGCATCTATTCCGAGGATGCCTTCTTTGAGTCTCTTCCATTTCGGAAGCGACAGGCGCAGGAATCCCGCAATGTGCCCATCGGGCGTGACCCACTGGAGGAAGTGCTCTTCGGTGCCAAGCGTCTCGTAGGCAGCATCGTCCAGGGAAAGCGTCGAGAGGTCTACCTCGCGCCCAGCAATCTCGCGGAAGCGGATATCGTGCACAAGTCCCGCCTCGCCTGCAGAGATGATTTTCTGCTCTACCATCTGGCGCAGGTTCGTCTTCTTGTTGCCGGCCATGATATCGTCCGCTGAGATGTCGCGGATCATGCGGCTGATGCGCACATAGGGAGGGGTCGCGAGCGTGTCTGCGACCAGCACATGCAGAAGCTCCTTTTCGGTGTAGGGGCGCCATCTGCCCTCTTCGTATTCCTTCACAAGGGCCGTTCCTGCCACAAGGGCGCAGGGGTAGAGCTTGATCTCATCGGGTAGGAAGCGCGGATCTTCGACAAAGGTCCTAAAGTCCTCGATGTCTTCTTGAGGCGTCGATCCTTCGAGGTTCACCATCAGGTGCGTATGAATCTTGAAGCCGAAGAGGCGGATCAGGAGCATCGCGCGGGCAATCTCTTCGGTTGTCGTGGCACGGCGGTTGATATCGAGGATGTCCTGGCGGGTGGACTGGATGCCGATCTGCACCTTCGTGCAGCCAAGCGCGCGGAAGGAGTGCAGGGCCTCTGGCGTGATGGTATCAGGCCTTGTCTCGATCACAAGGCCGACCATGCGGTGTGCGGCGTGCTCGTTTGCCTTCTGGACAGCGTGCAGCTCGCCTTCAGTGGCAGACATCCAGGAGAGCTGGGCTTCCTTTGTTCCATAGAGCTTCTGCCAGGCCGTGTTGTAGATCTCCTCTCCCTGCCAGACACGCTCCTGCTCAGGTGCGACGAAGCGTTCGAGGGCGGCGTCCGAGTTCATATAGCCGAGGTCACGGTAGCGCTGGTAGCGGCTACGGAGCGCCTCTTCGGGTGCGGGCCATTCGTTCAGAGCACGGAAGAGTTCGCACACGAACCAGAGCTGGTAAGCCTTGGGATAGTCGCTCCAGGTGCCGCCGAGGATGATGAGCTCGACCTTGTCGGTCGCATGCCCCATCTGCTCCAGGGCCTTGAGGCGCAGCGCCACCTGAAGATACGGGTCGAAGAAGTTCTGCTCTGCCCTCTGGCAGGCCGGCTCGTGGCAGAGATAGCTTTTCGGCATCCTGAGGTCTGCCGGACAGTAGAGACAGTTCGAGGAACAGGGCCAGGGACGGGTAATCACGGTGATCGTGGCGACACCCGACGCGGTGCGCCTTGGCTTCATCTGGAGGCTTGCATGGAGGCGCGCCTTGAGGGCAGAGTCGACCTGCCAGCCTGCCCAGAGCTCGGGCCTCTCTTCCTCGATCCTGATGCAGGCAGGAAGAAGGCTCCTCTTGCTGAAGCGCTGGTTCCCAGGAAGCTCCCTGCTGTGGCGGCGCATGATGCGGTCCAGCTCGGCCGGGGATAAGGGGCGTTCGCCGGGGATGGCACGCAGGTGCTCGATTATGTCATGTATCAGCTCTTCCATGGCTCTGCATTATAGAGGGGAAGAGGGGAGCAGAAGGGAGCGACTGTGTGCTTCCATCCTGAAAGCGGATGAGCTATCGCCCGAAGAGCGAGCCGTTGTACTTCACGATGGCACGGCAAGCAAGAACGATTGCGACAAGCATGGCTGCGACAAGGACGAAGCCGGAGATGTCGGCGAGAGGTGCCGGCAGCATGAGGGCAGGGCCCAGGAGCATGACCAAGATGCCTGTGGCGGCAAGCCAGCGTCCGCTCTCGAGCGCAAGCGCCGGACGTGCTTCTTCAGGCACGTTCACCGTATGGTAGCTGTGGAGCAGACGTACCGATCCTGTCTTCATCTGCCAGAGAGCCATGCCCAGGATGAGGGCCCCGACGATGATGCTGATGATGCAGCCGACGATTACGTTCTCCATTGCAGCCTCCTCGAGAGGACTTCCGGATAGATTGGATTCTAACGGAAAGAGGCGCACAGGGGCAGATGCCTCTGTGCGCCTTGGAGAGGAGGCAAAGATCCGAGTCGCTGGACCTTATGCGGCAGCCTCTGCCTTCTTGTTCGAAGGAAGGCTATAGGCTTCGCCTCCGTTGTAGACCTCTTCGTCGACGAGGCCTTCGGTGCGGGCAACGATCAGCGATGCCTCGGCGGCACCGACGACGTTCGTGGCGGTACGGCCCATATCGACGATGGAGGAGATGGGGGCGACGAGGGCAATCGTCTCGACGGGAAGGCCGAGGGCGGCAAGCAGGGCGGTCGCCGTGATCGTGGCAGTGCCCGGCACGCCGACCGTGCCGATGGAAACGACGAGGGTGAGCAGGACAAGCAGGACGTACTGGCCAGGCGTGAAGACGGTGCCGGTGGCGTTCAGGGCAAAGAGGGCAACGAGCGTCGGCCACATGCCAGCGCAGCCGGGCATGCCGAGGTTGGCACCAAGGCCGGCCGTGAAGGAAGCCACGTCCTCATCCACGCCGAGGTTCTTCGTGAGGGAGGAGACGGTGACAGGAATCGTGCCGACAGAGCTCTGCGTCGTGAAGGCGGTCACGGCAGCAGGGGCGATGCCACGGAAGAAGCGGGCGGGATTGAGCTTGCCGATGAAGGCGACAAAGGCAGATTCGACGCCGAAGAACTGGATTGCGAGGATCGCATAGGCGACGACAAGGACGCCGACCAGGGGCAGGAGCGTCGCGACATCAGCGCGGCCCACGGCACGGCCGATGAGGGAGACGACAGCGTACGGCGTGAAGGAGACGATCCAGCTCACGGCGTTGCCGAGGACGGAGTTCGTGGCATCGACGAAGGCCTTGAACGGCTTCACGTCCACTGCCTTCTCGGACGGCGCCTCCTTCTGCTTCTGAACGAGGCGGTTGTAGGCGGCAGCGACAATCAGGGCAAAGACGATGATGGGGACGACGGCGTTGTTCGTCCAGGAAGTGGCGAGGTTCTGCGGGAAGAGGCCGACGATCGTGTCCGTGACGGACGGCACGGTCTTCGCGTCGTAGCTCACAGCGTCAAGCGAGAAGCCCTGGCCGATGTGGAGCGGCAGCGCGATGAGGAGCGTGAGCAGCGTTGCTGTCAGTGTGTTGAGGAGCAGGAACAGGACGGACTTCCAGCCGATGGCCTTGATGTGCACAAGGTCGGAGAGATTCGTGATCGAGGCGATGATCGAGAAGAAGAGCAGCGGCACGACCATGGCGGAGATAACGTTGGCATAGATGGTGCCGACGAGGGCGTAGTAGGTGTAGGATCCGCCGAAGGCAAGGCCGAGCACGACGCCCAGGCCGGTTGCCAGAAGGACGCGTGCGCCAAAGCCCCACCGGAAGCGCCGTTTCAGGACAGCAAGCAGCGCGAAGAAGGCTGCGGCGACAATGAGGGCGGCAAAGGCCGATGCATCGAATTCCATATCAGGTTCCTTTCTGCGTCAATAAAAAATGGGCAGGTCCATAAGGGCCTGCCCGAAAGAGCCAATCTGTGTACGCCAGCAGCTAGCGCCGACATCGCACAGGGGTCCCGGACAGGCACCTGTCACAGCACATGCACAGCGAGCTCTTCATGATGCTACGTGCGTTAAGCATGGTGCGTCTCCTCTCCGGGTCTCTCAATTCCTACTGAACTGCTTGGTGTTACACAGTAAAGCGCTTCTTCCCATGGATTGCAAGAACAAATTCCGAGCAGCGTGATAGGAATTGCAGAGGGCCAGGAATCTCTTTTCCCGCTAGCGGGAGACGTCCCGAAGATGCCGGTGCCCTGCATGCGTAGCCCTGCGGACCAGGAAGCGGAAGAAGCCTATGGGCTCGATGCCGGCAAGGCCATTGTCTCCGGATCCAAAGAGCTCGGAATCGATTCGGCAGGCTGGTACCTGGTCTCCTTATGACCTTATTCCAGGTCCTGTCTGCCACTCTTCTTCAAGGCACCAGAGGGCAATGCGTGTGACAAGGTCGGCATCGATTGCGCCGTAGGGAATCCGGATGCTGCCTTTGCTTGAGACATATCTGCCGTCCAGCTCATCCTTGAAGTGACGGACGGCAGCATCCCCCGGATAGAGCCCGATATGGTGCTTGGCTGCAGCGAAGTGGATGAGATTGTGTCCCTGCCATAAGGTGGGCATGCTCCAGGAGATCCTCTCCTCGGCGTCGGGCAGTGCCCTTCTCAGAATGCCGCGCATCTGCTCGAGCTCCGGACGTATGTCCTCTGGCTGCCGGGCAAGGTATTCATCGACGCTCAGCGGCTTTTCGCCGCACCAGTGGGACTGGTTCGTGCGGGCGAATGTCCGTCCGCATTTCGGGCATGTCCACATCGCTGCTCCTTTCGCGCGCCCGTGCAGAGCCCGCTTCCCCTAGAGCCGCGTGACGGTCTCGGAGAGCTCCTTGCGCGAGCTGTGGTTGGGAAGCGGGTGCGTGCCTTCGGCTGCATAGCCCAGATCGATTGCGCAGAGGACCTTCTCGTTCTCCGGCAGTCCGAAGACACGCGCGGCCTCTTCGGGATTGAGGCGGTTCACCCAGCAGGAGTCGACACCTTCGGCTGCGGCCGCAAGGATCATGTGTGTCGCCACGATGCTTGCATCCTCTACGCCTGAAGTGCGTTCGCTTCCGGGGTAGGTATAGACATTGCTGCTGTCGAACGCGACGAGAAGGACGGTCGGCGCTCCATAGCGGCAGGGGGTGAGGCTATCGAGCTTCTCGAGGGCCTCAATGGACTGCAGCACATAGATGTGCTGCTCCTGCAGGTTCTTTGCGGTCGGCGCCACGCGTCCTGCTTCGAGGATCTGCGTGAGCTTGTCCTCCTCAACGGCGCGGCTGCTGTACTTCTTGCAGGAATAGCGGTTCTTGATCGTATCGGTGAATTCCATGGGCAATCCTTTTCGTGCTGGGCGGGCCCGTGCGGGCACTTATGCCCAGTGTAGCGGCATTCCGGGTGTGCAGCAGGAAGCATGCGGCAGGAGAGCAGAAGATGCCGCCTGCAGTGACAGGCCATGAGATGGCCCGCTCTTCGCGATTCTTGAAGGGCCCCTTCGAGGCAGGCTGGCATAATGGAGCGAACCAGGAACCAGAAAGGGGTCATGCATATGGATCTTGAAGAGGTCGAGGAGCGCTCCTGCGCTCTGAGAAGGCGCTATCACGAGCTCGAGAGGGAGCTCCACGGCTCGGTGTGGAGCATCGAGGAGGATGCGCTTGCCTTCCTGACCGATGCCGGCATCGTCGGACGCCTTGCGATGGACCATGAAGGGCGCTGGCCCAGCGCCGAGGCAGACAGGCTCCCTGCCAAAATAGGCGAGTGTGTCTGGTGGCTTGCCGTGCTGGCAGAGCGCATGGACCTCGATTTCGAAGACTGCGTGGGCGGCTTTCTGGCAGAGCGGGAAGGGGCGCTGCTGAACGCATCGGACAGAAGTGGACAGGACGCATGAGCGAGGATCCTCTGTCCCGAGACCAGGCAGATCCGGCGCTTGCCAGACGCCTGGTACAGCTGACCGAGGCGTTCTATGCACAGGAAGCGCAGTCTTTCTCCAGTACGAGAAAAGCTGCCTGGGAAGGCTGGAGAAAGATCTTCAGCCTGCTGGCAGCCGAAGGAAGGCAGTCGCTTTCCGTGACCGATGTGGCTTCAGGCAATGGACGCTTCGGCCGCGCGCTGGCAGAGGCGCTTCCCCAGGTCCGCATCCGCTACCAGGCCATTGACTCCTGTGCGCCGCTGATGGACGAGGCGCCAGGCTGGCCTGCTTCGCTCGAAGCTGCCTGCTTCGAGCAAGATCTCATCACGCCGCTCCTCGAGGGAGCAAAAGCCCTTCCTTCTGGCATCGAGCCGGCAGACCTTCTCTGCTGCTTCGGCTTCCTGCATCATGTACCCGGCGCGGGGCTGCGCCTGCGCTTCGTGCAGGAGCTGGTGGACGCCACGGCAGCAGGCAGCATCGTCGCGCTTGCCCTCTGGCGCTTTGCGGACAGCCCTGCTGGGGCACAGAAGGCGGAGGCAGCGACACGGAGAGCCTGCCAGGAGCTTGGAATTGCCCGGGATGCGCTGGAGCCGGGGGACTATCTTCTGGGCTGGCAGGGAAAGCCGGGCGTCTGGCGGTACTGCCATAGCTTCGCGGAACATGAAGCGCAGGAGCTTGCCCATGCGCTTGGAGGTCAGGCCTCTGTTGTGGCCTCATATCTGGCCGACGGGAAGACCCATGAACAGAACCGCTACCTCGTGCTCAGGAAGAGGGCGTAAGGCGCAGATGCCATGCGGGCTCTGCCAGCCTGCCCAGTGTGCGCCCGATGCATGCAGGAAGGAAACAGGTCCGCTGCAACGGCTGCGCAGCGGACCTGTGAATGCTTGAGCTCAGGGGCAAGCCATCAGGCTTCGAGCAGCTTCTCGAGCTCCTGGCGGACAGCGACGATGAAGCCTGCTGTATCGAGCGTCTCGGGATGCGGAAGCTTCGTGATGCGGGCGAGATCTCCTGTCATCCTGCCGGACTCAATCGTGGCAAGCGTTGCCTGCTCGAGCTTGTCTGCAAAGTCCGCAAGTGCCGGCGTACCATCGAGCTCGGCACGCTTCCTCAGAGCGCCCGTCCAGGCAAAGATCGTGGCGACAGAGTTCGTCGAGGTCGTCTCGCCCTTGAGATACTTATAGTAGTGGCGCTGCACCGTGCCGTGCGCTGCCTCGTACTCGAAGTAGCCATGCGGGCTCACGAGCACTGATGTCATGAGCGCCAGGCTGCCAAAGGCGCTCGAGAGCATGTCGCTCATCACGTCGCCGTCGTAGTTCTTGCAGGCCCAGACAAAGCCGCCCTCGCTCTTCATGATGCGTGCCACGACGTCGTCGATCAGGGTGTAGAAGTACGTGAGGCCTGCCTCCTCGAAGCGCTCCTTGTACTCCTTCTCATAGACATCGGCGAAGATGTCCTTGAAGCGGTGGTCGTAGGTCTTCGAGATCGTGTCCTTCGTCGCAAACCAGAGGTCCTGGTGTACTGACAGGGCATAGGAGAAGCAGGAGCGTGCGAAGCTCGTGATCGACGAGTCGAGGTTGTGCATGCCTTCGACGACGCCTGGCTCCGTGAACTCATGGACGAGCGTGCGGGTTTCGGTGCCATCTACTGCCGTATAGACAAGCTCGACCTTGCCCGGCCCAGGGATGCGCATTTCGGCGTCGCGGTAGACATCGCCGTAGGCGTGACGGGCAATCGTGATCGGCTTCTTCCAGTTCGAGACGACAGGCTCGATGCCCTTCACGATGATGGGAGCACGGAAGACCGTGCCGTCGAGCATGGCACGGATCGTGCCGTTCGGGCTCTTCCACATCTTGTGGAGGTCGTACTCCTTCACGCGGGCTGCGTTCGGCGTGATTGTCGCGCACTTGACGGCGACGCCCAGGCGCTTCGTTGCCTCTGCTGCATCGATGGTGACCTGGTCTTCGGTCTCGTCCCTGTGCTTGAGTCCGAGGTCATAGTATTCGGTCTTGAGGTCCACGAACGGCTCCAGAAGCTCATCCTTGATGAGCTGCCAGATGATGCGGGTCATCTCGTCGCCGTCCATCTCGACAAGCGGCGTCTTCATCTCGATCTTTGCCATGGACATCCTCTCTGCTTCTGGCGGTGTCAGTTGGTTTCGATTCTAATGGGCGCATCTGCAGACGCTGCAGAACGTTTCTGAATGTACATGTTCGTCCTGCCCTGTTCCTGAAAGCGCTCTGCTATGCTGTGGGCTACGAGAAGACTGCATATGAGGGGAAGCACCATGCTGCTCGACAGACGCGAAGCCCAGCTCTTCACCCAGACCAAGATGCTGCTCGAGATGGAAGCCAACAAGAGGCTCAAGGTCCTGCCCTACAGCCTCCGCTTACCGGGATCCGACGGCCGAGGATGAGGGGGAGCTGCTCGAGGCCATCTGGAATGACCCTTCCGTTATCGAGGACATCGCAGACAATCTTCCGTCCTCCACGCCGGCCAGGGTCCGGGACCTGCTTGCAAGCTGGAGCCATCCGCTCTATGGGGAGTTCACGGTCACGAAGCTCGGAGCAGAGGTGCTCTTCCTGGGCTTCGGGCATGCCTTTGCCGTCTCAGGCATCACACGCTCGATTCCGAGCATCGTGGGCACCTTCCCCTGCTTCGTGCGGACGGCGCTGCTGCCGCTCCGCAACCTGATCGTCTACGACGGCTCGATGTCGGTCTACGATGTCGCAGCCTCCGAGCGGATGGCAAAGGCGATCGAGGATGAGGCACGGGAGTGCAAGGAAGAGGGCGGGATTGTCCGCAATGGCAAGAAGCTCTTCGAGATGGCGCCCGATCTCATCAAGGAGGCAAAGAAGCATCAGGGGGAGGAGGCCTTTCCGGCAGACGAGAACGATACGGAAGGCTTCCACCGTGGCGTGCTGGCAGGTCTTTCCGGCAAGGAGCGCGAGCAGTATATCGATGAGCATGACCCGCTCCGGGCAGATTCCCCTGACCTTGCTGCGAGCCTCGCACGCTACGATGCGCTCGAAATCCGACGGGAGTCGCAGGGCAGGGTTCCTGACCATATGGTCCTGTCCGAACTGACGGGGTTCAAGAAATACGAGCTTGAGGAAATCGGCAAGAATCTGGGCATGAAGGGGCTCTCGAAGCTCAGGAAGAAGGAGCTGGCCGAGGCCATTGCGGCAAGCATCAGCTCAGCGCCGGGGTTCCTGAGAAAGCAGCTTCCCACGCTGATGCCCAAAGAGCTCGAAGAGGTGCGCGAGCTCCTCTCCAAGGGAGGGGAGAAGACGTTCGATCTCACATCGGCAGATGGGGTGGATGCCGCCTACAAGCTGCCCGTGATACTGGGCGTCGGAGGCTTCTTCGTCTCCGGCAATACGGCCACCTACATGCTCGCCGAGCCGCTGATGGAGCAGTCAGCATCGCTTGACTGGGATGGGATCATGAAGGATGCCCAACGCAACGAGCGGGTCTTCGACCATGTCGGGGCAGCGGCAATCATCCGGGGTGTCGTGCGCATGGACCAGGCGGCAGCAGAGTTCGGCGAGGGGTTCTCGACACAGGAGCTCACCGACATGCTCACGACCAAGCTTGAACAGATAGATGCTGAATTCGATATGGTCTTCTTCGAGGACGATCCTGATACGCCCTATCTGGTCGACGGGATGCTCGATGTGCTCTGCAGGGAGGACCTCGGCATTTCGACAGATGCTGCTGTCATTATGGACATGCCACGCGACTCGATGGTCGGCAAGATTCTTGCGGTGCAGAAGGGCAAGGACCCCTATCCTCTGCCCGAAGGCGTCGAGACGGCAGAGGATGCGTATGAGTGGATCTATGGGCTGGATGCCTGCGAGAACCTGCGCCGCTATTTCGATGAGCATGTGCCTGACGGAGAGAACGATTTCTACTTCGCCGATGCAGCGATCGACGATCTCATGCCCCTCATGCAGATGGGCGTCCAGAATGCCCAGAGCATCAGTTCCTTCATGGGCGTTCTGGAGGATCGGGGCTACATCCCGAACAAGGGCATGCTGCAGCCGACCCTCGACCTTCTGATGGGGATGGCAAATGGCGTGCCGGTCTGGTCCAACAATGGATGGCCGCCCCATGAGCTCTTCGAGAAGGACAATGCAGATTCTGCTGGCCGCCGATAGGGGCTGCGCGCTGGCAGCATGGGACGCTGCTCTGGCTAAGCCGGGGCAGCGATGCAATGAATCGGAGGATCCATGCAGATGCCGCGATGCCCATCAAGCCATGCCTGCTGAAGCCGGCGGCGCCATGAAGCATGCTGCCTGCTGGGATCGCTCCAGCAGGCAGCTGCTGTCTAAGCCTGTTTCTGGCCCGCCAGCCTCGGCTTCTGATGGGAGAGCAGCTCCTTGGCCTTGCTGATGAGCAGTGCGACCAAGAGGCTTCCGAGGACTCCGCAGACAAAGCCCGCAAGGCAGCTGGCCGGGCTGTAGCGGACCCAGGCGTCGCTGGTGAACTTCTGGACGGGGAAATCGCTGTATGCAGCATTTCCGCCCTGCAGCTGGAGGTAGACGACAAAGTTCGGGATGTTGGTGAAGATGAGGTGGCTCATCATGATGGTGAATGTGTTCTCTGCGACGAAGTCGACGATATTCACCTGGCCAATCCGGCTGGCTGCCATCTGCATGACCTTGTACCAGAAGAGCGTGCCGGTGATGGAGGTGACAAGGGGCAGCCACCAGGAATGGAACGACCTCATGGAAGAGGTGGCGAGGAAGAGCACCTTGTCATGGAAGATGCATATGAGCACGGTATTGATTGCAAAACAGATGCCGCAGACATAGAGAAGCCGCCAATGCGCGACATGCTTCTCCCAATACTGCCGGAACATCCTGCCCATGTGATAGAACTGCAGATACCAGAAGTCCCGGAGCAGGATAGCAAGGACATCGCTGTTCTGGGTGGCTCCATCCACGCAGAGCTTCAGGTCGATGAATCCGCCGAGCACCATGATGGCAAGGAATATGAAGTCCGGCTTGCGCGAGCCGAGATGCAGCAGCCTGTTCAGGACAAGATAGCCGGCTTCGACCCAGAAGAGCATGATCACGAACCACCCTGCACCGGTGATCGAGGAGAGCGGGGCTCCTCCCGCGAGCCTCAGGATCGATTTCACGCTGAAGGGGCTTACGTACCAGTTGACCAATCCGCAGCGCATCAGGATCCAGGAAAGGGCGTCTCCCGCCAGAGACCAGACGATATAGGGGATGAACAGGTGCTTCACCTTATGGCGCACTCCATCGGCGATGGCGCGGTCCTTGAAAAAATAGCCTGAGACGAAGACGAGCATAGGCATGAAGAAGGAGTCGTACGGAAAGACGCCGGAGAGGATGCCTACGTGGGAGTCCACGTGGTTGTCGACGACCATGATGATTGCCAAGGCTTCGAGCCACTGGAACGTCTGGTTGCGTGGTTTCAGAGATTTGGATGCCATGGAAGCTCCCATATGCAGCAGGCGGAATGGTCGCCTCAATTATCGTGACTGTCTCAGCATGCTTCAAGGCAATTTGCAGATTCCTGATATGCAGCAAGATGCCTGCATGAATGCGTCGGGCATATCTGCCGGTACCCAAGCACTGCAGCTTGGGCCATGTGTTCAGGGCATGCCTGAGCTGCCAGATGCAGGGACGCTCGGCGCCTCATGGCGGATTCCAGAATGAGATCCTGCTGGCGGGCCGATCCGTCATGTCCTGAGCCAGCCTTCAAGGCCGCTGCAAGCTGATATCCCGTCCTGCCAAGAACGGACTTGGCAGCAAGGATGCCATGAAGGCAGATGAGGGCACCCATGACAGCATCATTAGGATAGGGCTGCAGCCAGGGTCTGGGCATCTTCCACAAAGCATCTGTGCGCCATCTAGCGCAAAGGCAGCGACTTCCCAGGTGGCAGGCGCTGCTTACCATGATGAGAAGGGCGGGGACAATGAGCCTCTTGCCGTATCGAATAGGGGCATTGAGGAACTATCGTACGCGTCGCTTACGAATCATGGGCGTCTTCACTTGCGAATTGTGGTTTGCCTGGCTTATGAATCGGCAATGTCTGCTCATTGATCGTGGAAAATTATCTGCCACGGATATCTGCATCCGATGCCCTGCAATTCGGCGGCGGACCTGCACGGGGAGGCTTGCATGATCGAGCGCGATATAGCTGCCTGGACACAGAGAAATGCCGGATGATTTCCCGTGGCATCCATAACCGGACCTCGTCAGAGTGGAAATCGACGCTGGTCAAAGCAGTCTTTCCTGAGTGCCAGCATGTCAATCTCGAAGACCCGGGCATTCGTGCTGCCGCTCTCGAAGACCCTGTCGGCTTCATCCGCGCAAAGCCCTCCCGTCTCATCATCGATGAAGCCCAGCTGGCGCCAGAGCTCTTCAGCATGATGCAGGTGGTCTCGGATGAAAAGGGAGCTCCTGGTCAGCATGTGCTGTCTGGTTCCCGGAATTTCCCGCTCCTCAAGCAGGCGACGCAGTCCTTGGCGGGAAGGGTCGGCATCCTGAGGCTGCTACCTCTTTCCCTGAGAGGGGCGAAACGGACATATCCCGGTCTCACAGTGCATGAATTCGTGGTCAGAGGCGGCTATCCGAGGCTCTACGACGTGGATATCCCGCCTCTAGTCTCTGACGAGAACTATCTGGAGACCTATATCGCCCGCGATGCGTCAGGCCCTGTCGACCCCCGCAATCTTGCGGCATTCAGGAGCTTCATCGGAGCATGCGCTGCCAGCTGCTCCAATCTGCCCAATCTTTCGGAACTTGCCCGCGACGTCGGCATAAGCGTCCAGACTGCCCGCTCGTGGCTCTCCCTTCTGGAGGCGAGCTACGTCGTGTTTCTCCTGAGGCCCTATCATGCCAACCTGCGAAAGCGCCTTGCCAAGACCCCGAAGCTCTATTTCTATGACACAGGGCTCCTCTGCCATCTTCTGGGAATCCGTGCGCCGGAAGAGCTCAGCATGTCTTCTATGAAAGGTCCCATCATGGAAGACCTTGCGATTGCCGAGACCATGAAACGCTACCTCAACGCCGGAAGCGTGCCCGAGCTTTTCTTCTATCGCGATGACAGCAAGATCGAGGTCGACCTTGTGGATATGACAGAGAGGTCTCGGCCGGAGCTTGTGGAAATCAGGCCATCAGCAACGTGCTGTCCGTCATTCACGCGGCACCTCGCACATGCAGGCGAGCTTCTTGGCATCGATGTCTCCGGACAGATGGTCATCATGGATTCCGAAGCGACCACATCTGTGGGAGGACGTACGATCTGGTCATTCGAGGATTGGCTTCTCCGCAGCTGACCGGAGCAGACGGTGGCTGGGTGCACGCAGAAGAAGACAGGCAAGGCCTGACGCAGCTGCAGTGCATCGTATGATGGAAAGCGGCCTTCAGGATCTGGCGGATGGAAATGCACATGGAAACGTGGCATGGCAGGAATGGGGTGGCAGACGTGAGCAGGCGCGGCTTCCCTGCGCTGGTGGCGGCTCTCTCGCTTGCTGGCTGCGCTGCCCGATCTGCCCAGAGCTCCTCCTCTGTTGCCACCTCATCCGACGAGTCCCAGGACGCATCCGATGAGGCTTCAGGCCCTTGCGGCTCGGGCGTGCACCACGCCACGATCGAGGCGGAAGGCTACGGGGCCATGCAGGTCTCGCTCAATGCCAGCGTAGCGCCAATCACGGTCGCAAACTTTGCGGGCCTGGTGGAGCAGGGGTTCTATGATGGACTGGCCTTCCATCGTGTCGTCCGCGATTTCATGATCCAGGGCGGAGATCCTGCAGGAGACAGCACGGGCGGGTCGGGCACGACCATCAAGGGGGAGTTCTCTGCCAACGGTGTCGAGAACAGCATTGCCCATGTACGAGGGACGCTGTCGATGGCGAGAGGGCAGGGGTATGACTCGGCAAGCTCCCAGTTCTTCATCGTCCAGAAGGGCTATCCCTCGCTCAATGGGAACTACGCTGCCTTCGGACATGTGACCGACGGCATGGACATAGTCGATGCCGTCGTCGATGCGACAGCCGACAAGGGTGACTCGAATGGGCTCCTGCCCCAGGATGTCCAGCCACGCATCGCCTCGATCAGGATGGCCGACTGACGAGGGGGCGGAGCCCAGAGTCGCTCTATTCCGTCACGACGACCTTGCCGAAGCCATGGGAGCTTTCGAGAAAGCGGTGGGCCTCCTGCATCTCGTCGAGCGTGAAGACCTTTGCAGGGGTGGCATCCACGTGCTTCTCCTCGATGAAGGAGAAGAGGGAAGAGAGCCGCTCCTCGCTCACATTGCCCGAATAGAAGCTTGTGAGATAGCCATTGGGTGGAAGGTCCTCGATAGGGTCGAAGCCATCCAGGCACCACTGCCCACCGAGCTGCCCCGTGCTGCAGACGATGCCGCCTTCCTGCACATGGGAGCAGGTGTCCTTCATCGTGGCGGGCCCTATGAGCTCGAGGACGCGGTCGAAGGGCGTGCCTTCGGCCTGAAGGACATTGCCCTGGTCGAGCACGGTCTCGTCGAAGCCGGCATCACGCAGCAGGCTCTCCCTGTTGGCGCTCCGGGTGCTTCCCACAAGATGGATGGCGGGGACAGCGGCACGTGCCAGACGGGCGAAGGCCACGCCGACGCCGCTTGTGGCGCCACGGACGAGCACGCACTGGCCTGGTTCGAGACGCAGGTTGAGCAGCGACCCATAGGCGGTGTAGAAGGTCTCGGGGATGGCAGCGAGCGCTTCCCAAGGGAGGCCTGTGGTTATCGGATAGAGCTGATTGTTTGGGAGCAGGGCATAGTCGGCATAGCTGCCGTCGAAGGCACGGCCCATCTCGCCCATGAGGGAGACGACCTTCTGGCCAACAGGGAGCCTTGCGCTGTCTGTGGTCGCCACGATCTCGCCTGCGCATTCGATGCCGAGAATCCGGGGGAACTTCACGGAGGGGGAAAGCCCTTGCCGCGTGAAGATCTCCGAATGGTTGAGGCCGCGGGCATGTATATGCACGAGCGACCAGCCATCCTTCGGCTGGGGTATCGGCCGCTCTTCGAGCTTAAGGACCTCGGGTCCTCCTGCCTTGTGGACCACGACGGCACGCATCGTCTCTGGAATCGGGCTTTCCATGGTGTCTCCTGTCTCAGGCCTTGGCTGCCCCTTCTGCCCGTTCCCTGACCACCGATTCGATGTCATCTAGCGTAACGGCCTCGAGCCTGTCTTCGAGTGCCCGCTGCGCAGAGGCGAGCGGACCGTCGAGGGCAGCATGGATGTTGCCACCGACCGGGCACTGGGGACAGGGGTTTTCGTGGAAATGGAAGAGCGAATCGGCCTCGTTCTGGTCGACTGCGCGCCAGAGGTCCAGGAGCGTGATCTTAGAGAGCGGACGGGCCAGCGTTATGCCAGACTTGCCCTTGCTCGAGGCGATGATGCCTGCCTTCTTGAGCATGCCCATGATCGTGCGCACCATCACCGGGCTGGTGCCCAGGCTTCCAGCAAGGAAGGTGCTCGTGACCGGACGCGAGCTTTCGAAATAGTCGATAGCGCAGACCATGTGTGCCGCCATGGTGAGTCTGCTTGTTATCTGCATCAAGCCTCCTTTGAAGCCATCGCCGCCTTGGCACGCGCCGCTCCGCTGTGCCCGCAGTCGAAGAGGTGCTCTTCGTCCAGGCTGCAGGCATGGCGCTGGCGCGAGACCAGGCGCGAGACGAACTCTGTCGCGGGACGGGCCAGAATCTCTTCGGGTGTGGCATGCTGCTGGATTCTGCCGGCATCCATAACGAGGACCTTGGTGCCAAGACGCAGTGCCTCGCCGATATCGTGTGTCACGAAGAGGACGGTGATGCCGCATTCCTTCTGGATGCGGGCAATCTCTTCCTGCAGCTGGCCGCGGGTGATCTCGTCGACAGCGCCGAATGGCTCGTCCATAAGCAGTATATCCGGAGAGGCGGCCAGGGCACGGGCGATTCCGACGCGCTGCTGCTGGCCGCCGGAGAGCTCGGCCGGATAGCGCTCACGCATGTCTTCGGGAAGCCCCACGATCTCCATCCACTTCGAGACTGCCTCATCGGTGCGCTTCCGGTCGCGGCCGTTCAGGAGATTGGGAACGTAGGAGATGTTCTCCTCCACGCTCATGTGGGGGAAGAGCACGCTTCCCTGGATTGCATAGCCGATGCTGCGGCGGAGGCCGATCTCGTTGACTGTGCGCACGTTCTTCCCGTTCACGAAGACATCGCCAGAAGTGGGCTCGATGAGCCGGTTCACCATCTTGAGGGCGGTCGTCTTGCCGCAGCCGGAAGATCCGACGATGGTCAGGAACTCGCCGTGGGGAATCTCGAGATTGAAATCGTCGAGAACCTGCTTTTCCCCATAGGACTTGAAGACATGGCGGTACTCGACTGCACAGGTGGTCTTCTCGCTCATTTCAAAAGCCCCTTTCCACGCAGATATGCTGCTGCGACCTCTTCGGGCTCTTTGCCCTCTTCTTCCACTTCGTAGTTCATTTCGGCCATATCGCTCTCCGAGATTGTGCCATCGAGCTTCTCGAGCACGCCTCTGAGCTCCGGATGCTCTTCGAGCACTTCGGTCCGCACGACATTTCCGCACTCATAGGAGGGGAAGAAGTGCCGGTCGTCTTCGAGCACCACAGCATCTGCCTGGCTGAGCTTACCGTCGGTCGTGAAGATCACGAGCGCATCGACGCTGCCCTGCGCCAGAGCATCATACTTGAGCCCGATATCGAGCTGCATCGTGTCTGCGAACTTCATGCCATAGGCTGAGCAGAGGGCATCGTAGCCATCCTCACGCTCGAAGAAATCGGCTTCGGCTCCGAGCTTCAGCTGGCCTGCGACCTTTGCAAGATCGGAGTAGGTCTTGAGGTCATACTTTTCTGCTATATCGCGCCTCACGGCAATGCCATAGGTGTTGCCGAAGCCGTACATGCCGACCCAGGAGAGGCCTTTCTCGGCGTAGCCTGCCTGGAGCTCGGGGAACTCGTCTTCGGAGTAGGTACCATCCTTCTTGAGCACCATGGCCCAGCCGGTACCGGTGTATTCAGGGTAGAGATCGAAGCTGCCTGATTCCATAGCAGGCTCGATATTGGAGGTTCCGCCGCCGACACCTTGGGTAATGTCGACCGAAAGACCGGTGTCCTGCTCGATCAGGTCCTTGAGCATGGCGCCCATGATGTACTGCTCGGTCATGGGCTTGGTGGCGATATGGATGGTCTGAGAGGGGGTGGAGAAGAGGCCAGGCAGCAGCGCACAGGCGGCAGCAATGCCTGCCACAGCTGCTGCCGCAATGCCCATCCTGCGGTTCGCCTTCTTTGCGGCGCGGCTCCTCATCTGCATGCGGTGCTCGACGAAGCCCAGGACATAGTCCACGGCCAGAGCAAGGAGGGCAATGAGAAGGCTTCCGGCGACCGTCATCGCAGCATTGTTCGTCGTGATGCCGCGGTAGATCGCAACGCCCAGGCCGCCTGCCCCGATGAAGGAGGCGATGCCTGCAAGCGCTATCGTCATGACTGCCATGTTCCTGATGCCGCTCATGATGACCGGGAGGGCAAGCGGAAGCTTAATTTTCACGAGGGTCTGGGTGCGTGTTCCGCCCATGCCCTTGGCTGCCTCCAGGACGGCAGGATCGATATTCGTGATGCCGGTATTGGTGGCTCTCACCATCGGCAGCAGCGCATAGATGGTAAGCGCGATCACGGCTGTGGCATTGCCGACGCCGCTCACCGGGATGAGAAAGCCGAGCATCGAGATCGAGGGAATGGTATAGAGGAAGTTCACGACCGC